>Ga0207985_1000381_pt1 | contig 12265 bp, 10 predicted proteins | sample ETNtaG_3_FD_185761 | JGI IMG/M metagenome (GOLD analysis project Ga0207985, IMG submission 185761) | Marine microbial and viral communities from oxygen minimum zone, Eastern Pacific Ocean - ETNP201302SV84 (SPAdes) (version 2) | ecosystem: Environmental > Aquatic > Marine > Unclassified ...
CTTCATGATATGTCTGATTATCCAAAAATAGATTTTGAATTGATTAGAAAACATTTTAAAGAATGGGAACATCATAAAGTAGAAGATATTTTAACTTACAGAAACAAATCGTTTTCATCACCTGTAACAGGTTCTGTTGCGCCTATACACCATACTCCATGGGAAACTGCTATGGATGACTCGATGAAGACTTTTTTAAACAAGTAATTAATAGTTAATTTTTAATTTTTTATTTTTTGCGATTGCGCTTAATAATGCATGCATAAGCGGTATTTTATTTTTTTTGATTTTTTTTAATACGTAAGGTGCAATCTCTTTAGCAAGATCAGCACCCTCTACTGTATCGTTTTTCATGAATTTGTTTTTTGCAATTTTAAAAGTGTATCCTTTTCCTAAATATTCACCCATTTTACTGTTTCTCCCTCCAACAGCGCTGACATATAAGTCGCCAACTCCAGCTAACCCATGAACAGTTTCTTTTTTGCCTCTAAAATATTTTATTAAATATTCCATTTCATCTAACGATTTTCTAAACAAAGCTGAAGCAGTATTTTCACCTTCCCCTGATCCAATAATCATAGAATATATATTTTTTATTGCAGATGAAAATTCAACACCCTTTACATCGCTTGAGTACTCTGTTTTGTAATATTTAGTTGAGATTAATTTTCCTATATTTTTTGCTATATTGATATTCTGATTTGCAATCACAGTGTAACTCTTTATTTTATTTGCCAATTCTTTTGCCAAACAAGGTCCTTTTAATACTGAAACATTTAAATTTTGATTTCCTTTGCTTAATTGTTCTGACATCGTAATAATTTTATTAATATTTTGATCAAACTTAAGACCTTTGGTTAAAACAAGAATAGAGGTTTTTCTCTTTATATTTTTTAAATGCTCTCTAACCATATCAATTCCAATAGAACTTACAGCAACAACAACCAGGTCCCATTTTTCATTAAGTAATTCTGATGAAAATTTTTTGATAGAAACTTTTTTTGATAATTTAAGTTTTAATGTTGGATGAAATTTATTTTTTAATAATTTTTTTTGAAAATGTTTGTTATATGGTTCGGTTAAAGTTACTTTATGATTATTATCAACTAAAGGAAACGTAAACGCAGCACCCATTGCACCAGCTCCAATTACTAAAATCTTATTCATAGAATAAACTAAGCTAAAGTCTTTTTAATTGCTAATTTCCAACCATTTAAAAGATCTTTTCGAAAATTTTGTTTCATTTTAGGTTTAAATATTCTGTCTTTTTTCCACATATCTTTAATTTGATTAAAAGATTTATATTCTCCTATTTGATATCCAGCCAACAAAGCCACACCCAAAGCAGTTGTCTCTAATATTTTTGGTCTAACAACTTTTAAATTAATAATGTCAGCTAAAAACTGTGTGAACCAATTATTTGCAACCATTCCACCATCTACTTTAACTATTTTTGGTTTCAAACCATCCTTGTTCATTGAATCAAACAAATCAAAACTTTGATAACCAACAGACTCTACTGTTGCCCTCACTATACTTTTCCAATCACTGTCTCTTGTTAGTCCTGTAATTACTCCTCTAGCATCTGGTCTCCAATAAGGAGCTCCCATTCCACTAAAAGCTGGTACAACAAAAACACCGTCATTAACTTTAGAGGACTTTGAAATCTTTTCAGTTTCAGGTGCTTTTTTGATCAATTTTACTTTATCTCTTAACCATTGAACTCCTGCGCCCGCTATAAAGATTGAACCTTCTAAGGCATAAGTATTTTTATTATTTAATCGATAGCAAATAGTAGTCAGTAATTTGTTTTTTGAATTAATTTTCTTTGGACCAGTGTTCATAATAACAAATGCACCAGTGCCATATGTACTTTTTATAGATCCTTTTTCAAAACAAGTTTGTCCAAATGCTGCAGCCTGCTGATCTCCAAGAACTGCAGAAATTGAAATTTCAACTCCTGTAATTTTTTTATCTGTTTTTCCAAAATTATCTGCTGAGTTTTTAACTTCTGGTAAAATTTTTTGTGGAATATTTAATTTTTTTAAAATTTCTTTGTCCCATTGATTATTATTGATATTATACAGCATTGTTCGGCTTGCATTAGATGCTTCTGTTAAATGCTGTTTTCCTTTTGTTAATTTCCAAATTAAAAAAGTGTCTACAGTCCCAAACAATAAATCATTAGAATTTAGTAATTTTTTTGAAATTTTAACATTGTCTAAAATCCATTTAATTTTAGTTGCTGAAAAATATGGATCTATAAATAATCCAGTTTTGTTTCTAAATAAGTTTTCATAATTTTTTTTCTTAAGTAATTTACAGTGATCTTGAGTTCTTCTATCTTGCCATACAATTGCATTATAAATTGGCTTTCCTGTTTTTTTATTCCATAAAATTGTAGTTTCCCTTTGATTTGTAATTCCGATTGTTAGTATATGACCTTTTATTTTTTTTGCTTTATTTATTACCTGTTTTAAAGCTTTAAGTGTTGTGGACCATATTTCATTAGGATTATGTTCAACCCAACCATTTTTTGGAAAATATTGTTTAAACTCATATTGTGAAACAAAAACAATATTACCTTTTGTATCAAACAAAATTACTCTAGAAGATGTTGTTCCTTGATCAATAGAAATAATAAATTTTTTCAATGGACTAAGCTATACCTAGATGTTTTTTTCTTTTCTCAACCCAAGTTCTGATTAAATTATCAAAAATCAAACCTATGAAAGCAACACAGATACCTAGGGTTAAACCTATTCCAGCTCCATTTTTATCTGACAAAGCTTTTAAAATATATTGTCCTAAATCTTCTGTTCCAATAAAAGCCCCTATAATCACCATAAATAAAGCAAATACGATTGTTTGATTTATCCCAAGCATCATATGTGGGAAAGCCAACGGAAATTCAATCTTGGTTAATCTTTGAAATTTATTAACACCGGACATTGTTGCAGCTTCATGCAAACCAACTGGAACACTTCTCAAACCTTCAATAGTATATCTGGTTGCTGGAATTGTTGCATAAACAATCACAGCAATTAAAACTGATGTATCAGTAATTCCAAATAACATCATTACTGGAATTAAATATACAAACGATGGAAACGTTTGAAAAATATCACAAACACCCAGCATAAAGGCAGCTGATTTTTTATTTTGGAAACATAAAGTTCCAACTGTAAAACCTATTAAACAAGAAGCTACCACTCCAAAAGTTGCCATGTATAATGTAACTAATGCTCTGTCCCACCATGGACTTAATGCTATAAATAAAGTCAAGGCAGCAACTACTAATGCTGATCTAATTCCTCCAATTAAATATCCAGCTCCTACAGCTAATACTAATGTAGCAACAGCTGGCATTCTTAAATATAAAGCCCTCATGGGTTGAAGCACATCTACAATTAACCAAGTATTAAATGCTTTTATGTAAACAAAAAATGTATCAAAAATCCAATCAACACCTTTGTTCCAAAAATCAGCTGTTGAAATTCCTTTGTTATGAGGAACTTCAAATAAATAATTAAACGTATCTTTAAATACAAATGTTCCAATATAAGCAAGAATTATTCCAATAACTATTGATACACCAAAAAATATAATATTTTTATTTCGTTTGTAAAAAGTAAGATTACCAAAATAGTCTTGTTGTTGATTTGCCCAAGCCAATGACATTTTATCTAATAAAATTGCAATCAAACTAATACACAAACCTGCTTCAAGAGCTAGACCAATATTAAGTTGGTTTAGAGCAAGTAATAAGTTAAATCCTAATCCTTTGGCACCAATAAATGCAGAGATTACTGCCATAGAAAAACAAACCATTATAACTTGGTTAACCCCAATTAAGATATCTCTTCTTGCAGTTGGAATAAGTACTTTGGTCATTAACTGCCAGTTTGTGCAACCACTCATTCTTCCAGCTTCGATTACTTCTGGAGGAACTGCCCTTAGTCCAAGAATAGTTAATAAAATCATTGGAGGCACTGCTACCACCATTGTAATTATTACAGCTGCATGATCACCAACACCGAATAAAACAAGTGCAGGAACTAATACTGCGTATTGAGGCATTGTTTGCATTACTAAAAGAATTGGATACAAAGCATTTTCAACTCTTTTACTTTTATAAGCAGCAATACCTAAACTGATTCCAAATACAAATGACAATGGAACTGCAACTAATATAAAAGAAAGTGTTTGCATAGAAGGTTTCCACTGACCAAACATTGAAATATAAACCATTGTTAAACCTGCAAATAAAGCAAGTCCTTTACCACTCAATTTATATGCAAGTATTGTTGCTGCAGCCGCAACTATAGTCCAAGGTAATCCAGGTAATTCCAACCAAGGATAAGCATCAATAAAATCCCAGCTAGTGAACGCAACTATAGTTTCTAATCCTCCAAGTAAAATTTCTCTAATCAATTCAATTAAAAACGTCATAAAAGACGTTAAATTTCTACTTATCTGTAATAATAAAGGTCTAGTTTTGAACTCTTGAGTATCTTCATTCCAAAATTCCATTGGCATCCACTCATTCATTAAGAAAAATAAAGAGTCGTTTATCCAGATAGGCAACCAACCAAGTAGAGGAGGCAATCTCCAAAATACATCAAAAGCATAATATCGGACTTCTTTGCCTAGAAAAAAATAAACACTTTGGTTAGGATCTTTTACAAATTCTGCCTGGCCTCTTATAAATTTATAAGTTTCTGGAACTTCAATTGCAAAACATAAAGCAAAAAATACAACAAGCAAAAATATCCATTGAAATAACTTAGGGTATTTTTTTAAGTATTGCATGGTTTAGCTATTATTTTTTCTTCCTCCAAAAACTGTATCAATAATTGTTGAGGGTTTTATTGAGCCAATAATATTATTATTTGAGTCAACCACTCCTACAATTTTTTCTTGAGTAAGAATTTTTTCTGCAACATTTTCTATAATGTCGTCTTTTGAAACTTTAATTTCTCCTAAATTATCTTTATTAGAAGTATCCATTACATCTTCAATGACTAAAACTTTTTCTCTTGGAACTTCCTCAGTAAATTTTCGTACATATTCTGTTGCAGGATTTAAAACAATGTTTGCGGGTGTATCTAGCTGTTCTATAATACCATCTTTCATGATCGCAATTCGATCCGCTAATTTTAAAGCTTCGTCAAAATCATGGGTAATAAACATAATAGTTTTTTGTAATTTTTCCTGCAGTCTTAAAAACTCATCTTGCATTTCTTTTCTTATTAATGGGTCTAATGCTGAAAATGGTTCATCTAAAAACCAAATATCAGGTTCCACTGCTAAAGATCGAGCAATCCCAACCCTTTGTTGTTGACCTCCTGAAAGTTCTCTTGGAAAATAATTTTCTCTTCCATCAAGTCCGACAAGTTTAACCATTTCCATTGCTGTACTAATGCTATCTTCGGTCTTAATACCTTTTATCTGGAGAGGGAAAGCAATATTTTCTACAACTGTTTTATGAGGCAACAAGGCAAAACTTTGGAAAACCATTCCCATTTTGTTTCTTCTAAGCTCAATTAGTTCTTTGTTGTTTAATTGCAGTAGATCTTGTCCTTCTATAAAAATTTTTCCTCCTGTTGCATCTGTTAACCTTGAAATGCATCTTAGTAATGTCGATTTTCCTGATCCAGATAAACCCATTACTACCAGCATTTCTCCTTTTGAAACTTCAAACGAAGCGTTGTTAACCCCAACTATACAACCGTTTTCTTGAAATGTTTTTGCATCCACATTGCCGTTTGACTCTTCAAGCATTTTTTTGGCATTCTCACCAAAAATTTTATAAACTGACTCACACTTAATAACGGTCTCAGACATAAATCTTAACAAAGTTATATGAAATTCAATAAAATTTAAATGTTAATTATTGTAACCTTTCATCATTAAAAGTTCTTAATATAGTAAACTCTTGTATCAATACCTGTACTTAAAAAACTCAAAGCTTCTCCACTAACGGTAATAGTTTCGTCAACCCCTACGTTGTTTCCACTTACAGTAAAACCAGCGTAACACTTGCTTTTTTCTTCATCCCATTTAACGAAAGTTTCATCAATTTTATTTCCGTTAATCGTATAAAGTTCATGGGCTCTAAAATTTAAAAAATTAGCACCCATTATTGCTCTTTGTGGAATTAATTTCGTTGCTTTACATACTTGCTCATATACCTCATCGGTTAATCTATAATGATCAGTTCCGTCAAAGGATACTAGTATTCCTGAAGGTAATTTAGATATTAATTCACTAAGTTTTTTTTCTTCAGCAATTCTTTGTTCTTCCAATTTCATTCTTTTAACAAGATCATCTCCCTCTCCAAATATTCCATTCAAAATGCCAAAAAAAGCTATCACTATTACTGTAACTATTATTAAGCCAACAAATTGCTTTGAAGTATTTGAGGTATCTTCTGTTTTATTTAAATTATTTTCTTTTGACATTACTCTTGTAACTTTCCATTTATCCAAGTGCCTGTTTTTTGTTTACCGTCTGCCCAAGTAAATGTTCCTTGACCATTCATGAAACCTTTAGACCATTCACCTTCATAAGTAGATCCATCTGGAAAAGTTAAAATTCCTTTTCCACTCCATTGACTATTTTTAAATTCACCTTTGTAAATGTATCCATTAGGCCATGTCTCAACTCCTTGACCTTCTTTTTTTGTTGCAACCCATTCACCTTCATAAGTTGTCTTATCGGTATAAATCCATTTACCAAAACCATTTTCACAGTTTCCTTCTTTACATCCTGTACTTCGAGCAAAAGCAGAAGAGTTAATTAAAGAAATTAAAAATATGAAAATTAGAAATTTTTTCATTTTGTCACTTTACACAAATTAGAATAAAAAAAAATCCCCCCCAACAAGTTGGGGGAGATTTTAATTTTTTTAACTTTTACCCTTATTTAGTAAAAGGTTTCCAAACTGACTCGTTATCAGCTAACCATTTTTTAGCTGCATCTTCGTGAGTCATTTTATCAACATCAACTAAAGCTGCCATCGCACCAATGTGACTTGTTGAGAATGACATCTTTTTAAATGCTGCTGCTGCATCTGGGTGAGTTTTTGGAAAATCCTCATGAACAGCTTTTTTCAAGTATCCATCAGGAGAACCACATTTACCATCACCACCATCTTCTGGTCTGCAACCTGCTGTGTAAGGAGGGAAGTCAATAAAAGTAAAACCAGCACCATCTGTAAAGTTTGGTGTCCAGTTAAAGATTATAGTTCCTCTTCCTTCTTTTTCAGCTGCTGATAATTCTGCCCAAAGTGCGTCTGCACTTCCAGCAAATTTAACCCACCAAAGATCACCTAAACCTAATGCATCAACCCTTTGCGGAATTAAATCACCATGCCAACTTTGAGGACCTTCCAACATTCTTCCTTTTCCATCTGGAGAGTCAGGTGTTGTAAAGTTTTTAGCACAGTCTGGATTTTTTAAAGCTGTCCAATCTGGTAGACCTGGGCACAGACCTTTGTCAGTAACCCAATTTGGGTAACCCATATCTTCAAGAGTTCTTGCCTCATGATCACCCCAGTCAAGCAAACCGCCTTTATCTAAAGCAGTAGTAAATGACTTACCAAATGCAGACTCCCATACTTCGTGAGAAATAGTTACGTCTCCAATTCTGATTGATTCATAAACTGCTTGTGAGTCAGCGTTTACGTATTTTACATTGTTACCCATACTTTCAAAAATTCCACCAATAACATACGCCATTACAATTTGTGATGACCAGTTATGAGTTGGGATTACGATGGGCTTTTTGCTATCAGCGTTAGAAATTCCTGCAAAACTTACTACAGAAATAACTAGAGCAGATAATAATGACATTATTTTTTTCATTTTTTCCCCTCTATTAATATTAATAACAACACTCTATGATAAAAAGATTAGTCAGGTAAAGGATAATTAGTTCTAAAAAATATATATATATTTAAACAATAAAATTGGTGATAAAAAATATATCAATAATAAAAATTATTAGAAAATGTTCGGAACAAGTAAAGACATTAAATATCCTGGTTTAAATATTTTACCACCTGGAGTTGAAAGACATGTTGTTAATGGAGGTGCTCTTACAGCTTTTCAAATTTTTCCAGATGATGAATTAGAAATTATTAATAATGAAGGTAATCAAATTTGTGAAATCATTTGTTTTAATAAAGACGGTAAATCTGATGTCGGAATTTTAAATTTAAAATCAAACAATAAAAAAAATTTCATTAGAAATATTCTCAATGGTAAAGATGAAACAATATTAGCAACAAATCATCAACTAAAAAAAAGAAACTTAAATATTTCAGACTCAAAATCTTCAATCATATTTGATCCGGATACTATAGCAGGAGAAAGCATCAAATTTAAATCAAAAGATAAGTGTTATGCTATTTTTGCTGCACCTGGTGAGGATATGGATGTAACAAATCAAAATCCTCCAAGTGATTTAACAATTTTTATTAAGAGATCTAAAATTGTTAACGATAAAGAATTAAATGTAATACCAGATCCTGTCTTTGAACCATTGTATGAAGAAAATATAAATAAAGAAACTTCTATATCTTACCAAGTAAAGGAGGGAGATTATATTCAGGTAATCAGTCCTACTGGAAGACAGTGTTCTGACTTCGTGGCATTTGATACAAGAAAATTAGAAAAAGGAATTGAAAAAGGATTAGATTGGCAAACTACAAGAACATTTATGGGAAATACTTTTCCTGGACCTGGATTACATTCAAAATTTTATGATACAGACCATGAGCCTCTCGTTGAAGTTATAAGAGATACGGTAGGAAAACATGATACTTTTAACCTAGCATGTACTTCAAAATATTATGAAGATTCAGGATATTTTGGTCACCCAAACTGTTCAGATAATTTAACTGAAAGCATGTCAAAATTTGGAGTACTAAAACAAAAAGGCTGGCATGCTATTAACCTTTTTTTTAATACTTCTGCTGCAGGTTTAAATTCTGTTATATCTGATGAGTCTTATTCTAGACCGGGAGATTATGTAATGTTTAGAGCTTTAAAAGATTTAACAATTGGAACAACAGCTTGTCCTAGTGATATTGATGCATGTAATTCGTGGAATCCTACTGATATTTTTGTTAGAACTTATGATAAAAATAAAGAATTCAGTAAATCATTTGCTTTTCGAATGAAAACAGACTCAGAAAAAAAATTAACTAGAAACTCTGGATTTTACGAAAGAACTTCAAAGCTTACTAGAAACTTTGTTGATGCAAGAGGTTTTTGGTTGCCAAATGATTATACTAAACATGGTTTAGTTAATGAATACAATGCTTGCAGAAACGATGCTGTGTTAATTGATTTATCTTCATTAAGAAAATTTGAAATAATAGGTCCTGATGCAGAAGAGTTAATGAACTACACACTTACAAGAAATATAAAAAAACTTTCTGTAGGTCAGGTGGTTTATTCAGCTATGTGTTATGAAAATGGAATGATGTTTGATGATGGAACTCTCCTAAGATTAAGCGAAACAGGTTTTAGATGGATTTGTGGTGATGAATATGCTGGAGAATGGTTAAAAGAAATTGCTAAGAAAAAAAATTTCAATGCCAATGTTAAAAATTCAACAGATCAAATAAGTAACGTTTCTTTACAGGGACCGAAAAGTAGAGAAATTTTAAAAAAAATTATTTTTACACCACCTACTCAACCATCGATCGATGAATTAGGATGGTTTAGGTTTACTATTTGCAGAATAGAAGAACTACAGGGAATTCCTCTAATTGTTTCAAGAACTGGTTACACTGGAGAACTTGGTTATGAAATATGGTGTCATCCAAAACATGCTCCTGAAGTTTGGGATAAATTAATGGAAGCAGGAAAAAATGATGGATTAATTCCTGCTGGCTTTGCAGCTTTGGACAAACTTAGAATAGAAGCTGGATTAATTTTATTTGGAAATGAATTTGACGGTCAACAAGACCCATTTGAAGCAGGAATTGGTTTTGCTGTTCCTTTAAAAACAAAAGAAGAGGACTTTATCGGTAAAGAAGAATTGATTAAAAGAAAAAACAATCCACAAAAAAAATTAGTTGGTTTAGAATTAATTGGAAAAGAAATTGCTGGTCATGGTGACTGTGTCCATATCGGAAGAGCTCAAGTAGGTATTGTTACAAGTGGATGTCTATCATCAACGCTAAATAAAAATGTAGCTCTTTGTAGAATTGATGCTCAATATTCAGAAATTGGTACAGAAGTTGAGGTTGGAAAAATAGATGGTCATCAAAAAAGAATTAGCGCAAAAGTCGTTGGGTTTCCATTCTACGATCCAACTAAATCTAGAGTGAGATCTTAGGAAAAATGCCAAAAGAAAAAAAGACCCTTTTAGATTTTTGGGAAGATCAAATGAAACAATCCCATACCGCAAGTAACTATTTTTTTAGAAAATCACCTTCTCATTATCATATGATGTTGTTGGTTATGTCAGCTTTCAAAGAAGGAAAAAAATTATCAGTTGAAGAATTAAAAACAAAATTATTTAAAACTTCTCGACCAAAATCAGCTTTAATAATTAATGAAGCTGTCGAAAAAGGATTCTTTAAACTTGAAAAAACTTCAACTGATCAGCGAATTAAAAATATAGTTCCTAGCGATTCATTTATTAGTGAATTTAATCACTATTTAGAAACACTCAAAAACATCAGTTATTAATTCATTTATTTGATCGATATTAAAAATATCTAAATTTTATATATAATTTTTACTTCTATAAATAAGTATATTAATTACCATTATCAAAAAATAATGTTTTGATATGACGACATTACCTTCAAAAGCAAAAGTAGTAATAATCGGTGGTGGAATACACGGTTTAAGTACTGCATGGAAACTTTCAGAAACTTACAAAAATCCTGGCGATATAGTTGTGTTAGAAAAAAAAGATACGGCTGCTGGTGCAAGTGGAATTGCATGTGGAGTTGTAAGAAATAATTATTTTCAGCCAGCAATGAGAGAGTTGATGGCTCATTCAGTTTCAGTTTGGGAAAGTGATCCTAAAGCATTTAAATATAATCCAGTTGGATACTTACAAATATCTCCAGAAGTAATGCATGAAGATGTTGCAAGTATTTATGAACAGCAAAAAGCAATTGGATATGAGTCGGTTTTTATTGAAGGAGAAAAAGATTGTACAAATTACATGAAGGGAATTTTTGATGATTGGCAAGCTCAAGGTATCACATCTGTACTTCATGAAAAAAAAGGTGGATACGCTTTTAATAAAGATTCAATTAAAGCCCTAGAGAACAAATCTACATCTAATGGTGTTCAAGTTATGAAAGGTGTAAGGGTAACTGGTTTTAAAAAAGGAAGTAATAGTCAAGCAGTAACTGGTGTTGAAACTGACAAAGGAACTATTGAATGTGAACAAGTTGTTGTTGGTGCAGGACCATGGGCAAGAGATTTTTGGAATATGTTAGAGCTACCAAAGACAGCTCACATAAAAGGTAAAGATGGTAAAATGCATGAAACTGATATGTGGACTTACTGGATGCTTCAAGAAGGGGTTATAGGAGTTGAGCCAGATTTCTTAAAAACAAATGATGGTAAACAACCACCTGTAGTTCATGTTGACTCAACAGCACCTTTATATTCTGACAAAACACAAAAATTATTAACAGACAAAATTTGGGGAATTTATTATAAACCTGATATTGAAGGTTTAGGTGTACAAGGTGGAACTTCTCCTTACATTGTTAAAAAACATTTTGATCAAGTAAATGTTGATCCTTATGGAATTGAGTCTCCAGAGTATCAAACGACAGATGCTTTTAGTGAAATGTGGTGTTCAGCACTTGCACATTGCCAAAAAAGATTTGAAGGAAAATCAGATTTATACAGAAAAGGTCCATCGGGTGGTTTAGGATGTATGACACCTGACTCTTTTCCTATCTTCGATAGATTTTTTGAAAACGTTTACATGATTGCTGATGCTAATCACGGATATAAAATGATTGGTGTTGGTGAACTTGTAGCAAAAGAAATTCTTGGTACTGAAAGTGATTTATTGAAACCGTTTAGATTCAACCGTTACGAGAAGGGTGAACTTCATCCAACTTCTAACAGTCCGTTCCCTTGGAGTTAAACTCTAAGCCTAGACACAAATAAAATTTTCAGCTACGTTTGAATAAATTAAATTCATTGAGGGGTGAAAATGACAGATCTAGAAAAACACGTTAACCAACCGGGACGTGCTAAATTAGTAAAAG
>Ga0207985_1000388_pt1 | contig 12107 bp, 12 predicted proteins | sample ETNtaG_3_FD_185761 | JGI IMG/M metagenome (GOLD analysis project Ga0207985, IMG submission 185761) | Marine microbial and viral communities from oxygen minimum zone, Eastern Pacific Ocean - ETNP201302SV84 (SPAdes) (version 2) | ecosystem: Environmental > Aquatic > Marine > Unclassified ...
CTCCTCACCTACTTTATGTTTATGAAGTATCCCTTTTTTTTCACCCGAAAGTTTAACCCAATAATTTGCTGCACCCTTTATATTTTCTATCATTTGGTTAAGTAGACTTACCATTTCGGCATTCGACATATTTGATAAATCAGATGAATTAATCCTTAGAGTTGTAATATTTCTGTCTAAATCTAACTGGGTAGGATACATATAAGTATCTTATTCAGTTAGTTCTAAAAGTTCAAAATCTCCCCAGTTAACTGTTAAAAATTTGGCAGGAATAAGTTCATTTGGTCTACCAACAGGTAAGTTTTTTGGATAATCTTCAAGAACTATATCCTCCTGTTGTAAGTCAGAAATAATTGACTTTAAGCTATCAGCTAGATCATCTAGTGTCTCTTTAGATTGAGTTTCTGTAGGCTCAAACATTAATGCTTCTGGAACAATTAATGGAAAGTAAATTGTTGGTGAATGAAAACCTTTATCAAGAAGTGCTTTACCTACATCGTATGCCTTTATCTTATGAGATTTCTTCAAATCTTTAACAGATGTTACAAATTCATGCATACATGGTTCATCATAAGCTAAAGGAATAATTTTAGAAACTTTAGAGCTGAGATACCTTGCATTTAAAACAGCATAAGCACCTAAGGTATCCAAACCTTCTTTTCCAAGAAGTTTCATATAAACAAGGGCTCTCAAAGTAACTAAAAAGTTACCATGATATCCATGCATTCTGCCAATACTATTTTCAGGTTGATACCAGTTATATTTTCTGTCTTTATTCTCAGCGATTGGTCCTGGTAAGTATTCTTTTAAAAATTCCTTTACAGCAACCGGTCCAGATCCTGGACCTCCACCACCATGAGGAGTTGCAAATGTTTTATGAAGATTTGAATGAACTATATCAAAACCCATGTCTCCTGGTCTTGAAGTACCTACAATTGCATTTAAATTAGCTCCATCATAGTAAAGTAACCCACCAGCATTATGAATGATTTGTGAAATAGTCAAAATTTCCTCTTCAAATAAACCACCAGTGTTTGGATTAGTTAACATCAAGCCAGCTGTATTTTCATTTACTATTTCTTTTAATTTCTCAATATTTACCATTCCTCTATCATCTGTTTCAACCTCAACAACAGTAAATCCTGCCATACGTGCAGATGCAGGATTAGTACCATGTGCAGAGTCAGGTACTATAATTTCTGTTTTGTTTGAAAGATTATTAATTTCTAAATATTTTTTAATGATAAGTAATCCAGTTAATTCTCCAGAAGCACCAGCTGGTGGTTGGAAACTTGCGTAATCCATACCAGTAATCTCGCATAAATAATTACCAATTTCATACATAACTTTTAAACATCCTTGAGTGAATTCTTCTGGCATAGAAGGATGCATATTTGCAAATCTAGAATCAGAAGCAATAGAGTCAGCAAATCTTGGATTATATTTCATCGTACAAGATCCAAGTGGATAGAATCCTAAATCAACCGCAAAGTTTCTATGAGCTAACCTCGAATAATGCATGACTAAATCGTGTTCAGAAACTTCTGGTAATCTGGCTTTTTCTTTTTTTAATGATTCATGATTAATTTTGACCTCAGGTACATCTAATTTAGGAAAATTGGATGCCCTTCTTCCTGGGCTCGATAATTCTTTTATTGTCGGTTCTGGTTTACCTCCAACTAATGGAAGTGAACTAGCGTTACCACCACTAACCATTGTCTATCTCCTGTAAAGCTTCAATATAATCATCAATCTCTGTTTTTTTTCTTTTCTCAGTAACTGCAACTAAAACATGTTTGTCATCGTAATAAATACCAGCTAAAAATCCTTTATCTCCCATTTTGTTAATAACTTCAGATGCATTAGTTTTAACTTCTAATAAAAACTCTCTTAAACTTGAATCATCATTAGGAATAACATACCCATTCTTAATTAAGGATTTTTTCATGTAGTTGGCTTTTTGTATTGAGTGATAACCCATATCATATAAACCTTCTGGCCCAAGCCATGAAAGATGAATAGCAGATCCAATTGCATTTAGTGTTTGATTTGTACAGATATTCGATGATGCCTTTTCTCTGCGAATATCTTGTTCCCTTGCTCTTAAGGTCATTACATATGATTTGTTATTATCTTTATCTCTTGACTCGCCAATTAAACGTCCAGGTACTAAACGAGCAAATTCTTTTTTAGTTGCAAACCATCCGACTGTAGGACCACCAAATGATAATGGTGACCCAAGGGATTGTCCTTCGGCAACTATAATATCAAAGCCCATTTGTCCAGGTGTTGTAAGAACTCCCAACATAGAAGGATCTACATAACAAATTGTTACAATTCCTTTATCTTTTGCTTTTGTCACTAATTCAGTAAGATCTTGGCAAGAACCTTCATAATGAGGATAAGAAACAACAAATGCTGCTTGTGATTCATCAAAATCATAATCTGAGGGAAATAAATAATTATCTAACTCAACATAATTTAAATTAAATTTATTTTTATCAATCAAAGTATTTATAACCTCTTTACTGTTCGGGTTTAAACCTGATGAAATTGTTACACCATCTCGTTTAGTTTTATTTATTGCTACAGAAATTGCTTCTGCGATCGAGGTTGCACCATCATATAAAGATGCATTCGCTAATTCCATATCTGTCAGATCACAAACTAATGATTGAAATTCAAATAATACTTGAAGAATCCCTTGTGAAATTTCAGCTTGATAAGGGGTATAAGAAGTCATGAACTCAGGTCTCATTGTTAATGATTTAACAGTTTGAGGTAAATAAACATCATAATGACCTCCCCCAGCAAAACACACCAAATCAGACTTGTTACGTGCAGCAATATCATTAAAGTAATCTATTGATTCAAGTTCTGATAAAGATTCTGGTAAATCAAGACCATTTTCAAGAAGTAAAGCATCTGGTATGTGGGTGAATAGATCATCTAGTGAGTTAATACTTAACTCATCAAACATTTTTTTCAAATCAAGTTCTGAATGTGGTACGAACATCAGCTCAAAAACCTCTTATTTACTATATTTCCTTCTATTAAATTACCACGAATATCAAACTCTATTAAATTCTGAGGAGGCTTATTTTCAAAAAGAATAAATCCAATACTTTTATTTAATATGGGCGAGAAATTGCCAGAGGTAACAACCCCTTTAATATCACCTGACATACCAATTGTCTCAGTTCTTGCAATTTTTCTAGATTCAATAGTAAATTTCTTTAACATTTTATGATTTCCATCCTGTAGTTGTGTTTTTATTCTGTCTGAACCTAAAAAATCATGTTCGTTTGTAATTGTCCAAGACAAAGAGGCTTCAACGGGTGTTATATCTTCAGTTAATTCAAAACCATACAATGGAAGTGATGCTTCAAGTCTAAGTGTATCTCTTGAACCTAATCCACATGGTTTTATACCTTTTTCAATAAAAAAACTAATAAGAGACTCTGCTTCAGCATTACTTGCCATAATTTCAATACCATCTTCTCCTGTATAACCAGTTCGAGCATACATAAAGTTATCTGATTTTGCTGTACTGAACTTTTCAGGAATTTCAAATCTATCGTTAATAAGTTCGATTGTTCTCGGTCCTTGAACAGCTATCAAAACTGTCTCTAATGATTTATCAATAAAATCAACCTTGTGATCAACTAAATGTGATTTAATTTTAGATGCATTTGATGCATTAGGAATCAAAATGATTTTATCTTCAAATTTCCAAAAAATTACATCATCTAAAGCATTACCATTTTCATTTGTAAAAATAGAATACAATGCTTTGTTCATCGGTATATTTATTAAGTCAGAACAAATTAACGAAGATATCTTATCTAGTTCTGAATAATCAATTTCTAAACGACCCATATGAGATACGTCAAAGAAACCAGATGAATTTCTAACAACATCATGTTCTTTTAATGTACCTTCATATGAGAAAGGCATAGACCAATCACCAAAATCAATAAATTTGGCATTTTGAGATTCGTGATATGAATGAAGTTGAGTTGTTCTTTTATCCATTAAGATACAAAAGTTTCATACTCCTGATAAGACATACCTGAATCATCAATTGCATTGACTTTTGCTTTAAACATCCAACCGTCACCGCAAGGATCATTGTTAATTGTTTCTGGTTCGGTTTCTAGTTGTGAATTGACCTCTGTAATTGTGCAATCCATTGGTGCATATGCTTCTGCAACAGTTTTAGTAGCTTCAACCTCAACAACTGGGGCACCTTTTTCAAAATCTTGTCCTACTTCAGGAAGAGTAACGTAAACAATATCTCCAAGTTCATTTTGTGCAAAATCTGAAATACCTACAGTTATTACTTCTTCATTTATTAAGTACCATTCATGTGTTTCTAAATATTTTATATCTGACATATTTACCTACCTCGGTTTAACCGTTGATAGCCCCCCATCAACATGTATAGTCTGACCAGTTACCCATTTTGAGTCATCTGATAATAACCATTTTACAACAGGAAGTATATCATTAAAATCTCCTATTTTTGGGATTGGGTACATAGATTTTGACATTTCTCTTGCCTGTTCTGTAGCAAGCAATCTTTGACTCATATTTGAATCCAATAATCCTGGAGCAATCACGTTTACACGTAAATTATCTTTTGCATAGGAAGCTGCAGCAGATCTTGCCATTCCTTCTAAGCCGGCTTTTGCCGCAGCAATTGCTTCATGATTTGATAAGCCTTTGGTGCCTGCAACAGAAGAGAAAAATATTGCTGAACCATTTTTCATTCTTCGTGCAAAAGAACTAAGTAAGTAATAACTAGAAAATAAATTAACTTTAATTACATCTTCAAATTCTTCTATTTTAGTTCCATGTAAAGGTTTGATTAATATTGAACCAATACAATTTACTAATCCTTTAATTTCTTTATCATCAGAAACTATCTTGCTAAATTCTCGTTGTTCAATCGTATTGTCAAGGTCAATTAAGAAGTATTCCGCATCTATTTCTTTTGAAAGTGCTGATAATTTTTCTTCATCCCTACCAATAATTACTACTTCATTTTCAGAAGCTAATTCTTTAGATATAGCTGAACCAACAACACCCGTTGCACCAGCGACAATGTAAACCATGATTAATATTCTATAAGATATTTAAGTAATAGATAAAATATTTGAGGATGAAATATTGCCAAACCATTCTGCAGATTTATGAGGGATGCGTTTATACGTTTCTCTATCTACTTCTACTAAGCCAAAATTCATTTGATAACCAAGATCCCACTCAAAATTATCAAGTAAGGACCAGTACAAGTAACCAATTACATTTGAATTTTCACTCTCAAACTGGTGCACATCCTTAAGTACGGTAGTGACAAATTCAATTCTCTCATCGTCATTATCAGTAGCAATACCGTTTTCAGTAATAAAGATTTCTTTATCTGGGAATTTTTTATTAAGCCTCTTTAGATTGTACAAAACTGCATCAGGTCTGTACTCATATCCCATTTTTGTAGTTCTTGTTTCTTTCGTAATTGCGCCATTCCTACCAGCAAATATTTGAATGATTCTTGGTAAAATAAATTTTCTAATTATTCCAATGTTGAGTAATACTGCATTAAATAATTTCAAAAAAATACTCTTTGGATATCTAACAATTGTGTAAGTTTGTAAACCAATAAAATCATCATCTATCGAGGCTTCAAGAAACTTATCTTCAAGATGATATTTAAGATATTCTTTAAGCTTATTATCATCATCATCTTCCCATTCTTGTAAGGCATGAGTCATTCCAACTTTTGCATTTGGGTTATATTGTTTTATTGTTTTTAGTGCCTTCTTATGTGCAGACATAATATTTTCTGACGCGTTTATAAATTTTGATTCGTTAGCAATTCCAGGCGGAAATTTATTAGTAGAAAAATATCCAAAAAATGCAAATATTCCTGGTTCGTTTATGGTATTAAAATATACAATTTCTTTTGGTAATTTTTGCATTAATTGAGCTACGTAATTATTAAAGTAATCATCAGCTTTTGGATTTAACCATGAACCTTGGTTATACAACCATTCAGGAGTTGTAAAGTGATGGAATGTAATTATCGGCGTAATATCATTCGAAATAAGTTTGTTAGCTTTATCAACATAATGATTTATTTCATCATCATTGAAGTTTCCTTGTGTTGGCTCGATTCTGCTCCATTCAATTGAGAATCTAAATGCCTTAATACCTAAAGTCTTTAAAAGATTGATATCTTCATCAATCAGTTCATAATGATTACAAGCCTCATTACAGGGCTCTACGCATACAGAATTTTTTTTATTTTCCCAGATAGTCCAATCATTATTATAAATACCACCTTCTACTTGATATGAAGCAACTGCGGTACCAAAGAGAAACCTGTCTGGAAATTTTAATTCATTCATATAAGTAAATAATATATGCTACACCTATATAAAAAAACTGTAAAAGGAGTCTTAAAAAATGTTGTGTATTGGAGAAGTATCTATTTCCGTATGGTAGATCATTGATCCAAACATTAAAATTGCCAATATAAATTATCACTAAAAAGATAATCATAAGAATGGCTGCTTCTTTTCTAAATCTCGTAAAAAAGAAAAGAGGTAAAATAATTTCTATAACGCCTGTAAATAAATGAACAAAACGAGGAAAAGGAATAAAATCAGGAACAATCCTGTCATAGAAAATCGGATTTATAAAATGGTTAATTCCTGCAACAACAAAAAAGCCGACATAACCTAACGTAACAATCTTTATAACCAATGTTTTGATCTCTCTATTGCTTTAAACCAAGATGTTAATAAATCTTCTCTAGACTCATTGCTCATATTAGGATTCCATGTTTTAGAAGTAGAAATAAAATCACCTACATTTTCTATTTTTAAATTTTGGGCAAATATAAAACTTGCTACACCTGCACCGAGAGCTGTGATTTCATTTATCTCTTGGGAAATAATTGTTTTATTTAAAATGTCTGACTGAAACTGCATTAATAAATTATTTGATACCATACCTCCGTCTACTTTTAAATTTTGAAATTCAATATCTAAATCTTTTTCCATACTTTGAAGCAATTCAAAACTTTGAAAAGCCACGGATTCAAGAACAGATCTAGCTATATGAGATTTGTTTGAAAATCTTGTTAATCCAAATAAGGCACCTCTCGCTGTCTCATCCCAGTGTGGTGAAAATAATCCAGAAAATGCTGGGACAAAATATACATCACCATTGTCTTTTTCTCCCATAGCAAGAGATTCAATATCATCACTCGATTTGATAATGTTTAGGTTATCCCTTAACCATTGAACTGCAGCACCAGCGATAGGTACTGAACCTTCTAACGCATATAGAGGTTCCTTACCTTCTATTTGATATGCTATTGTCGTCAATAATCCATTATCTGATTCAATAATATCTGTTCCTGTGTTAGTAAGAGCAAAGCATCCGGTTCCATATGTATTTTTAACATCACCTTTGCTAGTACAATTTTGACCAAATAGTGCTGCCTGTTGATCTCCTAAAATTGCTGTTATAGGGACACCTTTAATGACCCCATCAATATCCCCGAAATTTGATAAAGATGGTTTGACCTCAGGAAGAGAATGTTTTGGAATTGAGAGTTCATTCAAAATATCATCTGACCATTCCATGTTATACAAGTCATACATAAGCGTTCTTGAAGCGTTTGTAACATCTGTATAAAAGTTTCCTGTTAGGTTGTATACAATCCAACTATCAATTGTTCCAAAACATACATCATCTTCTAAAGATGATTTAATCTCTGAGACATTCTCAATAAGCCATAAAATTTTTGAAAGAGAAAAATATGTTGATATAGGTAAGCCTGTTATTTTAATAAGTTCAGTGAATCTTTTATTCTTTAACAATTCATTACAAATACTCTGTGTTCTAGTATCTTGCCAAACGATGGCATTATAAAAAGGCTTTCCTGTTGATTTACTCCAAGCAACTGTTGTTTCTCTTTGATTTGTAATTCCAATACTTACAATTTCATTAACATCAATATCATTTACAACATTTTGTATACATTTATTAACTGAATCAATTATTTCAATTGGATCATGTTCAACAGAATTATTATCTGGAAAATACTGTGTTAACTCAATTTGATGAGAAGACTGAACCGAGCCATCATTATTAAACAATATACATCTTGAACTAGTGGTACCTTGATCAATTGATAAGAAATATTTCATAGTTAAATAATAACTATTTTTATTAAGATAAGGCTTTAATGTTCAGGGTTCTGAAAGCTTTATATTCATTATTTTGATTCTGAACAAATTGAAGGTAATCAATATTTATATTCTCTTCAAATTCAATATAGATAATTTCGTCATTGCAATTAAACGTTCTTGAAATAATTTTTATTGGGTCTTGAAAATCTTGTCTCGAATAATGTTCACTTTGTGCTTTATTCACAACTTTTAATCCACTAGAAACCTCAACTTTGTTAATTCTAATTCTTACAAATTTCCCTGTACTTTTTAATGATCCATAAATATAAATCTCGTCAAATTTGCACAGTTTTTCATCAGAAGTTTCAAAGATATCAACAATGTGAATCTCTAAATTTTTAATGTCGAATACATTTAAAGTTAACTTGGTAGTACCAGAATCATTTAAATTATAATTACCTAAATCCGTTGCAATAGAATTATTAGGTATATTAAGCATAATTAGTAAGACAACGATTAAAAAAATTACTAGATTTGTATGTCTTGGTTTTTTATAAGCCACTAAACGCCAAGGACTGCACCAAATGGTCCAATAACAGTTCCTACAAGTGCTCCGTAAATGAAACCATAAATAAGTCCTTTTCTTAAATATTTTATGGTTTCAATTTTAAAAAGTTCTTTACCGAATTCTGAAATTTGAAATTTTCTTCTATATTTATCATTTAATAGATGTTTCATAATTGGATAAAAATAAAATAGCGTAGCTAGGCCTATACCGGATAAAAAACCTTGCATCAGTCTTGTTGTAACAAATTCAAACATTTTTATTAATCTAGTTGTATTATCAAATAAACATGGACCATTTTTGGATTATTTATGGATATTTCACAAGATACTAATACCGTATATTTGTTTCTATTTGGTATATCTATACTTGCATCATTCATTGATTCAATAGCTGGTGGTGGAGGATTGTTAACTACTCCTTCAATGCTCCTTGTAGGAATAAATCCACTTACAGTTCTAGGAACGAATAAATTTCAATCGTCCTTCAGCACGTTTACATCAGCAAGAAATTATTTTGTAAATGGGTACCTTACTGATGTAAACAAAAACAAATATTTTATCTTATCTTTTATTGGCTCATCTTTTGGTACGTTAATGGTAAGTAGGCTCTCAGATGAAATACTTCGAACGTTAATACCAATACTTTTAATTTCGGTAGCAATATTCTTTATTTTGAATAGACAAGTAAAAACAGATCTAAGTAACTACATTGTGTTACTAACACCATTAATTTTTCTTATTGGATTTTATGATGGTTTTTTTGGGCCAGGAACAGGATCATTTTTTGTAATGTTGTTTCTTATTTTTAAAAATCAAACATTACTTGAATCTACAGCAACATCTAAACTATTGAACTTTGCATCAAACTTTGCCGCTTTTATAATTTTCGCAGTACAGGGATACGTAATATGGGAACTTGGAATAATCATGGCTGTTGGTGGGATTACAGGTGCCTATTTGGGATCTAAATCAGCTATAAAAGTTGGTGATAAATTGATTAGACCAATACTGGTAGTTGTATCAATATTATTATCTTTAAGAATACTTTTCAGCTGACATCAATTGATTCTAAAATGTATCTATGAAAAGAATTTACACATATGGTCATCAACATGTTGAAAGAAATATCACCATTGCCGATATTATTGCAAATAAAAAAAATAAAGTAAAAATGACACAAGTTACTGCTCAAAACAAAGAAGAAGCAGAAATATTATCTGATCAGAATATAGATATGATCATCACAGGTAGTGATACATATGAAGATGTAAGACAGGGTGCTCCAAATACATTTGTAACTGCCGCATTATTTGCAGGTAGATTTGTAACAAAAGATGATATTTTGAAAGGGGCTATTGATGTTGCAATGAAAGGAGCGGACTCTGTATTAACTCCAAGAAGTCCTGAAATAGTTGAAATGCTTGCTAGCGAGGGATTACATGTACAAGGACATGTTGGTATGGTTCCCTCAAATGCAACTTTATTTGGTGGGATAAGAACTGTTGGCAAAACAGCTAAAGAAGCATTAAATATTTTAAAAGAATTAAAAGAGTTGGAAAATGCTGGTGCATTTGGAGCTGAAGTTGAATGTGTTGCTGAAGATGCACTAGTTGAAATAAGTAAACATACTAATCTCGTACTTAATTCTCTTGGAGCTGGATCTGGTGGTGATGTGATATTTCTATTCTTTGAAGATATTTGTGGTGAAACAAAAAATATTAAAATGCCAAGACATGCAAAATCATGGGGCAATGGAAATAAAATTCTAGAACAATTGAACGAAGAAAGATCAAAAGCTATAGGAAATTTCAAAAGTGATGTTGATAGTAGTAAATTCCCAAACCATGAACATACAATATCGATGAACGATGGTGAGCTTGATCTTTTAATAAATGAACTCAAATAATATGTCTACAATGTTGAAAAGATTTTTTCTATTTTTTGGTTTTCATAGATCGTATGGAAGAATATGGATTACTAAAAGATTTGAGAAAGTTCTTTGGGGATCCTTCATTGCTCTTTCATTTTATAATTATCTGAGTAATTAATGTCTAATATCGTTGTATCTCCACATAATCTTTCAACAATGGCTGGAATAGAAATTCTCAGACAAGGAGGAAATGCAATTGATGCTGCAATTGCGACAAATATTGTTCAAGGCGTAGTTGCTCCAGAAACATGTGGAATTGGAGGTGACTTGTTTGCTTTGATATGGATCAATGGTGAAACTAAACCATTCTGTTTAGATTCATCTGGTTATGCAGGATCTAATGTAGATATATCAAGTTTAAGTTCATACAGTGACATTCCTTTAGATCATCCAATGTCAGTAACAGTACCAGGAACAGTTCGTGGTTGGTATGCAATGCATGAACGATTTGGGAGTTTAGAAATCAATTATTTATTTCGCAAAGCTATAGAAATATGCACAAAAGGATTCAAAGTATCTACAGAGCTACATGAATCCTTAAAGAATCATGAAGAAACATTAAAAATACAAGATTCAGGGAAGGAATTATATCCTTCCGGTCAAGCTCCCAATGTTGGTGACACTATACAAAGAATTTTATTAGCTAATACTTTAGAAAGTATAGCTTTAGAGGGTCCAGATTATTTTTATACAGGTGAAGTTAATGAGGCCATCTCAAAAGCTTTGCTTAATACCATTACTAAAGATGATATAAGCAGTTTTACCTCACAATGGATTGAACCTTTATCGATAGAAATGTATGGAAAAATTGGTTGGGTTACTCCCCCTCATACTCAAAGCTATCTTACGTTAGCTACATTGAAAATATATGAAATGTTAGATGGTGACTCTAAAGACATTGATTTGCACATGTTGATTGAATCATACAGAGCAGCAGCATCCCAACGTGATGATATAACATATGATTATGGAAATAATATTGATTTATTTCCAGGTTTAAATACTGAATATTTAAAATCTTTGTCTAATTTAATTGATTTAGATAATTCATCAATATTTAATCAGCCTGCTGATATTGGTGGTGGCACAGCGTATATGTGCACAAAGGACAAAGATGGTAATGCAGTATCCCTGATTCAATCTAATTATTACGGAATTGGAAGCACAATTGGTGTAGGAGATTATGGTTTTTTTCTACACAACAGAGGAGCTGGTTTTAATTTATTACACAATCATCCAAATTCATTAAAGCCAGGAAGAAAGCCACTTCATACATTATCTCCAACTATGTGGAGTGTAGATGGGAATCTAGATATGGTCATAGGTACAAGAGGCGGAAGGTATCAACCACAGCTACTGAGTCATTTTATTCTAAAAATACTTAAAAATGAAAATTTAGAAAATGC
>Ga0207985_1000389_pt1 | contig 12070 bp, 10 predicted proteins | sample ETNtaG_3_FD_185761 | JGI IMG/M metagenome (GOLD analysis project Ga0207985, IMG submission 185761) | Marine microbial and viral communities from oxygen minimum zone, Eastern Pacific Ocean - ETNP201302SV84 (SPAdes) (version 2) | ecosystem: Environmental > Aquatic > Marine > Unclassified ...
AGTTAATATCTCGCATTTTAGATGGCTCTGAGCCTGTAGCTATAATTATATTTTTAGTTTCAATGTAATATTTAAGTCCCTTAACTACTGAATTAAGGTAGTTTTTTAACATAGGCTTTACATATAATTTAAATATTAGTTGGTTAATAATTTTATATTTGAATGGTAAATGTGGGACTGCAGTAATTATTAATGATGATTTATTATTTGAAATTTTAACAACATTCCATGATATGTTCGCAAGTTTTCTTTTTTCATAGATATCCAAGTTATAGCCATTATCACTCCAATCTATAAACTTACGTTTATATATTTTATTGTTATGATATTCAACGAAATCAATTGATTTTTCTTTGTTCCAAACCACAACCTTATTCTTTTTACAAAAAGGATGAAATTTTTCTAAATTATTAGGACTTTTTATTAATTTAATGATTTCAGTTTCATCAGAATTAATTATAATTTTTGAATTTGATACTTTCATTTCTATATAAATAATATAATTAATTAATGTTTAAATACATTTTAATATTAGTTTTCTCAATAAGCCTTCTTTCATCAGAAAGACCTAACATTATTATTATAATTACTGATGACCTTGGTTGGGGTGACGTTTCGTATAACGGAGGCCCTATAAATACACCTAATATAGATAAACTTGCAGATGATGGTCTACAAATGAATAGGTTTTATAGTGCGCCAACATGCAGTCCAACTAGAGCTGCTTTATTCACTGGAATTAATAGTCTTAAAAATGGCATTATCAGACCAATAAATAATCCAACTGCTGAGCGATATGGTCTACCGCTTAAACATAAAATTTTACCAGAATATCTTAAAGAAATTGGTTATCAAACAGCTTTATCTGGAAAATGGCATTTAGGTATGTTTAGTGATGAATATCTTCCAAGAAATAGAGGATTTGAATCAACATATGGTCATCTAGGTGGAGGAATAGGATATTTTGATCATGCTCTTTCAGGAAGGTTAGATTGGCATAGAAACGGTGAAATATTATATGAAGATGGTTATTCAACAACTCTTATTGCTGATGAGGCTATACGTATAATTGAAAACAAAAACAATGAAACTCCCCTCTTTCTTTATGTTGCTTTTAATGCACCACATACACCTATTCAAGCAGAAGAGAAAATTATTAATAATCTATCAGACATAAGTGATAAAAAAGAACGCGTATATGCAGCAAATATAATAACTTTGGATAGAGAAATTGGAAAAATAATTGATGCGGTAGAATCTAAAGGGATATTAAATGAAACAATAATAATATTCTTCTCGGATAATGGTCCTGTTTTTGATATAGATCCAATAGCAGCAACGATTGCACCAGACATATTAGATTCAAAGGGAAATACATTGGGTTTAAAGGGCAGCAAAGGTTCAGCTTATGAGGGTGGAATACGAGTTCCGGCAGTGATTTATTACAAAGGCATACTTGAAAAATCTTTATCTAATCAATTCTTTTTTGTTGATGACATATTACCAACATTATTCGGAGCACTAGATATAAATCCTAATCAAAATAACATTACTGGCGTCAATAGATGGAATGACTTGATTAAAAATGAAATAAAACCTCCTAAAAACGTTATGACTGGTAACGTTATTGTTCATGATGAAAGAGCTTTATTTAATGATAAATGGAAACTTTATTATAGAAATTTTGTTTATAACGAAAATTCAGAAAAGATTTTTGAATTATATGATGTTAATGATGATCCCTATGAAAAATATGAGTTATCTGAAAAGTACCCTGATGTATTTGAATCTATGAAAAAAACCTTTGATGAAAATCCGTTAATTATTGAAACACCTTATATTAATCCAGTTCAGTCATACTTATATGGTGATAGATATATAGGAATAACGGATTCACCATGGCTCGAGAGAACATATAAAGAAAAAGAACTGCCACACCCTATTATTCAAAATTTAGTATTTGGATGGATTATATTTCTTACTTTCAAACACATTATCATCCCAGTTCTAATTCTTTTAACTTTAGTTTTCTATTTTATGAAGTTCAGGAATAATATCTCTTCAAATTAACTCAAAGCTTTTATCAATACTTTCAATCATTTCTGACAAATCATTTTCATTTGATCCACCATATACGTAGAGATCGGGCCTTATAAGAACATATTTATATAAATCAAATATTTTCTCTAAAAGTTTGTCGGGGTCATCAATATCTTTTATGCGAATAAACTTTATTTCTAATTTTTTAATTATTTGGTTAGCTTTTTCAGATACTTTTTTTATATCACTTTTTGACATAATTACGAAATTTGAGTTGATCAATTTATCTAATTTTATGCAATTATTATTAATAAATAATTTTGGTTGAGGTATTGGATAACCAGTTATACCATCTTTAGAATTTTTAAAAATTCCAGATGGTATATGAGGAAATCTAACATCATATCCTTTTTTCTCAGGTATGAATTCTTTACCTTGTTCTGCAGCACAAAATCCTTCAATTAATTCTCCAATAGTTATTGTTTGACCTATTGTCCATTTAGCATGTGGATATCTTTCTTTCTGATATGTTTCAAGAATTTTTTTATTTGCTTTTTTTTGAAGGATAAGATGTATTTTCCAAGACAAGTTTGTTACATCACGTATTCCAGTTCCCATACCTGCACCCATGAAAGGAGGCATCTGATGAGCAGAGTCACCTGCAATTAAAACATTATTTATGTTCCATCTATTTGCTATACAAGCGTGAAAATTGTATATATCAGCTCTTTCAAGAATAGCATTTTTTTTATTTATCCATGGAGATAATAAATTCCATATAAAAGCTTCATCTTTCAATTCTTTTAAATTATCTTCTGGCATTACTCTAAATTCAAAGCGGAGATGCCCTCTTCTACCATGCAAGAATGTGCATGGTCTTTTTGGATCACAAACTTGTATTAATTCATTTTTAAGATAAATATTCTGGGTTAAGTGTGCATCACAAACTAACCATTTTTGATTATATCCAAAGTCATCGAGATCTATATTTAGTTTTTTTCTGACAAAACTACTTGCTCCATCACAACCAATTAAAAATTTTGATAAAAATTTAATCTCTTGATTTTCATTTTTGCAAATTATTTCAACTTCATTACCTTTATCATTGAAATCAGTTAACTCGCACAATTCCATTACATCTATGTTTTCTTTGGACTCCACCACTTCACGAACAAATCCTTCTAACTCAGGTTGATAAAATAGAACTTGATTAGGCCATCCCATTGATGAATCACCCAACGTTTGTGTAATGCTTTGAATTGGTTCAAGACTCTTTTTTGAAAAATGAATTTTTTCAATCTGATTGGAATTTTCAACGATTTTTTCTGCTAATCCAAATTTATCAAATATCCTAAGCTGTTCTCCATCTGTATTAATGGCTCTTGCAGTTGGGCTTGTTCCAATATTTTTATCTATAAGAAGAACTTTATAACCGTAATCAGCCATAAGTAATGAACATAATGATCCAACTGGACCATATCCACATATAGCCACATCATATTTATTCAACTTTTTTGAGTATTATTTGGTTCTTGAATTATGTTATTTTCTATGTAACCAAGTCCCTCTATTTCAACTTTTACCTTATCACCTGGTTTCAACCAATTTTGAGTGGTTACCGCGGAACCTTCAGGCGTTCCAGTAGGAATTAAATCACCTGGTTCTAATGTAAAAGCTGTTGTTAAATACTCGATGAGAGTATAACAATCATAAATCATTAAATTAGTATTAGTATTTTGTCTTTCTTCATCATTGACAAAAGTTTTTAGTGCTAAGTTATGTGGATCATCAATCTCATCACTTGTTACGATATAGGGACCAAAAGGACAATGTGTATCCCATGATTTACCCATAGTCATAGTATGAGGCGGTCCTCTGAATTGCCAATCTCTAATTGAAAAGTCATTAACAACTGTATAACCATAGATACAATTTTTAGCATTTTCATAAGAAACATGCCTGCACTCCTTCCCAATAATGAAGCCAAGTTCACCCTCATAATCAAGCCAATCTGATGCATTTGGCCTATGAACATCACCAAAAGGATCATTCACAGATGAATTTTGTTTATTAAAAATATTAGGGAATTGGTCTTGCAGTTGAACATCATTACTGTGGTGATCTTTGAGTTCTTTTGCTTCATCGATGTGTTTTTTGTAATTAAGGCCAACAGCTAAGATTTTATTTGGTTTATCAATAGGTGCTTTCAATATAACATCATCTATTGCGTGAGCATTCTTTTGATTTTCAATTACATCATTGGCTATATCTAGACCAGTTGAACCTAGCTTTATAAAATTAATCATATCTTTTGGTAAGTCTGATGATGAAAAGTCAATTACAGTATCGTTCTTGATTGCACCAATTCTTTTACTTTTAGGATTATTCTTTAATAAAAAAGTTATAAGTTTCATAATATTAGTATTATTAAAATATCATCTAAGTATAATATCTAGTAATTGATTTTATGAAGAAAATATACAATAAAAATCTATATCAAAACTTTAAATCTGATTATTCACCAGATGATTTTCATCATATTGCTTTCAAAACTACAAATTATAAAAAAATGGTTGATTTCTATAAGAATTTGTTTGGATGTGAGCCTTTATATCAAAGCGACTTAATAACTTTTTTAGCATATGACAATGAGCATCATAGAATAGCAATTGCAAACACATCAGGAGTCTTAAATAGTCTAAATTTTATTCAAAAATCAATTATGAAATTTAAAATCTTTTTGAACAAAAAAATTCCTTCTATAGAAGGATTAGACCATGTATCTTACAGAGTAAATCCAATTGATAAATGGTTTGATTTTTATTTCAGTGCTAAAGAAAGAGGCTTAAACCCCTTGTGGACAATTAACCATGGTTGGATAAGTGGAATATACTACAGAGATCCAGATAATAATCTTGTTGAAGTTTTCTTTGAACATTTTTCATCGGCTGATGAATTCAAAAATAATATCTCTGCAGATTTTGAGGATGAGCCAATAGGAACCAATATGGATGTTGAAGTTCTTCATAAAATGTTTAAATCAGGCGCACCTTTTGAAGATTTAATTAAAAAAGGTAATACTGTTCCAGAAGGTAAAAAGCCAGTATCAGGAATTGAAGCAGTCAAAAATATGAAAAAGAAATTTAAAGACTGATTCTTTAAATGCAAGATCATAAAATAACTCTATTTCATGCCAATTGGTCATTCTGTAGTCAAATGGTAAGAGTTGCATTATTTGAATTAAATATTAAGTTTGATGAAAGACATATCAAATTATGTGATCAATATGCAGAAGGTGAAAATCTAGACAAGAATTTTTTAGATATTAATCCTCTAGCAACTGTTCCGGTTATTAAAATTAACAATGAAGTTATTGTTAATAGCACGACCATTATTGAAGAATTAAATAAAAGATTTCAAAGTAATTTATGTATAGAAGAAGATGACTCTGTTAAATCGTTTGTAAAACAAACAACCATAACAGAAGGTGATAAGTTTGCATCGACTATTGGAACAATAATTCCAGTTTTTTCAGCTCCCTTGATTGAATTTATGATTAGGAAATTACCTCTAAAATCTATTATTAAGATTTTTATGAAACATCCACGAAAGGATAGAAAAATGATTTTTTTATCAATGTATTTTTTTGGTGTTGCAAAAAAATTTCCTAATCTTGCAGTAAAAAAGTTTGCAGATGAATTAATAAAGTTTGAAGAACTTTTAAATGAGGATAATACTTATTTTTACAATGAATTTTCTCATATTGATATAAATATGATGTGTGTTTTTAATAGATTAGAAGATTTAAAACTTTCTGAAGTAATAACAACTAACAAAACGCCTCTTCTTCAAAGATACTGGAAAAATTTACAAAAGAGAGATAGTTATAAGAAGGGAATATTAAATTACTACACAAGTAAAGAACACAAAGTTATTAAAGATTTTTATAATGACGCACCCTCACCTTTCTTAAAACCAATTTTAGTCGAATTAGCACAAAGAAATTAGTGTAAAATAAGTATATGTCAAAAGAAGATCAGTTAGAATTTGATGGTGAAGTAATCGAGACGCTTCCTAATACCAAATTTAAAGTCAAACTAGATAACGGCCATATTATTACAGCACATATATCTGGAAAAATGAGAAAACATTACATTCGGATTCTTACTGGTGACAAGGTTAAAGTTGAAATGACACCATATGACTTAACAGTTGGCAGGATAACCTTTAGAGGCAGGTAACTAAACTTTAACTTTATTTTTTTCTTCTAAAAATTTCAATTTACCTTTTTCAAGATCTACTTTTATTACACCACCTGTTTTTAAATTACCAAATAACAATTTATCTACCAATGGCTTTTTAATATTTTGAGAAATAAATCTCTCCATTGGTCTTGCACCCATTTCTTTGTCATATCCATTGTCAGCAATCCAATTAAGCACTTTATTAGAAACTACAATTTCAACATTTCTTTTATCAAGTTGTGCTTGAAGTTTTGTAAGAAATTTATCAACAATTGATAAAATAACTGTTTTATCTAGATAGTTAAATTGAATAGTTTCATCAAGTCTATTTCTAAATTCAGGTGAAAATAATTTATTTAGAGAGTTCATAGCATCGGTTTCGTTTGAAGATTCAGCAAAGCCGATATTTCTTTTACTTAAAAGCTCAGCACCAATATTGGTAGTCATTATTAAAATTACATTTCTAAAATCAGATTTTCTTCCATTATTATCAGTAAGAACCCCTGCGTCCATAACTTGTAGAAGAATGTTAAATATATCAGGATGAGCTTTTTCTATTTCGTCTAATAACAAAACACAATGTGGAGATTTAACAATTGCCTCTGTAAGAAGCCCTCCTTGATCAAACCCAACATAACCAGGAGGAGCGCCAATAAGCCTTGAAACTGTATGCCTTTCCATATATTCACTCATATCAAATCTTATAAGTTCAATACCCATAATCTCAGAAAGTTGCTTTGAAATTTCAGTTTTACCAACACCTGTAGGTCCTGTAAATAAAAATGAGCCTATAGTTTTATTTTCATCTCTCAAACCGACTCTTGAAAGTTTAATTGCATTAGATAATGTTTCGACTGCTTTATCTTGACCAAAAATAACTCTTTTAAGATTTTCTTCAATATTTTTTAAACTCTTCTTATCTTTGGATGTTATCGACTGTTCTGGTATTTTGGTAATTTTAGAAATTGTAGTTTCAATATGAGATTTTGTTACTTTAATTATTTTTTTATTTTTTCTATTAATATTTAAGAGAGCACCGGTTTCATCAATAACATCGATAGCTTTATCTGGTAAAAATCTATCATTTATATATTTTGAAGATAATTCAATTGAAGACTTAATAGCTTCAGCTGAATATTTAACATTATGATAGTCCTCATAGATATCCTTAATACCTATAAGTATTTCTTCACATTCATCAAAAGAAGGTTCTATGACATCTATTTTCTGAAATCTCCTTGATAAAGCTTGGTTTTGATTAAATATACCTCTATATTCCTGAAATGTTGTTGAGCCAATACATCTAATTTGACCCTTACCAAGAGCAGGTTTGAGCAAATTAGAAACATCCAATGAGCCTCCTGAAGCAGATCCTGCACCAATAATGGTATGAATTTCATCAATAAATAAAATAGGATTCTCTTCCTTAGACAAAAAGCTTAATACACTTTTTAATCTTTTTTCAAAGTCACCTCTATATTTAGTACCTGCAATTAAAGCAGCTATATCCAGTGAATAAACAACACTGTTTTCCATAATAGATGGTACATTTTTATTAGATATCAGATAGGCTAGTCCTTCAGCAATTGCTGTTTTACCTACACCAGATTCACCAACCAATAGCGGATTATTTTTATTTCTTCGTGATAATATTTGAACCAATCTTTCAATTTCTTTTTTTCTACCAATTATTTTGTCAATTTTATTTTCACTAACAAGTTGATTTAAATTGATAAGAAAGTCATTTTCTGAAGAAGAGGATTCATTAGGTAAATCTTCATTTGTATTATCTTTGTCGTTCTCTGATTTTTTTGACGGTTTTCCATGAGACAGATATGTGACCACATCTAGTCGTGATAATTTAAATTTATTTAGCAAAAAAACAGAATGAGATTCTTTTTCAGAAAAAATTGCAACCAATATATTTATTGGTTTCACCACACCTTTACCAGATGATTGAATATGAAATACCGCTCTTTGTAAAACTCTTTGAAATCCAAGTGTTGGCTGGACTGGTTTTTGTTGATCAATCTTTGCAACAACATTATTCTTAAGATGATCATTCAAGCTTTGTTTAAGACTTTCTATTTGGATATCCTGTGATTTAAAAAACTCTTTAACTTCAAAATCACTAAGTATCATTAATAATAAATGCTCAACAGTTATATATTGAATATTAGCTTCATGAGCTTTGTCAAAAAGGCTTGCTATAGATAGTTCTAAATCTTTACTAAACATATTTAATCAGTCAGTGGTTCTATTTCACTTAAAAGCGGATGACCGTGATCTTTAGCCATTGTATTTACTTCATACGACATCATTTCAGCGATCTCTTTAGAGAATATACCACAAACTCCCCTACCTTTTGTATGAACTGTCATCATTATTTCTGTTGATTTTTGATGTGTATGACCAAAAACTGTCTGCAGAACAAATACAACAAACTCCATAGGAGTAAAATCATCATTTATTAACACAACTTGATACGAAGGTGGTTCTTTAACTTGTGGGTCTTTTTCTAAGACAACCGTCCCAAGATCTGAAGATGGATTATTCTCATTATCTTTCGATAATATAATCATTACATTCTTTTAATCATTTCATCTGCAAAACCTGATGAAGTAACTTTTTCTGCATTGTCCATCATTCTATGAAAATCATAAGTAACTTTTTTTGCACTAATAGTTCTATCCATAGATTCCATTAATATATCCGCAGCTTCAACCCAGCCCATGTGTCTCAACATCATTTCTGCAGATAATATTATACTTCCGGGATTAACTTGATTCTTGCCAGCATATTTTGGCGCTGTTCCGTGAGTAGCTTCAAATACAGCATAATCATCAGAAATGTTTGCACCTGGAGCAATACCTATTCCACCAACCATAGCTGCTAAGGCATCAGATATATAATCACCATTTAAATTCATTGTTGCAATAACATCATATTCTGTAGGTCTTAGTAAAATTTGTTGAAGAAATGCATCACATATAACATCTTTAATTATTATTTTCTTACCATTTTTTGGGTTTGTTATTTCTTGCCATGGGCCTTCATCGATTTCAACGCCGCCATAATCATTTTTTGCTACTTCGTAACCCCAATCTCTAAAAGCACCTTCAGTAAATTTCATAATATTTCCTTTATGAACTAAAGTTACTGACGTTCTGTTATTTGCAATAGCATAATCAATTGCTTTTTTTACAAGTCTTGTTGTGCCAGCCTGAGAAATGGGTTTAACACCTATTCCAACATTTTCTTCAAAACGAATTTTTGAAACCTCAAAATCATTTTTTAAAGTCTTGACAAGTTTTTTAGCTTCTTTTGAATTTCCTTCAAATTCTACACCACAATATATATCTTCAGAGTTTTCTCTAAATATAACCATATCAACATCTTGTGGTCTTTTGACTGGAGATGGTACACCATCAAAATATCTAATTGGTCTCAAACAAACATATAAGTCCAATAATTGTCTTAACGAAACATTTAATGATCTAATGCCACCACCTACAGGTGTAGTTAGAGGTCCTTTAATACTAACAACATATTCTTTCAGTGCTTCAATTGTCTCATCTGGTAACCATGTATCTTTATCATATACTTGAGTTGCTTTTTCACCGCAATATACTTCCATCCATTCTATTTTTCTTTCTCCAGAATAAGCAATCTTAACTGCTTGATTGACTACATTTATCATTGGAGGTGTTATATCTACACCAATACCATCACCCTCAATAAAAGGAATAATTGGATTATCTGGTACTGTTAATACTCCTTTCTTATAGGATATTTTTTCTCCCTTTTTTGGTATTTTTATTTTTTTGTAAGTCATAGAGAATTTAGCCTCAAAAATAGATGATTACTGTAAAATCGGTGATAATTATACTCCAAATTATTAATTATTGAATGAATTTAACATAGATAGAATCGTGAAAAAGACTGTAGTTGTTGGTATGTCAGGTGGTGTAGATTCATCTGTTTCAGCATATCTCTTAAAAAAAGATGGTTATGATGTTATAGGATTATTTATGCAGAATTGGCAAAGTGAGCCTGGTGAAGTTTGCACATCAGAAATTGACTTTAAAGATGCTTCATTAGTCTGTGATAAATTAGATATACCATTGCATAGAGCTAACTTTTCACAAGAATATTGGGATAATGTGTTCGAAGAATTTTTAAGTGAACATAAAAACGGCAGAACACCAAATCCAGATATTCTTTGTAATAGAGAAATAAAATTTAAATCTTTTTTAAAATATGCTTTTACGATTGGTGCTGACTATATTGCAACTGGTCATTACGCATCAATTAAAATGTCTGAAATTGGTCCAATGTTATGTCGGGCAAAAGATCTTAAAAAAGATCAAACATATTTTTTACATGAAGTAAGATCATCAGAGTTCGAAAAATGTATATTTCCATTAAGTAATTTATATAAGGACGAGGTCAGAAAAATTGCCAAAGATATTGATTTAAGTGTTTCAAATAAAAAAGATTCTGTTGGGATATGCTTTATAGGTGAAAGAAATTTAAAGGATTTTTTAGGTAGATTTATTGATCTTGAAAAAGGAAAAATTCTAGATGAATTTGGAAATAATATTGGAACTCATAATGGTGCCACTTTGTTCACAAAGGGACAAAGACAAGGCCTTAATATTGGTGGAATAAAAAATAAACAAGATTTACCTTGGTATGTTTTTGACAAGGATATAAATAAAAATGAAGTTCATGTATGTCAGGGTGTTGATAATGAGTTATTGTTTGATAGCGGCTTAAAAATGAAAAAAATTAATTGGATAAATGAATTTAACTTTGAATACCCTAAGACAGCTTTGTTGCAAGTTAGGCATCAACATAAACCTGTAAAATGCACTATCGTAAAAGAATCAAATAAATATAATATAAAGTTTGAGGAAAAAATAAGAGCGGTAGCTTCAGGTCAATCTGCTGTATTTTATGATAATAATGTATGTTTAGGAGGCGGAATTATTACTGAAACGTATTAGAATATTAATTCAGTTTAAACTTATGAAATATTCGCATCATAATCTCTCCCCATTAGATAATAGATATAGGGATAAAGTATCAGATATCACTGAATGCTTTTCTGAGTCTGCGCTTATAAAAGTTAGATTTGTGATCGAAATTGAATGGTTAATCTTCTTATGTACAAATTATCCAAAAAAGTTCAAACCATTATCTAAAGCATCTATATCAAAATTAAAAAAATTTAAAACAAATTTTTCAGACAAGGATGTAATAAGAATAAAAAATATTGAGAAAAAAACTAATCATGATGTAAAAGCTGTCGAGTATTTCATCAGAGATTATTTTAAAAAAGATAAAAATCTGACTAAATATATAAATCTCATTCATTTTGGACTTACAAGTGAAGATGTTAATTCCCTGTCATATGCTGTGATGATAGAAAATGGAAACAAAATACTTATAAAAAAAGTTTCAAAGCTAATAACCCTATTAAATAAAATGTCTTCAAAATGGAAAAATATTACATTTCTATCAAGAACACATGGTCAAGCGGCTTCCCCTTCAACATTAGGTAAAGAAATAAAAGTTATTTCAAAAAGGTTAACTAGAGAAATTGAGACATTTAAAAAAATTAAAGGTTTAGCTAAATTTTCAGGAGCAACAGGAAATTATCATACATTCAATATAGTTGATTCTTCAATTAATTGGCAAAAAGCAAACAAAAGGTTCATTAATTCATTTGGTATTCAACAAAACAAGGTTACAACTCAAATTGAACCACATGATTGGATTGC
>Ga0207985_1000390_pt1 | contig 12049 bp, 9 predicted proteins | sample ETNtaG_3_FD_185761 | JGI IMG/M metagenome (GOLD analysis project Ga0207985, IMG submission 185761) | Marine microbial and viral communities from oxygen minimum zone, Eastern Pacific Ocean - ETNP201302SV84 (SPAdes) (version 2) | ecosystem: Environmental > Aquatic > Marine > Unclassified ...
TCATTCATCGTCAGAATCTGAAGCTCTTGTTTGAAGCTCTGAAACAATATCAGCATTTGCTAAAGTTGTCACATCACCTAATTTTCTTTCCTCTGAAATGTCTTTAAGTAATCTTCTCATAATTTTTCCACTTCTCGTTTTTGGCAGATCAGCAGTGATAACTATGCTTTTAGGTTTTGCAATCGGACCAATTTTGTCACTTACATGCTGTCTAAGTTCTGCAATCAAATCTTCATTGCCTTCCTCAGTGCCAATTAAAGAAACAAATGCGGCAATTGCTTCACCGGTTATTTCATCACTTCGACCAATAACTGCTGCCTCTGCAACAGCATTATGTGAAACTAACGCACTTTCAACTTCCGCAGTAGATATTCTATGTCCAGATATATTCATTACGTCATCAACACGACCTAAAAGCCAAATGTAACCCTCTTCATCATATTTTGCACCATCACCTGCAAAATATAAACCTTTGTGTTGAGACCAATATGTATCAATATACCTTTCGTCATCTCCATATACTGTTCGAAGCATTGATGGCCACGGAGATTTGATTGCTAAAAATCCACCTTCTCCTTTGCCCACTTCATTTCCATCATTGTCAATAATTACAGATTCGATACCAGGTAGAGGACCACAGGCAGATCCTGGTTTAGTGCTTGTTACGCCTGGCAAAGGTGAAATCATAATTGAACCTGTTTCTGTCTGCCACCAAGTATCAACAATTGCACAATTTTCTCCACCAATATTTTCGTGGTACCACATCCAGGCTTCAGGATTAATTGGTTCCCCAACAGTGCCAAGTATTCTCAATGAACTCAAATCGTGGGCTTGCGGATGCTCAACTCCCCATTTCATAAATGCTCTAATTGCCGTTGGTGCAGTATAAAAAATATTAACTTTATATTTTTCAATTATGCTCCATAATCTTTTTTCATCGGGGGCATTTGGTGCTCCTTCGTACATTACACTTGTTGCTTTATTTGCTAAAGGTCCATAAACAATATAACTATGACCTGTTACCCAACCACAATCTGCAGCACACCAATAAATATCATCCTCTTTAACATCAAATACCTCATGATGAGTAGTTGTAACTCCAGTAAGGTAACCAGCCTGTGTATGGACGATACCTTTAGGTTTAGCTGTTGTTCCTGATGTATACAGAATGTATAACAAATCTTCAGCATTCATGACTTCAGGCTCACATTTAGAAGATTGTTTCTCTGTTATTTCGTGATACCAGTGATCCCTACCATCATCCATATTTATTTCTTGCTCTGTTCGTTTTACAACTATTACATTTTCAACATAGTCTGTTAGATCAAGTGAGCCATCGACATTGTTTTTAAGTGGAACTATATCCCCTCTTCTCCATGCTCCATCAGCCGTAATAACAGTCTTTGCCTTTGCGTCATTAATTCTGTCAGCAAGTGCTTCCGAAGAAAAACCTCCAAACACAACTGAATGAACTGCACCAATTCTTGCACATGCCAACATTGAAACAACAATCTCTGGAGTCATACCTAAATAAATTGCTACCCTATCACCTTTTTGAACGCCGAGTTGTTTTAATGCGTTAGACAACTTACAGACTCTCTCATAAAGGTCTTGATAAGTTATTTCTTGGGTATCTCCAGGTTCACCTTCCCAATAAAAAGCTACTCTATCTGAATCAGTTTCTAGATGGCGGTCTAAACAGTTATAAGATAAATTAAGCTCTCCATCTTTAAACCATTTAAAAAAAGGAGGGTTTGAATCATCTAAAACTTCTGTTGGTTCTTTATACCAAGAGATTCTTGTTAAAGCTTGCTTCTGCCAGAATTTTAATCGATTTTTATCTGCATCTTCGTACCATGAAGATGTTGCGTTTGCGTTTTCTGTGAGTTCTTTCGAAGGAGGGAATTTTCGTTCTTCTTTAAGTAAATTTTCGATTTTTTCATTCATATTTATATCCCCTTAAAATAGTATATATATCAAAGAAGTGAAAAATCTACTTAAGAAGTCATAAAATAGTAATTAAAACCATCACACAAAGCATTCCATGAAGCATTGATTATGTTTTCATGAACTCCGATAGTGCTCCATTTCTTGTTGGAATCTGTAAATTCAATCAAGACCCTTGTTTTAGCTTCAGTTCCATCTGAAGAATCAATAATTCTAACTTTGTAATCAATAAGCTTAATTTCATTTACTTTTGAATAATCATTTTCTAAAGCAGATTTCAAAGCTTTACTCAAAGCATCAACTGGGCCGACTCCTTCTCCAGTTTTAACATATCTATTTTCATCTACAATAATTTTACAAACTGCTTCTGAAACAACATTTTCAGAATTTCGTCTTTCAGAAAATACCCTAAAGCTTTCAAATTTGAAAAAGTTGGGTTCTATATTCTTGAGTTTGTTCATCAATATAAATAGTGATCCATCAGCTGCTTCAAATTGATATCCCATATGTTCAAGATTTTGCACTTCTTCAATTAATTTTTTGGCATCATCATTGTTAAATTCCAAACCAAATTCATCTGCTTTTGTTAGAACACTAGCTCTACCAGCTAACTCAGATACTGTTGTCCTTGTAAAATTCCCTACCGCGGCTGAATCAATGTGTTCATAAAGTGAGCTATCCTTTGCCATTCCAGATGCATGTAATCCAGCTTTATGTGTAAAAGCTGAGGAACCTACATAAGGATGACGTGAATCAATTGCTACATTTACTAACTCAGCAATATGATTTGCTGTTTGAGTTAATTGGCCTAGTGAGTGTTCAGGAATTGTTTTATAGCCTTTCTTCAATGTTAAATTGGGGATTAAAGTACATAAATCAGCATTTCCTGTTCTTTCACCATACCCATTAATGGTTCCTTGAACATGATTTACACCTAAATCAACTGCAACCATTGAATTAGCTACTGCACAACCATTGTCGTTTTGGAAGTGTACGCCAAAGTTTGCTTTTGGATATTTTGAAATTATTTCTGAAATTATCTCATGTACTTCACTTGGAAGAGTTCCGCCGTTTGTGTCACAAAATACAAAACATTCTACTTTTGTAGAAATTACAGCATCTAATATTTTTAAACTTGTTTCTGGATCTTCTTTGTAACCGTCAAAAAAATGTTCTGCATCAAAAAATACTTTCTTTTTATTTTGTACTAGATAATTAATGGTATCAACTGCCATCTCTATTGCTTCATCGACAGTGGCTTGTATAGCTTTTGTAATATGTAGTTTTGAAGACTTTCCCACTATGCATACATATTCTGTATCTGCATCAAGCAATGCTTGTACTTGAGGGTCTTTGTCAGCGCTCAAACTAAGTTTTCTTGTTGATCCAAAGCTAACAAGTTTTGCATTAGCAAGATTAAGTTCTGATTTTGCTTTTTTGAAAAACTCCTCTTCTTTAGGAGAAGCACCAGGCCAACCACCTTCAATAAAAGATACTCCAAGATTATCTAATAATTTTGCAATTTCGAGTTTATCTTTCACAGAAGGTGAAATTCCTTCTTGTTGAAAGCCGTCTCTTAAAGTTGTGTCAAATATATCAATTTTCATAGTCTAAAAAAAAACCCTTGCCATGCAAGGGTAACAACGTTGTAAACGCTGCTCCTAAATAATAATTATAATTTTTTTCATTGAGACAATATTACTTCTTTTTGACAGATTGTCTAACAAAATAAATTATTAGACCAAAAATTGCTAATAGTGCAGCAATTAGCTCTGGCGTAAAAATTGGTTTAGTTCTTGTGACCAACTTAAAAGTTTTTACTGAAAGACCATCGTTTTCAAAAATAATTGTATTATCTACTATTTCGCTAATTTGAGGATCTGTAATATTACCCGGAACAATAATTGATAGTTGGCCATCGAATATTCTTTTAAAACCCTCTAAGTTTTCTTCATCTGTTACAAAAATTTCTGCAAACTTGCCTGTAATTCCAAAATCACGTTCACTTTTATCAAATCGAATTTCCTGAATTGGTAACAATAGTAAAGCAGTATTTTCCTCAGACTTTAATTGTTCAAACTGTAATATCAACTCATCTGTATCTTCAAAATCGTTTCTAATAAGAATTCCCAAATAGTTTCCTTCTTGATAAACACTTGAACCAAAACCATCTGGAAGATTTGACAGTATTGCATCTAAGCCTCCAATTGAGGATTGCCCAGTCTCAACCGCATACATTTGTGCTTCTTGATCTATCAATACTGCTATTGAGTAACTTCCCGATAAGTCTTCTTCGAAAGAGATTTCCATGTCCCACTTAACTTCACATGCAGAAAATATAAGAAAAACAAAAAGAAATTTTATTAATGTTTTATATTTCATTTAACAACTCAACCATCTTAATTGTCGCATTTTTTCTATGACTAATCTCCGATTTTTCTTCTAATGTCATTTCAGCAAGAGTTTTACCATTTACTTCAAATATAGGATCGTAACCAAAACCATTTTCTCCTCTCGGTGATGATAAAATTTCACCATTTAGTTCACCTAAGGTATACATAAATTCTTTACCATCATAAAAACATAAAACTGTTTTGAAAGTTGCTGATCTATTTGAATTATTTTGAAGCAAATCTAATAATTTATCATTATTTTTTTCATCATTTGCATTTTCTCCTGAAAAACGAGCTGAATGAACACCGGGAGCACCATTAAGTGCATCTACAAAAAGACCTGAGTCATCTGCAATTACTGGTAAATCATAAAACTCAAAATACTCTAAGGCCTTCTTTTCAGCATTTTCTTTTATAGTTTCTTTATCCTCAATTACATTCAAAACTTCACTGGGAGACACCAAAGAATGTTTACTTGAATTTATTTGAAATATCGTAGATAATTCCTTTAACTTATTTTTATTCTGACTAGCTAAAATGATTTGCATTCTTATTAATTTTGTATCTTAAATATTTCTTCAACACATTCTTTTGCAATATTAAATAAGCTATCAAGATTATCTTTTGAAAATGGTTTACCTTCAGCTGTGCCTTGAATCTCCAAGATTTCAAATTTTTCATCTAAAACAAGGTTTAGGTCAACCTCAGCATTTGAATCCTTAGCATAATCTAAGTCAGCTACTATCTCTCCATCTACAATACCAACAGAAATTGCACCAACTTTGCTTGTTAATGGGTTTTGTACTAACTTGTTTTCATTTACCATCTTTGTAAAAGTATCATTTAAAGCTATCCAAGCACCGTTAATTGATGCTGTTCTAGTTCCACCATCTGCTTCTAGAACATCACAATCTACAGTAAAAGAATAACCATTAATTATTCCTAAATTACAAACAGCTCTGAGAGAACGGCCGATTAATCTTGAAATTTCTTTTGACCTTCCACTTTCGAATGATTTTCTAGAAATTCTATTGCCAGATGAACCTGGAAGCATATTGTATTCAGCTGTAACCCAGCCTTTTTCAGAATTTGATAACCAATCAGGAACTCGGTCTGTAACTGAGACGGTAACCAATACTTTCGTGTTTCCAGACTCGTACAACACAGAATTTTCTGCTGAATTAATGAAATTTTTGGTAACTTTGATTTCTCTCATTATGGAGACATCCTTTCGATATTCCAACCTTGGGTGTTTTGAGTATAACAAAACCTATCATGAGTTCTATTTCTTCTTCCTTGCCAGAACTCCCAATAATTTACTTCAATCTCAAAACCTCCCCAAAAATCTGGTCTTGGTACTTCTTGGTTTTCAAATTTTTTGTCTAACTCAGCTATTTTATTAGTTACTTCTTCTCTATTTTGGATAATTGAGCTTTGATCTGAAGCCCATGCACTTAGCTGACCTCCCCTAGGTCTAGTTGAAAAATATTCATCAGATATTGTTTTATCAGCTTTTTTTGCAATACCTTGAAATCTCACTTGTCTGTGAATTTCTGCCCAATAGAATATTCCTGAAATATTTGGATTTGCAAGCATTTCAAGTGCTTTAGGACTCTCGTAATGAGTATGAAAAATTAATTTATCCTCAACAATATTTTTAAAAAGTACATAACGAGATCTTGGTTGATCATCAACAGATGTAGCCAGAACCATAGCATTTGGTTCGTAAATTTTTGTTTCAATTGCATCATCTAGCCAGTTTGTAAATTGCTTTACTGGATTTTTGTCTAAATGTTCGATTAAAAAATCTGAATCGCTATATTCGTTTCTTAATTGTTTTATTTTTTCAGATAAGTTATCCATTAATTTTCTTTTATGTGATTTAAAGCTGAACCACTTTCAAACCATTTTATTTGCTCATCCGAAAGAGAATGATTAGCAGTAATGTCAACTGAGGAACCATCTTCTTTTTGGAGAGTTACTGTAACAGTGCTACCTGGACTTATTTCATCAAGGTTAGTTATTGTAATTTTGTCGTTTTGTTCAATTTTCTCGTAGTCATTTTTGTCAGAGAAAGTTAAAGGCAAGATACCTTGTTTTTTTAAATTTGCTTCATGTATTCTTGCAAAGCTTTTAACTAAAACCACTCTACACCCTCTAAACCTTGGTTCCATTGCAGCGTGTTCTCTGGAAGATCCTTCGCCATAGTTTTCATCACCAATAGCAATCCAGTTCACTGAGTTCTCATGATAAGCTTTAGCAAGATCTGGAAGTGTCATCACTTCATCGTTCAAAGTATTAATGCCTGTTCCGGACTCTTCGGTAAAAGCGTTATTTACACCAATAAACAAATTTTGTGAGATGTTTTCTAGGTGCCCCCTAAACCTTAACCATTTCCCAGCAGGTGAAATATGATCTGTAGTACATTTGCCAACAGCTTTCATTATTACAGTCATATCTAAATAATTGTTTGGAGCAAATGAATCAAATGGTGTTAAAACCTGGAGTCTTTCAGATTTTGGATCAATTTTCACCTCTACTTCATCTCCGTTTGCAGGCTGAATAAATCCTTCTAATGTATTTGCAAATCCCTCTGAAGGCAACTCTTCTGCAACAGGAGGTGTTAGTTTTACTTCTTCTCCTGAATCATTCATTAAAGAATCATTTAAAAAATCAAAATCTAATGAACCGCCTAGAGCTAATCCAATTACAGACTCTGGTGAGCCAATAAATGAGAGTGTTTCTTTATTTCCATCATTTCTAGCAGGAAAATTTCTGTTATACGAGGAAACAATTGTATTAATTTCACCTTCACCTATATCATCTCTTTTCCACTGACCAATACAAGGCCCACAAGCATTTGCCAACACCGTAGCTCCAATAGATTCCAAATCTTTAAGGTATCCATCTCTTTCAATAGTTGCTCTTGTAACTTCTGAACCTGGAGTAACCATTAAAGGGACTTTTGACTTTAATCCTTTTTTTGCAGCTTCTCTCGCTATAAATGCTGCACGACCTATATCTTCATAAGATGAATTAGTACAAGATCCTATTAAAGCATTGGAAATTTCTACAGGATAATTATTTTTTTCAGCATCATCTTTTAACTCTGTAATCGGGCGAGCTAAATCTGGAGTATGTGGACCTACTATATGTGGAACAAGTGAATCTAAGTTTATCTCAATAACTTGATCAAAATATGATTTTGGATCTTCAATGACGTCCTGGTCAGCTGTTAACAAATGCATATTATTTTTTGCTAGTTTTGCAATATCAGACCTTCCCGTGGCAATTAAATATTCTTCACCTTTGGAATCAAATGGAAATATTGAACAGGTTGCACCAATTTCAGCACCCATATTGGTTATCGTAGCTTTTCCAGTTGTAGATATTGATTCGGTACCTTCTCCAAAATATTCGACAATTGCATTTGTACCTCCCTTTACAGTGAGTATCTCAGCGACTTTTAAGATAATGTCTTTTGGAGAAGTCCATCCACTTAAAGAACCCGTCAGTTTTATTCCGATTAATTTTGGTATTTTTGTATTAAAAGGCATACCAGCCATTACATCTACAGCATCTGCGCCACCAACACCAATTGCAATCATACCCATACCCCCAGCATTTGGAGTATGACTATCTGTTCCGATCATCATTCCGCCTGGAAAAGCATATTGTTCAAGAACTACTTGATGGATGATTCCTGCTCCAGGCCCCCAAAAACCAATATTATATTTTTGAGAAGCAGTTCTTAAAAAATCAAATACTTCCTTATGGTTCTTGTTTGCTACCTTTAAGTCGCTATTTGCACCTTCATAAGCTTGAATTAAGTGATCACAGTGTACTGTTGTGGGAACTGCAGTATTTGGAAGTTCAGCCTGCATAAATTGAAGTAAAGCCATTTGCGCGGTAGCATCTTGCATTGCAACTCTGTCAGGCAAGAAATCACCAAAATCTTCTCCTCTATCCATAGATACTTCATTGACGTTTCTAGCATGACCATAAAGAATTTTCTCTGCCAAAGTCAATGAGTCAGATTTTCTTAATCTTAGTTTTGCAATATTATCTTCAAGTGTTGCATACACTTTTTCTACTAACTCGATATGTGTTTTAGAAAGATCCATCTTTATAAGTATATATTTGTTTACATCTAAACATATGCTTATCTATTTTCTAAACAGGTATTTTTAAACTCACAAAATTCACACCAGTCTCCTAGATAATAATTAGGACTTAAAGCATCAAAGGGAATCCATGAAGCAGATTTGATTGCTAAAGATTCATATTTTTTCTCAGCCTCTGCTAATTCACTCTCGGAAAATTTTCTCTCTTTAATACTTGAGTCTTCATCTGGCAAATAAATATGCAATATTGTAATTTCTTTAACATTGAGTAGTTTTGACGCACCTAGGGCATAAAGTTGCGCTTCTAGAAAATCTTCTGATAATTCAGGCCTAGTTTTAAGCTCAATGATTATTGGAGTGCCATCAACTCGTCCTACTAAATCTGCACGTCCCATAAACACACTTGCAACTTTTTTATCAACTACTTCTCCATTTTTTAAACCTTTACCGTCAGCAACAATTGTGAACCCTAAATTGAATTCAGACTTTGTAATTGATAAGTTGCTATATGGCTTTAACTTTTCAATCAGTTCCTTATATTTGCTAAAAAGTTTTTCACGTGTTATCGACTCTTCACTTTCAGTTATTTTATTAAATCGCTCAATGTCTTCGTCATTTGTAAAGTTGTTATTATTAACGAGCATTTCCTGTGAGTAATTATGAAACTTGGTTCCTGATGATTCAGACTCATATTCAATGTAGTCTTCTCTTGGTATTCCGTACTGAACATTCCAGGCAGCTCTTCTTTCACAATTTTGTAACTTAATAGTATTTGTCTTTGATATTTTTACCTCTCTTATTCGATTAGTAAGCTTATCTATATTAATTAAAGGAAATTGACCACAACGTGATGCCATATCACATCCCCTACTACACAACTCACCTGGATTGCGAGCTTGTCTATTGTTTAAAAAGTTTTCTAATATGGCAAAGTGTTGATCAATAATTTCATCTGGATTATCAACTAATTCAATTTCTTCTAAGTCTTCCCGCTCAATCGAGGCAGTATAAAAATCTTCATTTTCTGCTTTTAATTTTGAAATTATAGCTTTATCAATTAACTCAGGCTCTGGATCAAAAGCAGTTTTTAATTTTATAAATTCAGAAGAGCCCTGGTCAATGAACTCATATGTGAAGTATGTTGTTAAAGCATACTCTTCACCATTAATTTCTTTATTTATTTCTTTAATTGGAAAATCATGATTGAATTCAACGCCTCTTTTTGGATATATTGTTCTAAATCTTGAAAATAAATCAGATAATATTGCTTTTTGAATTTTATCGTAAAATTGAAAATTATTTTGTTCAGCTATTTTTATAGAGGTCTCTTCAATAGCATCGTTATTCATCCAATCAATAATTGCATTATTTAAATCTTTCCAACGATCTAATTTAGGCTTAGCTAACTGATTATTTTTTCCATAAGAACTATGACATTGAGAAATATTATTTAATTTACTAGACGTAAAAGTGTTATCAACATCAGCCATACTAAAATTCTATCAACAAAATGCGCATGTAATGAGCATGCAAAAAGTATTTTTTAAACATTAAGAATTAAAGCTAAAGTTTATTGTGTGAAATAATAGATTCGTGTTAAAAAAATTTTTTCTATTATTTTTTATATTTGTTCACTGTGGAAACTCAGATTCTCTAGAAACAATTTCAAATGCACAGATTACTAATGATGTCTCAAATAGTGTGTCATCGAATTCTTCAAAAGATACAACTACAACAACTCTCTTTAATCAATTTCCTGTTTCATCAATTGTGAAATTATCACCAACTGGTAATAGTACAACAACCACTGCTCCTCCACCCATCATTGGAGAGACGACTACAACTTCGACTACGACGACTACTGTTCCTCAAACCACGACGACTATTGGTGTAACTGTTGCAAATAATGGACAAGGATTCAATGAATATTTTTTAAATGGTGCTCAAGATTCAACTTTAAATGTAACAACGGGTAATAAATACCGTTTTGATCTCAGTGACTCTAGTAATTCTGGACATCCTTTGAGATTTTCAGCAACACAAAATGGAAGTGAATATTCCTCCAATGTTATAACAAGTGGTATTGCAGGAACTCCAGGAGCATATATAGAAATTGAAATAACTTCTAATACTCCAAACCAGCTTTATATTTATTGTACTAACCACTTTGGTATGGGTGGTGATACTGTAATAGTGAATCCTTGAAATATAATAAAAAATAATATGACATAAAGTCTCTATATGTTCAGGAGATTTATAAATTAAGTTCGATACTTAGCTTTATGGCTCCCAAAACTCCCAAAACTAATTATGAAGGTAGTTGAGAGATTGTAGAATATATGTATGGAAAAAAGAATTTCGAAATCATTTAATTCTATATTTTCTAATTTGTATCCAAATTTTGATCAAAATGAAGCAAAAAACTCTGAAGAATACTTCAATTTTATAATTAAAAATTATCCTGACAAATCTGAAATTAATCAGTTAAAAGGGTTCTTTTTAATATTCTCTTTAGGAATTAGAAAATTATTTGTTAAAGATAAAAATATTCCACAATACATTAATAATTTACAAAGTTCTAATATTTCTTTATTTAGGAAACTTGGTTCAGGAATTACTGCATTATTTGGTTTAAGCACTGCTAGATCTCTAAACGGTGAAGGATCCGTTTACAAACATTTTGATTATCCCATATACAAAAATGGAAAAATAGAAAAAAAAGACAATGAAATACCAGAAAGTATTGAAGTTGCAGTAATAGGTAGTGGTTCTGGTGGTGGTATTGCAGCAAATGTACTAAATGAAAAGTATGAAGTAGGAATTTTTGAAAAAGGAAGCTATGTAAATGGAAAAACAAATAATGAAACGTTTGGTTACCACAACTTTTATGAGACTTTTGCAATACAGCAAACAAGAGGATACAAAGTTCTTCTTTTAGCTGGAAATGGTATTGGTGGAGGAACCAGTATAAATTGGACAACTTCACTGAGAACTCCTGAAAATATATTGAGTGAATGGGATGTACTTACTGGACAAAATAACTATTTCAATTCAAGTGAATTTAAGAACAGTATGGATTATGTGTGCAGTCAATTAAATGTATCTGAGGCAAACAATACCATTCCCCAAAAAGAAGTAAAACTTGCTGAGGGCCTAAAACTAAATAATGTAAATTATAAAATTATTCCAAGAAATACTAGCAATGATCAATGTCTTGAAAATGGATTTAGTACTTTTGGACATTCAGATGAAAGCATCAATTCCTCATATAAAACTTGGTTTGCAGAGGATAAATTTGATAGTAAATATATATTTAGCAACACTTCAGTTAAAAATCTCACTATCTCTAACGGCAGAGCTACGCATATAAATATTGAAAAGAATGGCAATTTAAAGAAAACAGCAGTCAAGAAAGTCATTTTGGCAGCAAGTTCGCTTAATACTCCCAAAATTCTATTAAATAGCGGTTATAAAAATAAACACCTTGGTCAACATCTAAAACTACACCCTGTCTCAGGTGTTGCAGGAAAATTCTCAGAAGAACAAAAGCCGTGGGCGGGAACAATGCAGGGAATATATTCAGAT
>Ga0207985_1000393_pt1 | contig 11967 bp, 12 predicted proteins | sample ETNtaG_3_FD_185761 | JGI IMG/M metagenome (GOLD analysis project Ga0207985, IMG submission 185761) | Marine microbial and viral communities from oxygen minimum zone, Eastern Pacific Ocean - ETNP201302SV84 (SPAdes) (version 2) | ecosystem: Environmental > Aquatic > Marine > Unclassified ...
AAGATGCTTTGCATTCAACTAGAGCAGCAGTTGAAGAAGGCGTTGTTCCAGGCGGCGGAGTTGCTTTGATTAGAGCTTTACAGTCGTCTGAAGGTCTAAAAGGAGATAACGAAGATCAAAACATAGGTATTTCAATTGCTTTAAAAGCCATGGAAGCTCCTATTAGACAGATCGTTCTCAATGCAGGTGAAGAAGCTTCAGTTGTAGTTGATAAAATTAAATCCGAAAAGGGTAATCATGGTTTTAATGCTGCTACATCTGAGTATGGCGATATGATTAAGATGGGTATCTTAGATCCAGCAAAAGTTACAAGAACTGCTCTGCAAGCGGCAGGCTCAGTTGCTGGTTTGATGATCACCACTGAAGCCATGGTTTCTGATATCCCTGAAGAAAATGCCGGTGGTGGAATGCCAGGCGGCATGCCTCCAGGAATGGGTGGTATGGACGGAATGATGTAATAATCAACTAAACTTATAAAAATAGGGGCTTATAGCCCCTATTTTTTTTTCATGACATATAATTTTTAAATGAATAAATTTTTATACTTGTTGTTAATTTTACCCAGTCTAAGCTTTACCCATTCTGGAGTTAATTTAGTTCACTTCCATCTAGAAGGAACACTGATTTTAATATTTTTTACCTTTTTATTGGTAAGAATTTTATGGAGAAATAATAAATGAAAATTCAAGAAGCCTTAGCGCATTGTGATATTCCTTGTAAAATCTATGACCCAATAGTCATTCAAATTGCTGCTTTAACAGTTGTAAGGATTATTGACATTATTGAAGAAAAGAAACTTGATCCCTCAAAATCTGAAGATTCTGCTGAGTTATCAAGATTAACACTGGAGAAAGAGAATCAAGCTCGTATAGTAAAAGACGAGACTAGAATTATTTGGGGAGATTATTTTAAGGAGCCTCAGATTGAAGCTTTTCCAGATATTCACTCTCTTGTTCATTCCATAATGCTTCAAGGTTCCAAATGCAAACAAAGTCTCGTAAGAGAAAATGCAGAAAAACTTGTAAGCCTAGTAAATGAATTTAGTGAAATATTCTGGAAAACTAAAGAAGTTGAAACTTCAAGAGTCACAGCTCCTTATCCACCAGCCTTAGAAATGGTAGTTCCAAATCTTTCTTAATGTTTCAATATTTTAGGATAAAAGGCGAAAGCATGCTTCCTACATTGCAAAGTGGGGATTTAGTAATGACTTCCAATCTTGTTGAGATTAATAGAAACGATATTGTTGTATTCAATGATGCCACCTATGGAACGGTTGTTAAGAGAGTAAGATCAATAAAGAAAAATTACTTCAAAGTTAAAAGCGATAATTTAAAGACAGATTCCCCTGTTTGTTCAACTTCACATCCGAACAGGAATATAATTGGAAAGATTATTTCAATTCTCTAAATTTCTATTTTTTCTAACAAAAATAAAGGATTTTATATTCCAATAGGAAAACACAAAGCCAGTTGTTAAGAGCATTAATTTAGATAGGTCTGCCCAAAAAGACTCAAATAAAGTCGACAGACTTCTAGTTATATCGAGACCACCAAGAAAAATAATAATTCCAAACAGCACAACAATGTGCATGAATAGTTTCTTCCTTTCAGGGAACTTTAAGGTCAAATATCCAAATAGAAGAATAGGTAAACCTAAAAAAGAGGGTATATAAGAAGTCATGGAATCACTTTGAGAAAGAAAAGAGATAACCAAGCCCCAAGCGACTAAAAAAAGACCATAGAATACTGAGATTCTTTCCATCTCCAAATTAAATACTTTAAATTCTTGCTCTTGCATATTAAAAAAACCTCATTATTAAAAATTAGACTGTGTTTGAAAACCACAATCTAAAAAGTAATATATATCTTTTAGGAGATGAAATGGAAATATATTTATACAACGTATTATTTAGATGGGGACATATTGTTGTAGGTATTGCCTGGATAGGTTTGCTTTACTACTTTAATTTTGTTCAAACTGAATATGTAAAAGTAGCTGATCCAGATGCTAAATCTGATGTTATGAAAAAATTAGCGCCCAATGCACTTTGGTGGTTTAGATGGGCTGCTTTTTTAACTTTTTTAACAGGTTTATATCTTTTGTATGTTCAAGAACGAGCAATTACAACAGCTATAACTTTAGGGTCATTAATGGGGATCATCATGATGTTAAATGTTTGGGGAATCATTTGGCGTAATCAAAAGATTGTTATCGGCCTTAAAGAAGGAGATGCAGCGGCTGCTGGTGCTAAAGCTGGTCTGGCCTCAAGGACAAATACTTTACTTTCTTTGCCAATGCTTTATTTCATGGTTTCTTCAGCTCATGGCGGAACGGCTTCTTACCCAAAATCCTATCTTTTAATTGATCAATCTGCTGCAGGGGGACCCATTGCAGGTTATTTAGGTTATGATTTTTGGATTGTAGTAGCTGCGGTTCTTTTAATTGAGTTGAATGCAATTTATGGAAAAATGTTTCCTGTTATTGCATCCGTGAGATCAGTTATAACTTCAAGCTTTATCTTAACTATTATTTTTTCTGGCTTAGTTTTTTATATCTAAGTTAATCATCGCTGAGTTCTTCATCTTCTTGTTCGATTTGAAGAACTCTTGCGATTTTAATCATATTATTTCTAATCAATACAGTTTCGATAGCGTAATTTTCTATTTCTATTTTGATATTGTTTTCAGGAATCGTTTCAACTTGGTCAATAATTAATCCATTCAAGGTTTTAGCTCCATTTATTGGAAGCTGCCAATTTAGTTTTTTGTTTAGCTCTCTCAAAGGGATCGAAGCATCAATTAAATAACTCCCATCCTTTTGTTCCATAATTTCTACTGTCTCTCTATCGATATCCGTAGCTAGCTCACCAACAATTTCTTCAAGGACGTCTTTGATTGTAACCAGTCCCTTAACAGATCCATATTCATCAATTATTACAGCAACCGTCTTTTTATTTTTTTGAAAATTGAAAAGTTGTGTGCTCAAAGGAGTGTTCTCTGGAATGAAATAAGCTTCATCTAAAGATTCAATTAAACTTTCAATTGATTTGTCTTCATTTGAAAGAAAAGAAGTGATTCCATAAAGATCTATAACTCCTCTTAGATCGTCAAGAGATTCATTATAGACAGGCAAAAAATCTTTTTGATTATTTTGAAGATTACTCAGAATAGTTTCTATTGGTTGATTTATATCTATTCCAATTACTTCACTTCTTTGTGTCATGACCTCATCTACAGAAACTTTATCTAGCTCCAAAACACTGATTAACATGTCTTGATATTTCTTTGGAATTAAATCTCCAGAGTTTTCCAAAACACTCTTTAACTCTTCAGGCGATAAATCTTCATTGATGGTTGTTTCTTTTGTTCCCAACAGCCTCATAAAAAAGTTTGAAAAGAAATTAACAAATAAAACCAAAGGTCTGAGTATTTTTTGCAAGTATTTAAGGATTAGAGATGCTGGAAGAGCAACTTTTTCTGAATTCAATGCTGCAAAAGTCTTCGGAGTGATTTCAGCGAATACTAAAATTATCAAAGTTAGGACAATAGAACCAATTACAACGCCACTATCTCCAAATAAATTTAAACAAAGGACAGTCGTTAGCGAAGCTGCAAGAATATTTACAAAATTATTACCTATGAGAATAACACCAAGCAATCTATCGGGTCTTTTTAAAAGTTTGTCAGCTCTAATGGCTCCTTTATCGTTTTCCTTAACCAAATGTTTAAGACGATACCTATTTAAAGACATCATAGCCGTTTCTACTCCAGAGAAAAAAGCAGAAAGAAATAGCAGAAAAACGATGCTTGAAAAGAGCATCCAGGGATTAACGTCAGCCAATTGTAGGAATTATGTGAATTGTTTGCATTTTTTTACAATTATAGGAAGGTTTTACTTGAATACAAAATTAAATTACTTAGAATACGTTTCTCAAAGAGATTTATGGTAACTATAAGACTAGCCAGAGGAGGCGCTAAAAAGCGTCCTTATTTTCATATCACAGTAGCGGATTCACGCAGAGCTAGAGATGGTAAATACATCGAAAGGGTGGGTTTTTTTAATCCTATTGCCTCAGCTCAAAATGACAGACTTAACATAGATCATGAAAGATTAGACTATTGGGTAAGCAAAGGAGCTCAAGTTACCGAGAGAGTAAAGACTTTGATAAAAGAATCAAAACTTTCAACAGAAGATTTCAATCAATTAATTGCAAAGAAAGAAAAACTCAGGTTAGTGAAACTTGAAAAGAAAAAATCTTCAGCCTCTGAAGCAGATACTGAAGAAAGTCCATCAGAAGGAGAAGAAGTCTCGGCTGAGACAGAAAATACAGAACCAAAAAGTACCAATAATAATAACCAATCAAATAATGAGGATAATCTAATGGAAAAAACCGAAGATATTATCGATAAGGTTGCAGAAGGTACAAAAGACGTAGCCGAAGGTGCTGCTGAAGCTGTAACAGATGTAGCTGAAGGCGCAGTTAATGTTGCTGAAGAAGTAGTAGAAACTGCAGAAGATGTTGTTGAAGACGCTGCCAAAGCAGTAACAGATGTCGCTGAAGGGGCTGCAAATGTAGCTGGCGATGTTGTTGAGACCGCTGAAGATGTTGTTGGAGATGCAGTTGATGCCGTTAAAGATGTTGCCGAAGGTGCAGCTGATGTTGCTGGCGATGTTGTTGACACAGCAAAAGAAGTGGCAGGCGATCTTGCTGAAGGCGATGTTGTTGAAGCAGTAAAAGACGTAGCTGAAGGCGCAGTAGATGTTGCCGAAGACGTTGTCGAAACTGCAGTTGACGTAGCTGAAGATGCAGTTGAAGCAGTAAAAGACGTAGCTGAAGGCGCAGCTGATGTAGTTGAAGACGTTGTCGAAACTGCTGAAGATGTTGTTGAAGATGCAGTTGATGCTGTGAAAGATGTTGCTGAAGGCGCTGCTGATGCAGTCGGTGATGCAATTGATGCTGTCAAAGACGCATTCACATCTGACGACTCTAAAGACGATAAATAAATTATCAAAATGACCTACCAAGATGATGATTTCATTTTGGTAGGAAATTTTGGTCGTCCAATCGGTCTTAAAGGAAGTATTAAATTAAATTCCTTCACAAGACCTCCTGAAAATATAGAATCCTACAACTCTTTCTTTATGAAAGAGAGTTCCAAATTTGTTGAATTAGAAGTAAAAAAAATAACTACTTCCGGAAAAAATTTAATCATCTTCTTGAATAATTGTAATTCCCTTGAAGAAGCTGAAAAAACTTTTAAAGGTAAAGAAATATTTATTCCTAAATCAGATCTCCCTGAAACAGAGGATAAGTTTTATTGGAATGATCTAATTGGTTTAGAGGTAATCATACGAAGCTCAGAAAAATCTTTAGGTAAGGTCCATTCTCTTATGGAAACTGGCTCTAATGATGTGCTAATAATTAAAAACCCCAATCAAGAAGATATTTTGATTCCTTTCATCATGAAACAAGTAATTCTAGAAGTAACAAAAACAAGCATTTATGTAGATTGGGAGATTTGAATGAATTTTACTTTTATTTCCTTGTTTCCCGAAATCATAAAATCTTCATTGAATGAAAGCATAACCAAAAGAGCTATCGAAAAATCGTTGATCTCTTTTGAAACGATAAATCCTAGAGATTATCTTAAACCCAAAGAAAGGATTGATGACAAAGTTTATGGCGGTGGTCCGGGAATGCTTTTGAAATCTGAACCTTTAATGAAAGCCATAGATGATGCGACTTCTAAATTTGATAGAACAGAAAGCAAAATCATTTATTTATCTCCAAAAGGTAAGCCATTTACTCAAGAAAGTGCTGAGACTCTGGCTTTGGAGAAAAATATAATATTCATTTGTGGTCGTTATGAAGGAATTGATCAGAGAATCATCGATCATTATGTGGATGACGAGATTAGCATTGGTGATTATGTTCTTTCCGGTGGAGAGCTACCAGCTTTAGTAGTATTTGATGCTATCGTAAGGAATATCGAGGGAGTCTTAGGAGACGACGCATCTCTTGAGCAAGAATCCTTTTCCGGAGGACTATTAGAATACCCTCAATATACCAGGCCTGAAAAAATGAAGTTGGGCGATGTGCCAGAAGAATTATTATCTGGAAATCATGCGGTTATAGAACAATGGCGAAAGAAACAGATGCTAGGAATTACCGCTTCGAGAAGAAAAGATCTTCTAGATAAAATCAAATTATCACCCGAAGAAAAAGCTCTTTTGGAAGAATTTTTTGATGAACTTGAGTAATAATCTGATAGAATTCTTTTCCTTGTAGATAAGCAGTAACAGAAATGAGCAGCAAAAGAACATCTGTCCAAGTCGTAGAGGCAGCACAACTTAAAGACAACGTCCCTAATTTTAATCAGGGGGATACTGTTTTAGTTGAGATTGTAGTTAAAGAAGGAGACCGAGAGAGAACACAACCTTTTGAAGGTGTAGTAATTGGCATTAAAAATAGAGGTCTAAATTCTGCTTTTACAGTAAGAAAAATTTCCAGTGGTGTTGGCGTTGAAAGGACATTTCAAACTCACAGTCCATTAATAAAATCTATCAAAGTGAAAAGAAAAGGTAAGGTAAGGCAATCTAAACTTTATTACTTAAGAGAACGCTCTGGAAGATCCGCAAGAATAAAAGAAAAAGTATAATCTCATAATGAGTGATTCGGATAGGCAAATTCTTGATGCCTTTATCGATAATATCTGGATTGAAAAAGGATTGAGTCAAAACACATTAGATTCATATAGAAGTGATCTTGAGCAATTTTCCACATGGCTTGAAAAAAATAATCTTAGTTATATAAAAACTTCCAAGAAAGAAATTCTATCTTATTTGTCTTTTCTTTTTCAAAAAGGGTTAGGAAGTAAAACAGTTGCCAGAAAACTTTCTTCATTAAAATCTTTTTTCCGCTATTTGGTCTTTAAATCCATTATTCAAAACGATCCTTCAAGCGAGGTAGAAACGCCAAAATTATTAAAGTCCATTCCCAAATCCATTTCAGAAAAAGAAGTTGAAGCATTGTTGGCTGCACCTGATGAAAAGACAGATATCGGACTTAGAGATAAAACCATGATTGAGACTTTATATTCTTGTGGGCTGAGAATTTCAGAATTAACAAATTTAGAATTGCTAAATCTTAACTTGCGCCAAGGTGTGATCAGGGTAATTGGAAAAGGCCAAAAAGAAAGATTAGTTCCAATGGGCGATCAGCTTATTGCTTTATTAGAACTCTACATTTCCTCTTCAAGGAAAAATCTTCTCAATAAAAGACACTCTGACTTTTTGTTTTTATCAACTAGAGGACAAAGAATGACTCGTCAATCCTTTTGGCACAGGATAAAACACTATTGTTTGGCTTCAGGTTTTGAGCCAGATAAAATTTCACCTCACGTACTTAGACATGCTTTTGCAACCCACCTTTTAAATAATGGAGCTGACTTAAGAGTGGTACAACTTTTACTCGGACATAGCGACTTAAATACAACGCAAATTTACACTGAGGTTGCTAGACAACGACTGAAAAGACTTCATACTGAGCACCACCCACGAGGCTAGGATATGATTATTTTTAGGTTTATTGTTTTGTTATTTTCTTTGCAGAGTTTTGTTTTAGATAAAGATGAAATAAAAGCAAAATTAAATGAAATCATTCCTGACGAGATATCGGTAGATATAGTTGAAGATACATATTCCCCAAACTTTTTTTCGGTTGAATTATCTGACGGATCTTTATTTTACGTAACAGCAGATGGTGAATTCATCATCAATGGCGATCTTTATCAAATCGAAAAAAACTCTTTGATAAATTTTTCAGACATCCGAGATTCTAAGAAAAGAATTAATAGAATACTTGAAATAAATCCAAGTGAGTTTATTACCTTTAAGCCTAAAGAAAAGAAAACAGATATCTATGTTTTTACTGATGTTGATTGTGGGTATTGTAGAAAATTGCATTCTGAAATCACAAACTATCTAGAAAATGGCATACAAGTTAATTACTTAGCATATCCAAGAGAAGGTTTGGAAAGTAAGACATATCAAAAAATGAAGACTGCATGGTGTTCAAACGATCCTCAGGCAAGTTTGACGACTTTAAAACTTGGAAAAACCATCAAAAGCGATGATTGCACTAAAAAAATTGTTTCAAAACATTATAATTTAGCCAAAGAATTTAATGCCCGTGGAACTCCTACTATAATTCTTGAGAACGGTTTCTTATTAGCAGGCTACCACTCTGCTGAGGAGATATTGAATTTTTTAAAAAAATAACTATGGATAAAAACTTTTCTTCAATAGATCGACTACCTCCTTATGTTTTCGAGGAAATTGGCCAACTTAAAATGGCGGCTCGAAGAAGGGGCGAGGATATTATTGATTTTGGAATGGGGAATCCTGACGGTGCAACTCCTGATTTTATTGTCGAGAAACTTAAAGAGGTTGTTATGCGACCCGATACCCATCGATACTCTCAATCAAAAGGTATACCCAAATTAAGACAAGCTATAACCGATTGGTATGCCAGAAAATTTAATGTTGCATTGGATCCCGAAGATGAGGCAATAGCCACTCTTGGTTCTAAAGAAGGCTTGAGTCATTTAGCCATTGCCACAATGGATAAGGGAGACGTAATTTTGGTACCAAATCCAGCTTATCCAATACATCCTTTTGGTTTTGTAATTGCTGGAGCGGATATTCATCACGTACCAATTGGACCAGGCATTGATTTCTTTAAAAGTTTAAAAGATGCAATAAAAAACTCTTTTCCAAAACCTAAAATGCTGCTCATTAATTTTCCTAGCAACCCAACAACGAGTTGCGTAGATTTAGATTTTTTTAAAGAAGTTATCGCAATTGCCAAAGAGCATAACATTTGGGTTGTTCATGACTTGGCTTATGCTGATCTTTGTTTTGATGGTTATGAAGCCCCTTCAATTCTTCAAGTAGAAGGGGCAAAAGATATAGCTGTTGAGTTTTATACTCTGTCAAAGAGCTACAATATGCCAGGTTGGCGTTTAGGCTTTTGTTGTGGCAACAAAGAACTCATAGCTGCATTAGCAAGATTAAAATCTTATTTTGATTACGGTCACTTCACACCCATTCAGGTAGCTGGAATAGAAGCTTTAAATAATGGCGATAAAGAAGTAGAAAAAATTTGCCAAACTTATAAATCCCGAAGAGATGTTCTTTGTGATGGTTTGAATTCATTTGGTTGGAGCATTGAAAAACCCAAAGCAACTATGTTTGTTTGGGCAAGAATCCCTGAATCGTTTGAAATGAAGTCTATGGAATTTTCTAGATTCCTATTGGAAAAGGCTAAAGTTGCAGTTTCTCCAGGTTTAGGTTTTGGAGAGTATGGAGATGACTTTGTTAGATTTTCTTTGATTGAAAATGAACAAAGAACGAACCAAGCAGTCAGAGGTATAAAAAAAGCCTTCAAAGAGTATCTATAATGACAAATTTAAAAATAGGTTTATGCGGCACTGGAAACGTCGGATCAGCTTTTATTGAAAGTATCATTTCTTCGGAATCTCTTATAAATAAAAATTATGGTTTGAACATTTCAATATCTTTGATTGGCGCAAGAAAAGGCAAGGTATCCGGTGTTTCTGATATTTCAGTTATTACTGACATTCAAGAAGTTGCCAAGTCAGATGATGTTGATGTTGTGGTGGAGTTGATTGGCGGGGTTGAAGACGCTTACAAACTAGCTATTTCAGCACTTAAAAATAAAAAACATTTTGTCACGGCAAATAAAGCTCTCATTGCTGCTCATTCAAAAGAACTTTTTGAATTGGCAAAGGAAAATAAGGTTCACATCGGTTTTGAGGCTTCCGTAGCTGGGGGTATTCCAATTATTAGAACCATTAGAGATGGTTTAATTAGTAATCAGATAAATTCCTTTGCAGGAATATTAAACGGTACTTCCAATTTTATTTTTTCTAAAATGGCTGACGAAAAGTTATCTTTTGATACTGCATTGGCTTTGGCTCAAAAGGAAGGGTTTGCTGAACCCGATCCTACTTTTGATATTTCGGGTCAAGATGCTGCACAAAAAACGAGTATCCTTGCGACACTTTCCTTTTTTCAAAACTCTTCAATGGAAAAAGTTTATTTTGAAGGAATAGATAAAATTTCTCCTGATGACATAGATTACGGCAAGCAATTGAATTTTGTTTTGAAGCCTTTATCGGTTGGTATGCAAAATAAGGACCAGATTACTCTTGGTAGTTTTCCTGCTTTTGTAAAAACAGATTCGCTTTTGGCTTCAATCCAAAATGAAAATAACGCAGTGCTTGTAAATGCTGAAAATGTTGGCGGTACGATGTATTCTGGACCAGGCGCAGGAGCTAAGCCAACTGCCAATTCGGTCTTATCAGACGTTATTGATATAGCGCGTGGAAAAATTTTTGATTATGGAAAATTTGTTCAACAAGACCTTTCTTCAAGTTTTGATAATTTTTCCTGTGATCGCTACCTAAAACTCCAAGTAAATGATAAACCTGGTGTAGTCGCAAAAATTTCTACTTTATTGGCGAACAACAATCTCTCAATTGATAATCTTATTCAAAAGGAATTAGAGAGAAGCGATGACCAAATACCTTTGGTTATTGTACTGAGTAACTCCGATGAAACTACTATCCAAGAGACTATTAAAGAATTGGAATCTTTAGATGAGGTTTCAGGACCATTAACTCATATTAGGATTTTAGATATCTAAAATGAAATACTTCAGCACTAGAGGAAATTCAGAAGCACTAAACTTTATTGATGTGCTTACATCAGGTACTGCAAAAGACGGTGGATTATATGTGCCAGAAAATTTTCCAAAGTTTTCCAAAGAAGAAATCGCTGATTTTGAAACTGCAAGCTATCAAGATCTGGCTTCGCATCTTTTGTATCCATACGTTGAAGGTTTTTTATCAAAAGATGACTTTGAGCAAGTTGTAAAAAATGCTTATGAGTCTTTTACTATTCCTGAAGTTGTAAAGTTAGTTGAAACAAAAAACATTGGGTATGTCCTTGAATTGTTTCATGGCCCAACTTTTGCTTTTAAAGATGTAGCTATGCAACTGTTGGCGGCTTTATTGGATAAAGCTGCTGAAAAAACAGATAAGAAAATTATTGTTCTTGGCGCCACTTCAGGCGATACAGGTTCTGCTGCAATAGAAGCATGTAAAAAATTCAAAGACATTGATATTGCTATTTTATTTCCTCATCAAAAGATATCCCCCGTTCAACAAAGACAAATGACAACTTCAAATGCAAAAAATGTATTCCCTTTGGCAGTGAAGGGTGATTTTGATGATTGTCAAAATTACGTAAAAAAAATGTTCATAGAAAACAATAATGAAGAGGTAAAGTTTGTATCAATCAATTCAATTAATTGGACAAGAATCATGGCACAAAGCGTCTATTTTTTTTCCACTAAACTTCAACTAAAAAAAGACTATATAGCTTCTATCCCTTCTGGAAACTTTGGACATGCGTATGCTGGCTGGACGGCAAAAAATATGGGTCTTTCATTTAAAGGAATCAATATTGCAACCAACAAGAATGACGTTTTACATAGACTTTTCTCTGATGATGTATATCAAAAAAAAGAAACATCTGCTTCTCTTGCTCCATCTATGGACATTTCTGTGGCGAGTAATTTTGAAAGGTTATTGTTTGAGATTTACAAAAAAAATGGTGCCAAGCTTAGCGACACTTTCTCATCATTTCCCGCAAAATCGATAGATTTCAATCAATCCGATGAAATCTGGCAAGAAGTGAAAGCTTTTTTTCAAAGCTCTACTTGTGATGACAAAGAAATTGTTGAAACAATTGTAAAAAGCTTTGAAACAGAAAATATTTTGTTTGATCCTCATACTGCAACAGCAATAAAGGGAAACAAAGATCTCAATCTTGACCCTTCGGAGCTTGTAACCTTTGCTACAGCACACCCAGCTAAATTTC
>Ga0207985_1000394_pt1 | contig 11958 bp, 11 predicted proteins | sample ETNtaG_3_FD_185761 | JGI IMG/M metagenome (GOLD analysis project Ga0207985, IMG submission 185761) | Marine microbial and viral communities from oxygen minimum zone, Eastern Pacific Ocean - ETNP201302SV84 (SPAdes) (version 2) | ecosystem: Environmental > Aquatic > Marine > Unclassified ...
AAAGATATTCCAAAAAGAAAAAAAACATTATCTATTCAATGGAATCATCAATTTACATTGCCAAATAATGGTATAAGCGAACTTCTTGAAACCAACTATTTTTTGGACTACCAGGGTGTTCGATTTATTGCTTTAAATAGCAATGTAATGATTGATGAACAAATGGAATGGTTAGAAACTGTTTTAAAAAACAATCCGCACAAGTGGACAATTGCCTTTTTTCATCATCCATTGTACTCAGCAACAACTAAGAGAGACTACCCTGAAAGACGAAAACGATGGAAACCATTATTTGATAAATACGGTGTTGATTTAGCACTTCAAGGACATGATCATACGTATGCAAGAGGCTCAGAGAGTCTGTATGAAAAAAATTTATTAACTGGAACTAATATTAAAGATGCTACTGGCACAGTATATGTTGTATCTGTAAGCGGACCTAAACAATACGATATTAAGCCTAGTTGGGATCAATATGAGGCTACAAGACATAAAGCAGGAGCAAACAAACAGTTATTTCAGGTTATATCAATTGATGGAAATAAACTCTCCTATAGGTCTTATACTGCAGTTGGAGATTTATTTGATTCATTTGACTTAATTAAAAATGAAAATGGAATAAATACCCTAATTAATGATTGATTCTTCTATTCATTGATTCTAATTATAAAATACTCTAAGTTAAATTATGAACAAAAAAATTGTTAAAAACGATTGTAAATGTGACTGTTCTTGTTGCGATAATTGCTGTAACTAATTATTACAACAATCAGTACATAATTTTTGATTTTTAAAATGCCCTAAGGAGATAATTCCTGCTCCAATTAAGGTTAATATAACTTCTCCACTCTCACCAAAATAATCATGTCCAAAAATTGATGCGATTAGAAGAGTTCCAATACCAAAGATTCCATAAAGGTAAACATTGTATTTTCCATGCATCTTACATCCAAGTGATAATGCTATAATACTTGAGGGAATAACAAAGTAAAGTAGTGTTTTATGAAAATCTTCTGACCCTAAAAATGTAGCAGATATTGCTGGTAAAAAAATGACAGCAATAGGTAATAAAAGACAATGCAATGCACATACAACTGAAAAACCAATTGCAATGTTGTCAAAATTAATATTTAAAGTGTTTTTCACGTGATTATAATATTTAATTCTTAAGATTTTGTAAAGCGTTTATTTAAAAATTTCTTTAATTGCTGTAATTACTTCTTCAGGAGTTTCTTCTTGAACAAAATGTCCTGCTTGTGTTTTTACTACCTTTGCTTGAGGTAATAATCTAGAAGTTCTTCTTCTTAGCTTCCACATTACAGGATCATTCATACCCCAAACAATTTGTGCAGGACCATCATATGAACCAAGATATGTCTCAATCTCTTGTTCAAGAGGCACACTTGGATGATGCATGCTGTTGGGTACCATTCTTGCTAATGCTAATGGAGCACAATTGTTTTTAAATTTTCTTAAAGGATATTTATATGCTTTCATTGCTTCTGAATCAAATGATCCTGGAACACTCGCAAAACGATTTAAAAATGATAGCGGAAAATTTAAACCTCTAAACAAAAAACTACTCATAAGCGGTACTTGTGAAAGACTGTGAAACCAAGTAGGCTTAAACCCATCTTTTGGAGCAGTTATTGCTGTATTCATCACTACCAAGCCATCAATTTTTTTTCCTGCTTTCATTGCACCTGCTATTCCAATCATACCTCCCCAATCATGAACAACAAGACCAATTTTCTCTTCTTCAATAGTACTAAAAAATTTTGCCATCCACATACTATGAGCCTCAAGTGAGTGTTCATTAATACTCACCTTTTCAGAAAATCCAAAACCGATTAAATCAGGAATGATATATCTATGACTATCATCAAGCCCATCTAAGACTTTTTTATATAAATATCCCCACATAGGATTGCCATGCACCATTACTATAGGTTTGCCAGCACCTTTTTTCATAATATGCATTTTTTTGCCAACGTTTATCCATGAATGTTCGTAGGGTAGTTGCTTTAGTAACCAACTTGGAATATCATTATTCACGATAAGATTTTTATTGAAATCTCCATCCGAAAATCATCATCATTTCATCAGTAGATTTTAGACCATAAATGACAGGATAAGAATGTGGATTGTTGTAAGTTGCAATCATTTTTAAACCTTCACCTGCATTTAACTTGATTGCTGGATCGTAATTTACTATTGGAGGATGGGACCAATCATCATTCTGGTACACCACTTCACCATTTCTTGAACCACCATCAATTTCTACCACAAAATTTGTCATCAACTGATGTGCATGTGAAAAAAGTTGACCAATATTATTTTCACTGTCAAAGTAAAATGTTCTTGTAATTGTAGTTGATTGATTTGCAGGTAAATAAATTTGTTCATTTGATAAAGAAAAAAGCTCTGCAATATGTTCTACCTCACTATAATCTAACGTATGGATATTAGTAATTACTTCTCCAATTAATGTTGTATCGGACTGATTAACATAGTGACTGTTTTGATCTAATCCAAATTCAGCTGGTAAACGTACTGCAATACCAGCAGGTAGTTGGTAATTTAGTCTAGACCATTGCGTACCAAAAAGAGCAATATGCTCCTCCATAGATTGAAAAGTGCTTTGATTATATTGACCACTTTCGTCATACAAATCTCTAACTTCATTAAGATTTGGTAGATTTGTTGTCCCAGGATTAAATGAATAAAGTATAAAATGATGACTTCCAGGTCTCATTTCAAATTCAACACGATTTACGTAAATATCTTCCGAATGTCCAATATCAGTATATTGAAAAACCTCTCGTTCTGAATTGGGGGGTATTTCCATCGGTCCAAATCTTAATTGAAAACCATTTTCAGGAGGAGCAAGTGGAGTAAAAATTGTATCGCTTGAATGATCGTGGTCGTCATGGTTATGACCATCTTCTTGTTCACTTGTGATATTATCTTCACACGCTAAAACAAAAAATAGCATTATAAAAAATATTTTTTTTACCATATGTGGGCGATACTGGATTCGAACCAGTGACCCTCTGCGTGTCGAGCAGATACTCTAACCAACTGAGCTAATCGCCCTAAATATTATAATTTAGGATAACAATATATAATACACTTTCTAATCACTAATAAAAAGTATAAATCGATCAAACATCTTATCTGTCATAATTTTACGCAAAAATATACCAATTTTACTATATGCTCCAGCAGCATACCTTGTTTTAGGATTTCTTGCATTCATTGCCTTATTAATTACCTTAGCTATAACAATTGGATCTGATTGGTTTGATAAAACCTCATTTCCAGTATCTGTTATAGGTTCTCCATAAAGATGTTGGTAAGCTGAGTTTTCTCTATACTTATCAATATATGTTTTTGTAACATTTGAAAAATTGGTATTAATAGCACCTGGCTGTACAACAACAACGTCGATATCAAACTCTTTCAGTTCCACTCTCAGTGCATCTGACCATCCTTCTAAAGCATGTTTTGTAGACAAATACCAACCAGCTAATGGTCCATATGTTTCACCTAATACAGAGCTTATATTTATTATTAATCCACTTTCTTTTTCTCTCATATAAGGTAAAACTGCTTTTGTAACTCTTGCCAAACCAAAAAGGTTCACATCATATTGATAATATATATCTTCCATTGATACATCTTCAATTGCACCATAAACACCTAAACCTGCATTATTGACAAGCACATCTACTCTACCTTGCTCTGAAATTATCTGGTTTATTGCTTTGTCTATATGTTCTTGGTTTGTAACATCCATTTCAAGTGCGGTACCCCCAATATCATTTAAGTATAAGTTTTCTTCAACAAGAATATCACCCCCATAAACAATATGACCTTTATCAATTAAAAGTTCAGCAGTTGATTTGCCGATACCATATGCAGTACCCGTAATTAAAACCACTTTTTGTTCATCTTGAGCATAAATAAACCCTGTAATAATTAATATTAAAACAATTCTGTTAAACATTTTTTTCTCCTATTTATCTTTTGAATTAATTATAAACCAAGCAAAAAATTGCATGATTTTATTAAAAATTTTTTCAATTATCCTTTGCATGCCAAAACGCTAGTCCTATAAACACATATTGAAATGGTAACCTGCCCCAAGCAAGTTCTTTGGAAATATTCATCGCTGCCCCATCTGTTACAGCAAGATATAAATTTGCAGGAAAAACTGTAATCATAACAAAAATTATTCCCCACCCAGCAAGCTGTCTTGTCTTTGGATTTATAAGTAAAAATCCAAAAAGAAGCTCAAAAAAACCGCTCCAATATACTGCTTCATAATGATGAGGAAAGTTTGGAGGCATTATCTGTAAAAACCATTCTGGTTCAATAAAATGTTTCACTCCCACATTCATATAAAAGCATGACATTATTAAAATTGTTATAAATTTGAAATTCATCATTATACCGATATTGAGCCTTTTCTAAAATCAGACTTTGAAATTTTAATATTTACCAAAACTGGGTATCCTAACTTTGCATCTTCTTTTGCTCGTTTTAATGTCTCATCTAATGTATCATGGTTTTCAACGTAGTAACCTTTACCTCCATAGCCCTCAACTACTTTTTCATAAGCATTAAATGCTAGTTCTGTTCCAATATTACTACCCAACATTTGTTTTTGTTCTCGAGCAATCTGTTGCCATGACGCATCATTTCCAATAATTGCAATTACTGGCAGCTTATGCCTGCATAAAGTATCAAATTCTGCCAAACTATAAGCACTAGCACCATCTCCATAAAAAACCCAAACTTCTTTTTTTGGAAAAGAAGATTTAGCTCCAATTGCAAATCCACCACCCACTCCAAGTGTTCCAAATGGTCCAGGATCTAACCATCCTAATGGACTTCTGGGTCTAATTGTGTAGGAAGCAGTTCCAACAAAATCTCCACCATCTGCAACTAAAATACTTTCTTTATCGATAAACTTATCGATTGTTTTACATAAATGAACTGGATTGACAAAATCGGTTTCATATTTTGAAAATTGTAGGATGTCTGTCTCTCTTTTTTCTTCCAGGCCAGTTAGTTCTTTTATCCATTCTTTACATGACGGAGGATTAATGATTTTCCCTATTTCATGCATAATTCTTGATGGATCTGCATGAATACCTATGTCAGGTTTTCTATTTTTATTTAAATCTTCTTTTGATTTATTTACAGCGATTAAAGTTGCGTCCTTATTGATTGAAAATCCATACCCTAATCTAAAATCTAATGGAATACCTAAAGTAACAACCACATCAGCATTTTTTAAAGCATGTTTTCTATTGTGCCTAAAAAAATATTTATCTGAAGCTCCAAAACAACCTCTAGCCATTCCTGAGGTAAATGTTGGTACTGAAAGCTTATCAATACTTTTTAAGCACATTGGTAAAAATTCTTTGTTCTGTGTTACTTGATTACCTAAAAGAAAAACAGGTTTTTTTGCTTTTACTATTGCAAGTGCAGCTTTATCTATCTTTCGTTGATCTAACTTAAATTCTTTTACAGGTTTTACCTTGATAGATGATTTTTTTGAAGAAAATAAATCATTGAGATGCCTTTCAACATACCAATGTGCAATTTTACCAAAATAACCACTTTTAGGAAGCTGATTTATAAATTCTTTTCTTATATCTTCTTCTGGATACAATAAATCGATTGGTAATTCAACAAATACGGGTCCTGGTACCCCTGAAGTGGCTGTATTTAAGGCATTTGCTAGTGTTGGTATGACATCTCTAGTTTTTTTGACGCTTACAGCCGATTTTACATATGTTTTTAATAAGGAAATTTGATCAATATCTTGAAGAGAGCCTCTTCCCTTTAATAATGTTGCTGCTGCACCACCAATAAGCAAAACAGGAGATTGAGCCATTTGAGCATTTTTTATTGCTGTAATTGTATTAGTCACTCCAGGACCTGCAGTTACAATAGCAACTCCAACAGAATCTGTTAATCTTGAAACTGCATCGGCAGCAAATACTGCTGAAACTTCATCTCGAACTTGAATGATGTTTATATTTTCTTTTTCACATCCAACTAGTATCGGAGAGATGTGACCGCCACAGAGTGTAAACACTGAGGATATATTTTTTTGCTTAAAAAAAGATCCAATATCGAGTCCGATATGTTGCACATCTGAACTCATTGTTAATTATTTAAAGATGCCACTTCCGTGGATTCTGTATTTGATAAAATAGATAAATATTGTGATTCATCAGCAAAAATTTCAATTGCCTTTTGAACAACCGTATCATCTTTTAAGTAGATATTATATCTTCCTTCATATCCATTGTAATAGAAAGCAAACTCTCCATGAACCATGCGTTGAATTATCTCTTTTTCATCTTCAAACATAGTAGATTGAGTTTTTTCAATTTGTTTTTCAATGACGCTAAAGGCATTGTTGATAAATAAGTTTTTTTCTTCTTTTTTGGAAAGTTTTTCTTTTGCTAGCTTTAAATCTTCTTGACCATCAACATATCCGCTGATATCATTTTTTTCAATAAATGTTTTGAATTTAACCATTAATTCTTCATCAGCTAAAACTTCGTCAATTGAAGAGTATTGATTATTATTTTCTTGAACAAATTTAAAATAACCTCTACTTCTTAGTATTGAAGCAGCAAGAGGATATGAACCTTCATCTTTTACAATTACGTCAGGTCCAATACCGCCACCACCAATAACAGTTCTTCCTGCTTTTGTTTGAAAAAGTGTATCAGCAACAGCCGACGAATTAGCAATTAACTCGTCATCAATAAATTCCCTTTTTTGAAGTGATCTTCCACTTGGTATGTAATATTTAGAATTTGTGATTTTAAGAGCAGTTTCTTGATTAATTCCAATGACGGTTTGCACCAAACCTTTTCCAAAAGATTGACTACCCAAAACGATAGCACGATCATAATCTTGAAGTACGCCAGCAACAATTTCACTTGCAGATGCGCTAGCACCATTGATTAACACTGCCATATTTATTGTATCAGGAATGAGTGCATTATTAAGCGTTTTGTAATTTTTAATACTTTTACCAGCTCTTCCTTTGGTTGATACTAACTCTAAATTTTTTGGAAGAATCAAATCTAATAAGTCTAATGATGAAGATAAAAGACCTCCTGGATTATCTCTCAAGTCGATAATGACGTTACTTGCTCCATTTTGCATCAAACTGATTAATGCATCTTTAGTTTCATTGGCAGTATTAACTGAAAAATTAGTAATTCTTAAGTATCCAACATTATCATTTACCATCCCGTAAAAAGGTATATCTTTGATTGTAATAACATCTCTTATAATTGAATAGTCTTGTACTTCGCCAGTGTTAGGTTTTTTAATAGTTAAAATTACTTCAGTACCAGCTTTCCCTCTTATTTTGCTTGTTGCATCTTTAAGCTCAAGACCAGAGGTTGGTTCACCATCGATATTCATAATAGCATCACCAGTGTAAATTCCTGATCTAGATGCAGGAGATCCTTCAATAGGACTTACAACAGTCAATTGATCTTCATACATGTAAATTTCAAGCCCAACTCCACTAAACTCACCTTCTGTTTTTAGTGATAAGTCTTCTAAATCTTCTTCTTGATAATATTCAGTATATGGATCAAAATTTGAAAGCATAGAATCTATAATTCTTGTAGTAAGTTCTGTCACATCAAGTTCATGGATATATTCAGTAAGTAAATACTTATAGACAGTCATAATTTGTTGCTGAGAACGAGCAATTTCTCTATAAATATCCATTTGTTGAGTTCTAACGAAACTAAACGAAATAATTGTAAGCACTATCAGCGCATAAAAATATGATTTAAATGATTTCATAATTCAAAATTTTCTTTTATATGTGTCCAAATTTCTTTTCGAACATTATCAACTGACTGTTCTCCATTTATTAAAATAAATCTATTTGGGTCACTTTCATGTAATTTAAGATATTGTTCTCGAACTCTTTGCTGAAATTCATTTCCTTCTTTTTCAATTCTATCTCTTTCAACTCTCATTCTAGAATTTGCTACATCAATTGAGATATCTATGAAAAATGTTAAATCAGGTTTAAGAGTATAAGTACCAAATTGATTAATACTATCTAATGACTGAACACTTAAACCTCTTCCGCCTCCTTGGTATGCTAAAGTTGAATCTGCGTATCTATCTGCAACAACCCAAGATCCATTAATGATTTGCGGAAGAATGACTTTATCTGTTAATTGCGCTCTACTGGCAATCATAAGCAAGGCCTCAGCTCTATCTGACATTGATTCTTCAGCATGAAGTAATAACTTTCTTATAGATTCAGATATAGGATCTCCGCCTGGCTCTCTTACAAGCTTTGCTGAAAGACCTGCATCTACTAATCCATCTACAATGAATTCTGCTTGAGTTGTTTTACCACAACCATCAATTCCTTCAACTGTAATAAACTTTCCGCTAGAAATTGATTCTGTCATCATCTTTACCTATCATTATTACTATCTCACCTTTTACTTTTGATTTAGAAAAATGCATAATTATATCACTTAAATTACCTCTAATAACTTCTTCATACAACTTAGTTAATTCTCTTCCAACTACTGCAGTTCTATCACCGAGATGTTCTAACAATTGATTTAATGTTTTTTCCAATCTAAAGGGACTTTCAAAAAGTATGATTGTATTATCTAATTTTTGTAATTCTTTAATTTTTTTCAATCTACCTTTTTTTTGTGGTAAAAAACCAACAAAAGTGAATGAATCTGATGGTAATCCAGATATGCTCATAGCAGCTGTAATTGATGATACACCTGGAATTGGAACAATGCCGATTTCATTTCTAATACAATCTCTAATTAATCCATATCCTGGATCACTGATTGTTGGTGTGCCAGCATCTGAAATAAGTGCTAGTTGTTTACCATTACGCAATAAATCAACAATTTTTTTTATTTCTTTCTCACTGCTATGATCATGATAACTCATCATTTTAGTATCTATATTATGAGCATCTAATATTTTTTTTGAGTTTCGAGTATCTTCTGCAAGGATGATATCAACATTTTTAAGAGTGGATATTGCTCTGAGTGTTATATCTTCTAAATTGCCAATTGGAGTACCAATGACAAATAACTGACCTTTATCAGACATTATGATAATTTGTTAAGAGCTTTTCTAAAACAATCCATACCGAAGTTGATATCATCTTCAGTAACATTCAGATGTGGTCTAAATCTGATAGAATAATTTCCTGAACCCAATAAAATTGAACCTTCATCAAGTAATAAATTAGCAAGCTTATCTCTATCTTCACTTGAAGGTAAATCAAAAGCACAATATAACCCTTTTCCTCTTGCATTTGAAACTAAAGTAGGAAATTCATTTTGAAGATTATGTAAGCTCTCCTGTAAAAATAATCCTGTTTGCGCAGCTTTTTCTACAAGATTTTCTTTTTCAATAAGCTCTAGGTAAATTGTTAATCTTACCATATCAACTAAACTTCCACCCCATGTAGAATTTATTCGAGATGACTCACGAAAAACGTTGTCCTCAACTTCATCAAATCTAGTACTTGCAGCAACACCACAAACTTGAGTTTTTTTACCAAAAGATATGATATCAGGCTTAGCTAACAAACCATCTCCACATTGACATTCGCTAGTTGAACAGTCTTCATTGGAAAAATGCTGATGAGCCCACATTTTTCCAGTTACTCCCACACCTGTTTGAACTTCATCATAAATTAAAATAATATCGTTTTCATCTGCAATCTGTCTTAATCCTTGCATAAACTCACATCTAAAATGATTATCACCACCCTCGCCTTGAATGGGTTCAATGATAATGGAAGCAATATTATCTGGATTTGCATTAATTGCATCTTTAATCTCCTCCATTGCTTTGCTTTCAAGCTTATGGATATGATCTAAATTTTCTTCAAGAGGGAAAGTTATTTTTGGATTGGTAATTCTTGGCCAATCAAACTTTGGGAAATACATTGTTTTACGTTTATCCGGTGAGTCAGTTAAAGACATTGTATAACCTGTTCTACCATGAAAACATTGTTGAAAATGAATAACCTTTTCGCCTTTGGCAGAACTTCCCTTGGCTAAATTTTTTCTTCTCTTCCAATCAAATGCTGCTTTTAAAGCATTTTCTACCGCTAAACCTCCGCCTTCAATAAAAAATGTTAAAGGTAAATAATCTGGTTGAGCAACTCTTTTAAATGTATGAACAAACTCAGCCATTTCTTGAGAATAAACGTCAGAATTTGTAGGCTTATTTATTGCAGCAACTTTTAATCTTTCTGATTGTTCTACGACATATGGATGATTATAACCAACTGATAAAGAAGCAAACATTGAGAATAAATCTAAATATTCTTTTCCAGTAACCTTATCAACAAGCCAAGAACCGTGAGATTTTTTAAGATCTATAACAGGTGACATCCCATCAGCTAATATACTTTCGCTGATAACTTTTCTAATATCAGATTTATTCATTCAGCTAGTTTTCCTTTCGCTCAGGATTTTGGAATGACCAGAATCCTAAAGTAACGATAATGAATACCAAAACGCCAAGAGTTGCATAATTGTAATCTGCAGATGAATATTCAATTAAATCGTTAAATCTTCCAACTAGTAATGAAATTCTTCCCATAACTGCGAATCCAAATGATGCTCCAAAGCTTACCATAAGGAAATAAATACCTAATCTTGTAAACCTTCCAAAATTTCCAGTTTGCTCTTTAGAAAAATAAAAGTACATCAATGCGCTTAAAGTTCCTACTACGAGAACAATATTATTAAAAATACTGTCTCCATTTAAGCTAAAAAATGGTAAAGAACCACTAAATATGTCGACAGAACTAGCTTTAACCTGATTAAGAACATTTGAATTTAAATAACCAAAAGCTTTCAATCCTGCAGCAATAGCAACAGTATATGCAATTCCCCAACGTGCCATCCAATTAAATTGTTGAAAAACGCTTATCAACATCATTACACCCAAAAGCATAGGAAACAAATAAAGAATATTAAATTCATGATTAAAATCAAACTCTAGACCAGTAAAGGCTAGCGGACCATCTTTTGGAAATAGTCTCCCAAAAAGATTTGGATAAATTTGAGTCCAAAAACTAATTGCTGCTACATATGCAGCAGATACACCAACAAATACGTGCTCAGCAATCTTATAAAATGGATTGTCCCTATAAAGATAAGAAAAAATACCAAGCGTTAAAAACGCGGCAATCCATGCTCCTAATATTGCTGAAAAACTCATACTAATACTTCCTATCTCTTCTCTGTTTTAAAAAGAATGCCAAATTACCAAAAACTATAAATAATACTATAACAATGTGAGCAAATGATTGTGCAGCCATACCTTGAATTGCGATTCCAGGAACATTAATTAATTTTTCATACTCTGCAGCACCAGGCATACCAGCTAATAATCCAATTAGCTGCCCTGTTTGAACATAAGGAATGACTTCATTTACCTGAACTGATGTGGTACCTGAAGACATAGGAACTCCAGTTGGATCTCCACCATACTTGACCCATTCAAAAGTACCAGGATAGCCAGCAGAACCACTATATATGTATGCAAAATCGTTTAAGTTTTTGATGCCATCCATCATTTCAATGTCATCTATAAAGTTTCCATTTGCGTCGACAGTATATACTTTTCTTAAATCACTTGCTAATCCTTTAATAACTGCTTCAGCTCCAGGTCTATAACCTAATAAGATATAGTCTTCATATTCTTTGATATCAAATGTAGATACATTATCTGGATTAACTTCATCAGTAATTTCTTCTAAAGCATCTAAAGCCATATAAATTCCATCCGGCCATAAACATGATATGTAAATCTGATGACCGTTGCGTAGCATGTGACGTAACACTCCAACATTCATTGGATGAATTTCAGGACGAGTACTTGGACCGT
>Ga0207985_1000396_pt1 | contig 11940 bp, 10 predicted proteins | sample ETNtaG_3_FD_185761 | JGI IMG/M metagenome (GOLD analysis project Ga0207985, IMG submission 185761) | Marine microbial and viral communities from oxygen minimum zone, Eastern Pacific Ocean - ETNP201302SV84 (SPAdes) (version 2) | ecosystem: Environmental > Aquatic > Marine > Unclassified ...
TACAATTTACGCTGAAGGCCAAAGAAGGTATGTAGAGTCTTTATCGGCTTATGCTAGACAGTTCCTAGATCTTATGGAAAAACCAGACGTTGATACAATCGAAGGATTATCTCCAGCTATATCTATAGAACAAAAAACGGGATCGCGCAACCCAAGATCTACAGTTGGAACAATAACAGAAATCCACGACTACTTAAGATTGCTTTATGCCAGCATTGGCCAACCTCATTGCTGGGAATGTTCAAGACCTATTTCCAGACAATCTCCTGAGCAGATAGTAGAACAGATTTTAAAATCCCACAAAAATGAAAAAGCATATATTTTATCTCCCGTTATCCAGGGAAGAAAAGGAGAGCATAAAACAATATTCGAGGATTTAAAAAAGAAAGGTTTTTTAAGAGCAAGAGTTGACAATCAAATTTTATCATTAAGAAAAGTTCCAAATCTTGAAAAAAATAAAAATCATGATATTGATGTTCTAATTGACAGGGTTGTGGTAGCAAAAGAAATTCAGTCTAGACTGCTAGAGTCGGTAGAGTTGGCACTAAGAATGGGCAATGGAATATGTATCATAAATATTAATAATAAAGAAGATTATTTATTTAGCGAGCATTTTGCGTGCGCGTACCACCCCTATGTAATGATGACAGATTTAACCCCAAGAATGTTTTCATTCAATTCACCTTATGGAGCATGCCAACAATGCGATGGATTAGGGTTCATCACAGAAATTGATCCAAACCTCGTAGTTCCAAATACAAAAAAATCTCTTATCCAGGAAGCAATTAAACCAATCGGTAGCCAGCCGAAAGGTTTTCATGGAAGCAAATTAAGAGCACTTGCCCGAGAATTTGATTTATCATTTTCAAAACCATGGAACAAGCTTTCCAAAGAAATCAGAACAATTCTATTATATGGTTTAAGTGGGAAAAAAATCAATGTTGATTATAATAGCTCAAACTTTTCTGGCACTTACAAAGGCAAGTGGGAGGGAATCATTCCAGAACTACAGAGAAGATATAAACAAACCCAATCTTATGGTATTAGAAGGTGGATTGAAAGTTTTATGAGTACAAGAGAATGCGATGCCTGTAGAGGAAAACGTCTCAAAGATTCTTCACTGAACGTCAAAGTAGACTCTGTCAATATAGGGGAAGTATGTTCAAAAAATATTTCTGAAACCCTAAGCTTTTTTGAAACTCTCAACCTTTCTAAGAATCAAAAAGAAATTGCCGGAGGCATTTTAAATGAAATCAAAAAAAGACTTAGTTTTTTAATCAATGTAGGATTGAATTATCTTACTCTTGACAGAGCATCAAGAACATTATCTGGGGGAGAGGCACAAAGAATTAGGCTTGCTTCTCAAGTTGGTTCTCAACTTACTGGGGTACTGTACGTTCTTGATGAGCCGTCCATCGGACTGCACCCTAGAGATAATGATAGGTTGTTAGAAACCTTAAAATCGCTTAAAGAAATTGGCAATACAGTAATTGTAGTAGAACACGATTTAGACACAATTGAGGCAGCAGATCAAATTATTGATATGGGCCCTAAAGCAGGTTTTCATGGAGGAGAGGTGGTTTTTTCAGGAACGCTGGAAGAAATTGCTAAGAACAAGAAGAGCCTTACCGGTAAATATTTATCAGGGGAAAAATTTATACCTCTACCAAACTATAGAACCCCAACCTTTGATCATTTTTCAATCATCGGAGCTTCTGGAAATAATCTGAAAAAAGTAGACGTTAGCTTTCCATATGAAAGGCTTATTGCGGTTACTGGGGTTTCCGGAAGCGGAAAAAGTTCTCTTGTTAATCAGACACTTTACCCAGCCCTTTCTAATATGGTAAACTTCGGTGTCAAAGACATGCTCCCGTTTAAAAATCTTGTAAGAACAGATAAAATCGAAAGAGTAATCAATGTAGACCAAAAACCAATTGGTAAAACTCCCAGATCAAACCCTGCAACTTATACTGGAATTTTTACCCACATCAGAGATTTGTTTGCACAAACTAGGGAAGCAAAATTAAGAGGTTATAAAATTGGAAGATTTTCATTTAATGTAAAAGGCGGCAGATGCGAATCTTGTCAGGGAGCAGGAATTATAAAGATTGAAATGAATTTCTTACCTGATGTTTACGTGAATTGCGACGACTGTAATGGAAAAAGATATAATAAGGAAACATTACAGATTGAGTATAAAAATAAAAATATTGATGACATACTTAATATGTCGGTTGAAGAAGCAAGAGTATTTTTTAAAAATATTCAGCCTATTAAGAAAAGATTAGACACTCTACATGATGTAGGGTTAGGATATATTAAATTAGGTCAACAAGCAACAACTTTATCTGGTGGAGAAGCACAAAGAATTAAATTATCAACAGAGCTTTCAAAAACAAGTACAAAAAACACAGTGTACTTTCTAGATGAGCCAACTACAGGACTACATGTAGACGATATTCAGATGTTATTATCAGTTTTACAAAAACTTGTTGATCAGGGCAATACAATCATTGTAATTGAGCATAACTTAGATGTGATAAAGTGTGCAGACTGGGTTATAGATTTAGGCCCAGAAGGAGGTGAGGGTGGAGGAACGATAGTTGCACAAGGCACAGTTGAAGAATTATCAAAGAACAAAACCTCAATTACTGGAAAATTTTTAAAAAAAGTTATTAAATAATTTTTTGGATAACGCTCATTCCCTATTTATTTTAGTATATCGTGACCGATGAACAAAAAATAGTAATATCTTCTAATGAAGAAAAAAATTTTGATAAACAAATTAGACCAAATCATTTTGAAGATTTCATTGGACAAGCAGATATTGTTGAATCTTTAAAGACTTATATTACTGCAGCAAAACAAAGAGAAGAAGCTTTAGATCATATACTCTTATATGGGCCTCCAGGGTTAGGTAAAACGACTCTTTCAAATATAATTGCTTCAGAACTAGAAAAAGGCTTTTTATCAACATCTGGTCCAGTAATATCAATCCCAGGTGACCTTTCTGGAATGTTAACCAACCTACAAAACCGAGATGTTTTTTTTATTGATGAAATTCATAGAGTTAATACAACGGTTGAAGAATATCTCTATTCGGCAATGGAAGATTTTAAAATTGATATTTTAATAGACTCAGGGCCAAACGCAAGAACTGTCAGGATTGACTTAGAACCATTTACATTGGTTGGAGCAACTACCAGGCTTGGAAATATATCAACTCCAATGAGAGACAGGTTTGGTGCCATTTTTCGTCTTGATTTTTACCAGCAAAGTGAAATTTTTGAAATTTTAAAGAGAACGGCATTAATTCTAGAAATGAATATTAATGATGAGGCCCTAACAGAGATAGCAGGGAGATCAAGAGGAACGCCCAGAATAGCTAACAGAGTCTTAAAAAGAGTGAGAGATTTTGCGCAAGTAAAAAGCATTAAAGAAATTGGGCTTGAAGATGCAAAAAGTTCACTTGATAGCATCGGAATAGATGAAAACGGTCTAGAAAACATGGATAGAAAAATTTTAAAAAACCTTATTATTAATTATAATGGAGGACCAACTGGAGGGAAATCATTAGCAATTTCGATAAACGAGGATCTACAGACAATCGAAGATGTTTATGAACCATATTTAATTAAAGAAGGGTTTATCGAAAGAACTTCAAGGGGAAGGATAGCAACAGATAAGGCATATGCTTTGTTTGATATAAAAAAATAAGGAGAACAGTCAAAAGATATGATAGAAAAAAAGAAAAAATATAAGTTGAGTGATTTTAGATACCAACTTCCTAAAAAATTTATTGCACAGAAGCCCAAGCAAAAAAGAGATGGGGCAAAAATGATGGTTTTAAATAGAGAAGAACAGAAAATGAAACACAAAAAATTTTCTGATATCACTGACTATTTTCAAAAAAATGATTTGCTAATTCTTAATAACACAAAAGTTTTTCCAGCAAAGCTTTTCGCAACCAAGGATAGAACTGATGCAAAAGTTGAAATCTTTCTTTTAAGAGAGCTGGGAGATCGTCTTTGGGAGGTGCTTGTAAAACCAGCTAGGAAGGTTAGAATTGGCAATAAGTTAATTTTGTCCGATGGGCTTTTTTGTGATGTTATTGATAATACTGTCTCCGGAGGGAGAGTGGTGCGCTTTGAATTTGACAAAGGAAATTTTGATGACATCCTTGATAAACTTGGTCACCCGCCGCTACCACCATATATTGAAAGAGATGCTACACCAAAAGACAAAGAAAGATACCAAACAGTTTATGCTGAAAAAAGAGGTGCAGTAGCAGCCCCAATTGCAGGATTACATTTCACACCAGAGATTCTAAAAAAGCTAAAGAAAAAGGGAGTTAATATTTACTATATTACTCTACACATTGGACTAGGAACATTTAAGCCTGTTCAGGTAGAAGACTTAAATAGACACCACATGGATTCAGAATATTTTGAAGTTTCTCCTAGTACTGCAGTGGCAATAAACGAAGCAAAAAGAAAAAGAAGAAGAATTTTTGCAGTTGGGACCTCAACAGTTAGGGCACTTGAAACAGTTAATGTTTCTGGATTTCAGATTTCCCCCAAAAAAGGCTGGACAAATAAATTTATTCATCCCCCACATGAATTCAAAATTGTGGATGGATTAATTACCAATTTTCATCAACCAGAAAGTACGCTTTTAATGCTAACATCAGCCTTTGGCGGGTATAAGTTTATAAAAGACGCTTACAAAGAAGCTAAAAAGAAAAATTACAGATTTCTGAGTTATGGTGATTCAATGTTAATTATGTAAAATGAAAAATGTTGCTATTATAGTTGGAGCAGGGTTAGGTCAAAGATTCGGCTCTTTCAAGCAGGTAGAAATAATTAATAACAAACCTGTATATTTATATTCTGTTGATGCATTTATTAATACAAATTCATTTTCTTCAATTATAGTAGTTGTTCCAAAAGAGCTAACCAAGACTGTTTCTAAAGATTTAGCTGATGATAGATATAAAAATGTAATCGTATGCGATGGCGGTAATAGCAGATCTCAGTCTGTTTATAATGCATTTAAAAAAATCACTGGCAAAAAAAATAAAATATTTATTCATGATGCCGCAAGGCCATTGATTGATAAAAAAACAATATTAAATCTTTTAGATTTTTCAAAAAAAGAAAATGCTGTAATCCTTGCAAAAAAAATCACGGAAACTATAAAGTCTGTTAAATCAAAAAAAGCAAATTTTACTGTTGATAGAACCAACCTTTGGATATCTGAAACACCACAAGTGTTCAATCAAGAAATTCTTGAAAAAGTATATGAAAAAAGATTAAATGTCATTCACGAGTTTTCAGATGAAGCAGCTTTAGTTGAAGATTTAGGGTATGACGTACGTATTTTCGAAAACAAAAATCTAAATATAAAGATTACTACAAAAGAAGATTTAGGTATTGTTACAAACAGTATTGTTAGTAATAATTTTTTTGGCCTAGGGATTGATTTTCACTCACTTGATAAAGGGAATGGTCTTGTTATTGGGGGGCATAAAATTAAATGCAATCTAAAATCAGTTGCCCATTCTGACGGAGACGTTTTAACTCATGCAATCATTGATGCTTTGTGTGGAGCATTAAACCTTGGAGATATAGGAGAGCACTTTCCCAATACCGCAAACAATAAAAATATTTCCAGTATTAAATTGTTAGAAAAAATAGTTTCAATAGTTCCTAGCAATATTAACATTATCAATATAGATGCATCTATTGTGTTGAATGAGCCTAAAATTTCAAAATATAAATCAAAAATAGCTTCTAGTTTGTCACCAGCCTTAAAAATTTCAAAAAATCAAATATCCATTAAAGGCACCACGACCAATAGACTGAATTTTATTGATATGAAAAATGGTTGGGGAGCTGAAGTAATTATTACTCTGCAAAAATGGAATTAAAATCTAGCGCTAAACTAAATATTGGATTACATGTTCATAACTTAAGGAATGATGGTTTCCATAACATTTCAACATTATTCCAAGAAATAAATTTATTTGACTCGATTAAAATCGATGAAGCAGAAACCTTTTCATGTAAAACTAGCTGTGGAAATATATCCGAAGCAGATAATTTTGGAACCAAAGCATTTAAAATAGTCAAAAAACAAAATCCATCTATACCAAATGTTTCAATTTTAATTAATAAAAATATACCAACCAATGCAGGCTTAGGTGGAGGTTCAAGTAATGGAACTGCTGTTTTAAAAGGCTTAAATAGCTTTTTCGATCTTTCAATAGATAACGGAAACCTCACTTCAATGGCACAAGAAATCAGTTCTGATTCCACTTTTTTTATTGATGGTGGCATGCAATTTGGCACTCAAAGAGGAGAAAAATTAGAATCTGTCGAAAACATAGAAATACCAAAACATATATTATTGGTCCATCCAAACATTAAAATCAGTACAAAAACAGCTTTTGAGCAATTAAAAAACCATTTGTTAAATGAAAATATGGACATTAACTTGTCGAAATTATTAAGAGAATTAAAAGATAATAATTTTAATTCTAAGTTATTTAAAAATGATTTTGAGATGTATGTTTTTGAAACACATCCAGAAATTGGCGCAATAAAATTAAAAATATTGGATTTTGGTGCAAGTTATGCCAGTTTGTCGGGTACGGGTTCGACTGTGTTTGGAATATTTTTTTCAAAAAAAGATTTGCTCAAAGCACAATCTTTCTTCAGCTCCCAATACTCAACTTACTATGTAAATCCAATTTAATTTTGGGGAGTCGTCTAATTGGCAGGACACCTGGTTTTGGTCCAGGCAGTCGGGGTTCGAGTCCCTGCTCCCCAACAAAATAATGGGTAAATACGTAAAAAAAATATTTGCAGGATCTAGCAATCCTAAGCTTGCAATGAAAATTGCAGATGAGTGTGGTGTATCGTTAGGTCAACTATCTATTAAACGCTTTAGCGATGGAGAAATCTGGGTAAAGTTTGAGGAAAATCTACGAGGAAATGATGTTTATCTTATTCAGTCTACAAACGCACCAGCAGATAACATTGTTGAATTAGCACTACTTATAGATGCTGCTAAAAGAGCTAGTGCACAAAGAATCAATGTGATTATGCCATATTTTGGTTATTCTAGGCAAGATCGTAAAGACGAACCTCGAGTACCTATTTCTGCTAAAGTGATGATGGATATTTTTATAAAAGCCGGGGCGGATAGAGTTGTTACGATGGATTTACATTCAACACAAATTCAGGGTTTTTCATCAAAACCTGTTGATAATATTTACGGCAGCCTAGTTTTAATGCCCGAGTTGGAAAAGCATTTTAATGATTTATCATCGGAGGATAATTTAACTGTTTTGATTCCAGATATGGGTTCAAGTAAGCTCGGTCAATCATACGCAAAAAGATTGGGCATGAGCTTTGCGCTTGTTGATAAAAGACGAAGCGCGCATAATAAATCAGAAGTAGTTTCAGTTGTTGGTGAACTAAAAAATAAGCATGTATTAATCATTGATGATATGATTGATACAGCTGGCACAATTTCAAATGCTGCCAAAGTAGCAAAAGAGAAAGGCGCCTTATCTGTTACCGTAGCTGCAACACATGGCATTTTATCCTCTAATGCTATTGACAAGTTATCAGATGACATAATTCATTCCATATTTATAACAGACACAATAGATATGTCACACATTGATAATTGTGAAAAACTAAAAACAATTTCGTCTGCAAAAATTTTTGCAGAGACAATCAACAGGATTCACAGTGGTGAATCAGTAAGTCAACTATTTAGGAAAGTAACATGAGTAAATTTGAAAAATTAAATGTAGATATTAGAAAAGAGCATGGTACATCAGCAGCTAGGAGAACTAGACTACAAAACAAGGTACCTGCGGTTGTTTACCACTCAGGGGCAGAGGCTACACCTCTTTCTGTAGATAAAATCAGCTTGAATAAAGCATTAAGAACAGGTCAAATGATTTTTGAGGTTAACGTTGAAGATAAAAATCAGTTTGTACTAGTAAAAGAAATTCAATATCACCCTGTGACTGACGAAATCATGCACATAGATTTTCAAAAAGTAAAAGAGGACGAAAAAATCTCATTAGAAGTAGCTATTAGGAGCGTAGGTGATTCACAAGGAGTCAAGCTTGGAGGGCTTTTAGTTCAAATGCTAAACTCAGTTACAATTAAATGTAGACCAGCAGAAATTCCAGAATTTCTTGAAATTGATGTAACAGAAATGGGAATGAACACTAACCTTTTTGTTAGGGACATTACTTTGCCTGAAGATGTTGAAATGATTACTGCTGAAGATATTGCTGTAGTATCAGTTCAAGAGCCTAAGGAAGAAAAAGAAGAAGTGGTAGAAGCAACTGAAGGCGATGAAGCTGAATCAACGACCGAATCAGAAGAAGAATCATCGGAAGAGGGCGGAGATCAAGCTGTGGAAGAATCACAAGATGCGTCGCAAGATGAATCTGGAGATGAATCATAATGACAATTTTTGTTGGCCTAGGTAATCACGAAACCAAATACCATAATACTAAACATAATGTTGGTTATTTGGTGTTAGATAGTTTTGCAAAGAAATATGGCTTAGAATTTAAGCCAGGTAAAGGAAATTATTTTGTTGCAAAAAAAGACTCGAGCTTTATGCTTATAAAACCAACAACCGGGATGAATAATAGCGGAGCTATTATAAATGAGGTTTTAAGTTTTTATAAAGCAAAAAAAGAGGATTTAGTGATTATTTTTGATGATGTAGATCTGCCTTTGGGAGAAATAAGATTTCGCACTGAAGGTGGAGATGGCTGTCATAATGGAATGAAGTCTGTATTGCAATATGTTTCCAGCCAGCACATTAAAAGGCTGAAAGTTGGCATAGCTGCTTCGGACTATAAAAGGCCTTCAGAAAAATATGTCTTAAAACCGTTCAATAAAAAATTTCATCCTCTTTTGAGGGAAGTTTTAATTTTTGCTAACGAGGCAATGCAATCGTTTTTAGATAACGGTGAAGAATTCACAATGAATAATTATAATAATCAAACTATAGGAGTAGCATAGTGGAAAATCTATTCTATTTAATACCGCTGGCAGGTTTATTGGCAGTTGTATTTGGATTAATGAGAAGTAAATGGATATCTGAACAGAATCCAGGAAATGAAAAAATGCAGGAAATTGGTTTAGCAATTCGTCAAGGAGCTACAGCCTTTCTTGTTAGAGAGTATAAAATTTTAACAATATTTGTTTTAACAGTTGCAGCGCTTCTGTACTGGGTGAATATGTCATCCAACACAACGGAAGTGGCACTATCTTTTGTAGTTGGTGCAATTTGTAGTGGTTTAGCTGGAGCACTTGGTATGAGAGTAGCAACCCTAGCAAACCATAGAACCACAGAAGCAGCAAGAACCAGCCTAAGTAAAGCTCTCTCAGTAGCCTTTAATGGTGGTGCTGTTATGGGAATGAATGTTGTAGGATTAGGTATATTAGGACTATCCTTATTGTTTTTCCTATATGGAGGCTTGAATGACTCCGCAGATTTTTCTTTAGTAATGACTAAAGTATCTGGATTTGCAATGGGTGCTTCATCTATTGCTTTATTCGCAAGAGTAGGTGGAGGTATTTATACAAAAGCAGCAGATGTTGGCGCAGATTTAGTTGGAAAAGTTGAAGCAGGTATTCCGGAAGACGATCCAAGAAACCCTGCTACAATAGCTGATAATGTTGGAGATAATGTTGGTGATGTTGCTGGAATGGGTGCAGACCTGTTTGAGTCATATGTTGGATCTATGATTGGAGCTATGGTTTTAGCGGCAACTGCTGGGGAAAAAAGCTTAGTATTTTTACCTCTTTATTTAGCTGCAGCCGGAATCTTAGTTTCAATTTTTGGCACATTTTTTGTTAAAACTAAAGAAGGTGGAAATCCACAAACAGCGTTGAATATTGGAGTTTTTGGTTCAGGAGCCGTAATGACTGTAGTTAGTTATTTTTTAATTGGCAGATTGATTGAAAACCCGGTTGCTTTAGCAGATGGATATCAGAGCGTACAAGCGTTAGACCTATTTCTTGCAACAGTAGTTGGACTTGTTTCTGGTATTTTAATTGGAGTGTTAACCGAGTATTATACTTCTGATCACCAGAAACCTTCACAGAATGTAGCAGCTTCTAGTGAAACAGGATCAGCTACAAATATTATTTCAGGTTTAGCAAATGGAATGTTTTCAACAGCTTTACCAGTTTTAGTAATTGCACTTTCTATACTTGGAGCATATCATTTCGCCCATCTTTATGGAATTGCTCTAGCGGCACTTGGTATGTTATCAACAATTGGAATTCAGTTAGCTGTGGATGCATATGGCCCAATTGCTGATAATGCGGGTGGTATTGCTGAAATGGCAGAACTTCCTAAAGAGGTACGTGAAAGAACAGATAAGCTAGATGCGGTTGGAAATACCACAGCAGCTATAGGAAAAGGGTTTGCTATTGGTTCCGCTGCTTTAACATCGCTGGCACTGTTCGCTGCATTTAGAGAAACAGTTGGCGGACTAACTTTAGATATTAACAACCCTCAAGTTATGGCTGGGCTATTAATTGGTTCATCATTACCATTTGTTTTCTCAGCCCTTGCTATGCAAGCTGTTGGAGATGCTGCTTTTGAAATGATTGAAGAGGTGAGAAGACAGTTTAGAGAAATTAAAGGTTTATTGGATGGAAAAGCTAAGGCAGACTATGCCAAATGTGTTGATATCGCAACTACTGCAGCCATTAATAAAATGGTACTTCCTGGGGCACTTGCAGTGTTTACACCAATTGTATTTGGTTTGGTATTAGGACAAAAAGAAATGCTTGGTGGAATTTTAGCAGGTGTAACTGTGACTGGAGTATTGCTAGCAATATTTATGTCAAATGCAGGTGGATCATGGGATAACGCTAAGAAATATATTGAATCTGGACATCACGGAGGAAAAGGTAGTACAGCACACAAAGCTGCTGTTGTAGGTGATACTGTTGGCGATCCTTTTAAAGATACTGCGGGTCCATCGCTTAATATTTTAATCAAATTGATATCAGTGGTATCACTTGTAATTGCACCACTAATATAACGGAGAAGATAATGAATTATTACGAAGTACTATATATTTTAAACCCTAATTTTAGCAAAGAACAGATTGCTGGAGTTATGAGCGAAGTTTCAGACTTTGTACAAAAAAAGAAACATAGCATTGTTAACCACGACTTTTGGGGTAAAAAACAATTAGCATATAATGTTAAAAAGCATAAGTATGGAAACTTCATACTACTTAATGCTGAATTCAATGATGCAAACTTTGTAAATGATTTCAAAGTATTTTTAAATCTAAACAAAGAAGTCATGAAGTATATGATAATTAAATTGGATGAAAAGCCATCAAACGAGGTACAAGAAGATAGTGCCACGGAAGAAGTCAATACACAGGAGGAGAATTAATGTTATCTAGTAGAAAGAAATCCTGTTATTTTAAAAGAAATAACATTCAAGAAATCGATTATAAAGATGTTAAACTCCTAACAAAATTTATAAACGATCAAGGTAAAATAACTCCAAGACGAGTTACAGGCACAAGCAGTAAAATGCATAGAAAGCTTGTGGTTGCAATTAAAAGAGCAAGGAATATTGCATTACTTCCTTTTGCAGCAGTTGATAAGGATTAGATATGAAGGTGATTTTAAAAGAAGATGTACAAAACCTAGGACAACAAGGAGATGTTGTCGAAGTAAAAGCTGGTTATGCTCGTAATTATTTGATGCCAAAAAAACTTGCTATTCTTTTTACTGAACAACAACAAAGAAGCATTGAAGAGGCTAAAAGGGTAGAGACTAGAAAATTAGAGAGAGAAAAAGATCAAATAGAATCAATTTTAAAAGAGCTGAAAGCTCTAAACCTGTCATTAAAAATGAAATC
>Ga0207985_1000397_pt1 | contig 11933 bp, 9 predicted proteins | sample ETNtaG_3_FD_185761 | JGI IMG/M metagenome (GOLD analysis project Ga0207985, IMG submission 185761) | Marine microbial and viral communities from oxygen minimum zone, Eastern Pacific Ocean - ETNP201302SV84 (SPAdes) (version 2) | ecosystem: Environmental > Aquatic > Marine > Unclassified ...
TATCACAAATGAAATAGGTACTTGAAAAGGACAAAATTAGCTATTAAGTTCCCACGCTATGTTTGCAATTGTTGAAATATATGGAAAACAGTATAAGGTCGCTAAAGGCGACAAAGTTTTAGTCAATTCTAAGATCGATATTGCTGAAGGTAAAACTATAAAATTTGAAAATGTAAAAGCTGTTTCTGATAAAGATAAGAATATTTTTGAAGCTAAAGACTTAGCTAAATATAACGTTAATGCTAAAGTCCTTGAGCATTCAAGAGATACAAAAGTAACTATTATTAAGAAAAAGAGACGTAAGGGCTATCAAAGAAAACGTGGTCATCGTCAAGATTTAACTTTATTACAAATTCAATCTATTTCAGCTGCAAAAGCAAAAAAGCCAGCAGCTAAAAAAACAGCAGCTAAAAAAACAGCTGAGAAAAAATCTGAAAGTAAAAAATAAAAGGTAATAATTATGGCTCATAAGAAGGGACAGGGAAGTTCAAGAAATGGTAGAGATTCTAATGCTAAAAGATTAGGTGTTAAAGTTTCTGACGGACAGTCAATTTTAGCAGGTGGAATTATTATTAAACAAAGAGGTACAAAATATCATCCTGGAAGAAATGTAAAAAGAGGGAATGATGATACTTTATTTGCTACGTCACAAGGCTTAGTCAAGTTTAGCAAAAAAGGTGGTACTACCTTTGTAAGTGTTCAAGAATTAAATTAAGGTATGTCAAGACCTAAAATATCATTAATTGGCGGAGGTCAAGTTGGCGGTAACATTGCACTTCTTTCTGCACAAAAAGAGCTTGGTGACATAGTTATTGTTGATATACCCGAAGCTGAAAATTTCATGAAAGGTAAGGCTTTGGATATTTCTCAGCTACTTCCCCATGATGGATATGACGCCAAACTATCGGGTACTTCTAGTTTTGAAGATATTAAGGACTCTGATGTAGTAGTTATAACTGCAGGATTCCCAAGACAACCTGGAATGAATAGAGAAGATTTACTTCAAAAAAATCTAGATATTATGACTAATGTAGCAAACCAAGTGAAAAAGTTCGCTCCGGATGCTTTTGTTATTGTTGTTTCTAACCCGTTAGATGCAATGGTTTATGCATTTCATAAAATTTCAGGATTTGCAAAAAATAAAGTTGTTGGAATGGCTGGAGCGCTAGATAGCGCAAGATTTAGATCATTTATAGCAGAAGCAACTAATTTATCTTCACAGGATGTTAATTGTATGGTTCTTGGTGGACATGGCGATACTATGGTTCCAGTAAGCAGATTAGCTACTGTAGGAGGAGTTCCTTTATTTTCATTGCTTAGTGAAGAAAAAATTAAAGCAATTGAGGATAGAACGAGATTTGGAGGCGGAGAAATAGTAAAGCTTTTTGGTAAAGGATCTGCATTTTATGCTCCTGCTCAATCTGCTGTAGAAATGATTGAAAGTTTTGTAAGAGATAAAAAACGAGTTATTCCATGTGCTTCACTATGTGAAGGTGAATTTGGAATCGATGGATACTTCATTGGTGTACCAACTGTGATTGGATGTGGTGGTGTAGAAAAAATTCTTACATTTGACTTAAATGATGAAGAGCAGAATGCCTTAAATAATACACTTACGGAAGTTGAAAAAACTGTTTTAGAAACTAAACTGTAATTCTTGAATTTTTTCAAAACATATTTTTTTGTAATAACAGTCTTTTTAACTAATCTATTAGCACAAAGTAATTTCCTAATTGAAACTAAAATAAATGCTTCTTTCAAAATGGGCTCAATGCAATCTGAATCAGAAGTCATTTACTCCGATGATACATACTTTTCAAATGTTCAATTTTCATTTAAAGGAAAGGGTGTTGCAAGACTTATGAGTAGAGATATGCATAGTGGAACTATTATTTCTTTAAAAGATTCTACTGTATCAAATATCGATTTCAAGAAAAAAAAATACTCGATAAAAATGTTCAACGAAATCCTTCAAGATAAAAAAGATGATAAAAATCAAAATGATGATGGGAATCAAGAAGATGTTGATGGAGAGAATGTTCAAGAAGAATTTAATCAATTTACTATTTCTGAAGCACCAGAATTTATTAATGGATTTGAAGCTTATAAGCTAACGATTGAAAGAAATGGAACTAATGAAATTTGGTTCTCAAAAACTTTAAGAGAACCTGATTTTGTAATAAAAGTAAAAAATGAAATTATAGATTTTCAAAATGGTTGGGCTGATATGTCAATGGATCTCACTCAATATGGAATAGATAAGGATTCAATTATTATTAAAATGTCTACAAAAAGTGAAGATGGAACTTTTAATTTTGATTTAATTTCTTTCCAAAAATTTTCAGCAAATGATAAAAAATTGATTGTTCCAAAGGATTTCAAAAAAGTTAGAAAAATCTAATTATTCTTTTCAATAATATTTTTCATATCTTGAAATAATCTCTCTTCTCTTTTGAACGGCCTTTCTAATAAAACACCTTTATTAAATAAATCATATGCTTTTTTTTCGTTGTTTAGCTTCAAATGAGTTTTACCTAGCCAATAGTAAGTTCCAATATAATCTGGATTTAATTCTATACTCTTTTCCAAAAAATATTTTGCTTTTTCAAAAGAACCTTGTGGGGGTTCTGAAAAAAGAAATGATGCTATTCTTCTTGATGCCTTTCCTAAACTAGCGAGCTTATAATGCCATTGTCCCATAATATTATAGCAAAACTCATCATCTGGTAATAATTCTATAACTTTTAATGATAAATTTTCAATATTCTTTGATTGCTCAATTTGCTTTCTAATACTTTCTTCTTCAACTGTCTTGCCGAGTGCAATAACATACCATTTTAAAATATTTGGATCTTCGGAGCTTAGATTATATGCCTGCTCAATATATCTGTATGCTTTTTGAGCGTTTTCTTTATCTTCTTTTTTTATAATTGCTTTTTCAGATAAGTAGTGATGAGTAATTGATAGCCTTAAAAGAATATCTGTATTATTAGGATTGGAATCATTTAGTTCTTCAAGTGGAATTAGAGCTTTTTTAAAATTTAAGCTACTTAAATCTTTATCAATTTCTGATAAGTCTTGTGCAATTAAAATATTTATAAAAAAAAGTATTAGATAAAGAAATTTGAAAGAAGGATTCAAGGATAAAATCTATACATTACTGGCTGATGGTCAGATATTTTTCCATCCACATTATTATTAGAAATTCCTGCCTCAGTAGGTAAAGAAATTACACTTGATGTAGATGTTGCATCCATTGTAAACATTGATTGATTGATAATAATATGGTCAAGGTGTGCTGCAGAATACGAACTTGACCAACCTTGCCAAGAATATCCACCTGCAGGCCCTTGCAACACATTTAAATCAGTTAGTTTAAATGATGAAGCTGAGTTAAAATTATCTACGTCCGTAAATGGACTAAGAGTTGGATTAGATACAGATTGAGAACCAACATTATTGAAATCACCTAAAACAACAACATTATCATTTGATCTGTTATTTAAAATATATTCTGTAAGTAAAAGACTAGCGTGGTGTCTTCTAGTGGTCTCATCGCCAGTATCATTTGCATTATATGAATCATCTCCACAGCATTTATAATGAATACCAATCAAATAAAGGTTTAATGTTTTAGTACCATCAGACCATGTAAGATAATTCTCCATTGGTGGACGATCAGCAAACTGATAAGCTGCATTATTATAATAATCAGAGTCACCATCATCATTATTTGCAGTATCAGCCCACAATTCATTTTTTGAGTTAAAAGTGATATACTGGTTCTTGTAAACTAGTGCAAAACCTAAATTTCCAGACTCTTCATCAACTACATAAGAATAATTTGGCATGGTATCAACCATACTTATGAGTTCTGATTCTGATCTAATCTCTTGAAAGAAATATATGTCAGCATTCCATTTTTCTAATAAATTTTTTACATGATCTTTTGTAGATGAATGTTGCGGAAATTGTCTAATATTCCATGTTACAATTTCTATCTGATTTGATAAACCGTAATCGACAGCATTAGGAAATTGATAAGGGTTAGTATTGTCTCCATCACCATTATTATCTCCTGGATCTGTCGGTGAATTACCACCACTTGAGCATGCTATTATAATAATAATTAATAGTAAGTATTTATTTAGTGATTTAATCATAGATGTAATTTAATAATAAAGTTCCAACTTGGTGCAAGCTTTGTGGCGAGCAGTTTTCAGGGATATCATTTTGAGTATGCCAATGATTATAAAATAAATTTGGATAGTCAAAATCTATTATATCAATCGCTGGTATTTGTGCATTTTCCCATAGAGGGACATGGTCATCATATATTTCATATCCTACTCTATATTCGAAAGCACTTAGACCAAGATCATCAGCTAAACCCCAAATTTCTTTTACCATTTCAGGATTTATTTGATATGAAAATCTTTCAATAGGTATTTTAAGATATTTATCACCTACCATGTCAACAATAATTGCAGAATCAGGTTTATCAATTGGAAGGTTTTTTGAGAAATATTCTGACCCCATTGCATAGGTAGTTGGTTGTCCTGATATACCGACATCTTCAGCATCAAAAAAAACTAAATCTATACCTATAGGAGGAATATTCTTTGAAAAAATATTTGCTAGTTCCATTAAAACAGCTGTACCGCTTGCACCATCATTTGCTCCTAAAATAGGTATGGATTTATTTTCTGGATTAGTATCTTCATCAGAATATGCTCTAGTATCCCAATGAGCTCCAATTAATAGTCTTTGATTTGCTTCAATATTGAATTGAGCAATAATATTTCTCCCAATCCTATTTTCTCCAGTTATGTGCTCAGTGTAATTGAAATCTTGAATAATGACTTGATCAGACATATTTGATAAAAAATTTTCTAAAAATTTTGCGAATTGTTCATGACCAATTGAGCCTGGGTTCCTTGGTCCGAAATTACATTGATCTATAATATATTGATATGCTAGATCACTATCAAAATCAGGAATATCTTTTCCAACCTCGTTAGATGAGCAAGCAATAAAAAGTAAAGCAATTATAATATATCTTTTCATTATCCCCTAATAGCTACATTTAAATTAATTCCAAAATCTCTATCTATTCTTCTTCCAGTTAATCTGGTATCATTTTCCCTATATTCATAAAATAAGCTTCCCGTAACATCATCTGTTAGAGTATAAGTTACTCTTAATATACTTTTCCTTGAATTTGAGAAGTTCTGTTCAACAAAATTAATTTTGTCTTTTGATCCTTCTTCTTTTTTATTTGAGAAATCAAAGTTTAAGGAAATATTCATATTATTTTTCAAATTAATATTTCTATCTGTAAATGGTAGCTCAAAGCGAATACCTCTTGAAAAATTATATGTAATAGTTGCCAAAATACTATTATCAGAAATGTAGGTTAGCCCAGTAGCAACTTCATCTAATGTATGCGTTATATTGCTCCTTATATTTGTTGAAATACCATTTTTGAATGAAGTACTTATTCCAATAAATGGAGTAAAAGCTCTTGTTACTCGCGCAAACTGAAGACTGTCATTAAAATCATCTTCAAAAGATGATATTCCAAATAAATTAATTGGCGTAATGCCTTCCTCATTAAACTTCCATGATAAATTTTGCTTACCAGAAAATGCATGCTCCATAGAAACTGAATTTACATAAGGTTTTAAGAAGCTTATTTTTTCTAATCCGCCTAATCGTAAAGACCAATTTATAAATGGAAAACCTTTTGATAAATTATTACCAAAAGATATATAATCACGGCTTGTTGATCTGATATCAATACTATATCCATTAATATTTGATGAAATACTTTCATTAAAAGAAATGCTTAATGAAGTCTGAGGATTAAATCGTAAACCAGATCTAGCTGTGAAAGATTTCTTAATATCTTCATTACCAGTATTTAGTCCAACTTCCGAAACAGATGATATACCATGACTATCTTTGAATCCTAAACGATATCCTAATGGAATATCTCCCTGCACCCCATTTGATAATCTATTTGTATTGTTAGTTATTGTTAATGTTAAAGGTTCAATTTTCTTAGACTCATTATACACTCTTTCTAAGAAAAGACTATTTATTTCAGGTCTTTCTTTCTTATTGTCAGGTTCTTTTTTGGTTTCTTTGCCTTTTTCTTCTTCTGCGTTCAAGCTTGATAAGCCTCTGGATCTAGAGCGAGATGATGGCTTAGACTTTCTTTTGGAAAGAGGTGTATAAAAAGTCTCAATAATATCTGTTGGTGAAATTGATAAATTCACAGCAGTATTTTTAACTAAATTTAGATTAGCTGCATCTATAACACTATTTAACGGCTGATTCCAAGTATAATTTGCATTATAAGTAAAATTTGGTTTAAACCAACTAATCCATTGCGGACCAAATGTATAATTGAAAGTTTCATTAAGATTAGTTAGTGATCCAACTTTGAGTTTACTTAAAACTTCTTCCCTATATTCTGACATATCACTTCTAATATTTTTTGAATAATTCAATTGAGTATTATCAAAAATTTTGTAGTTAACTGTAAATCTTCTTTCTAGCCCTAAGCTAAAATCCTCAACAAGCTCATTGGTTTGTCTAGAAAATTTTTCAGTTAAATTACGATTAACCTTGATGCTTGATCCAAAAGTAGAAGGTGTATAGAAAAATTTAGTTTTACTCAATTCTTCTCCGATAAATGGTACTTTTTCAGCCCACTTAAAGGCTTCAAGATAGTTATCACTAGGAAATCTTAAGTTATAATCTACATTTGTATTAATCTTATTAACATCTACAGATTTCATAATTGCATCTGATCTATTTTGAGAAGATATATTGAATCCTGCACTTAGATTATCTATAGTATATTTAATAAAAGGATTTTCTGATTTAACTCTTTTCGAAATTTTTCCAGCTACATTAATGGTTGAAGACTTAACAATAATTGAATCTGGAGCAGCGCCATTTGTTCTTATATCAGTACCAGGAAAAAATTTAGGAGAATTGTTAACATTATTGTAACTCATATTAACTGGGAAAGATATTCCTAAGCTACTTGGGAATAGTGCCCCTAATTTTAAATTATTTGTGAACGTAAAATTTTCTACAGTTTGATTGGTTCCAATTCTTTCTTGCAAAACATGAAAATCAGCATCTTTTCTACTATATGATATTGTGCTTTCACTTAAATCAGATAAATTAAATTTTGATTTTAGTCTTACAGCTGTTCCTGTTTCTTTTTTTACTCCACTTAATCTTAATTCATCTAACCAAAGCTCTCCACTGACTGGATGATCAGAATCATTTTCTACTCCAACAATAAAATATTGTAACCTTGAAAGAGAAGGATTACCAACCACTTCTACATTTCTATAAATATTATTGTTTTCATCAATAAAACTATATTCTTTATAATCGAGAGAGTCGGTAAATGTATCATTAGTATTTATTAGATTAATTGATTCATCTGTCTCATTTTTTAAACTAGTTAACCAGTTTAAATCTAGATTTATTTCATTTCTTTTTAAATCTTCATCCCAAGTATCATAAACTGGTTTAGTAACTTTGTAATATTCATTCCCATTTCCAAATTGAATAAAGAATTTTATATCAGTTTCTTCTGAAGTAGCAAATTCACTATTACCATAAATAAACATTTTCATTTTATCATACATCAAAAAACTTTGACCTTTTTTCTGATCCATAGATAATATTTTTTTTGCTGCTCCCTTAAATTGCGGACTTAATTCATTAAACTTTAGTACAAGCGATTGCTCTTTAGATCTGATTTGATTAATCTGATCATACTCCCCAAATACTCCCTTGGGTGGAATATAATCAGGGTTATCTTCATCATTAATAACAGATACTATAAATGTACTATCTTGAGCAGTATATAATTCTTGATCAGCAACAGATGTACCTAACTCTTGCCAAGCATTACCTACTAATTCAATTTTAGCAATTTCAAGTTGTGAGGGTTCTGATACACCAGAAACAACAAGTCTAACATACTTAATTTCACTAAGTGAAATATCTTGGATTTTCTCAAAATCACTTAATGGAACCCTAATTAATCTCCAACCTGTTTTTTGCCCGTTTACCTCTGTTGAACCAGCTACATATGTACTGTCATTTAATGATATTGTTTTTGTAAAATAGTCATTCGTCCTATCCAAAAATCCTGATTTATCTAGATCTTCTGTATCAGGATATTTTCCTCCAGTTTGAATTCTGTCTCCAGTTCCATTTCCTTCGGTACCATTTACTTTTTCATAATTTGAACTTCCTTCTGAATAGCTCCAATCATCTCCATTTGGATCGTTAATGTCTACATCGGATGAAATATTAATTAAAACTGTTTCACCACTTTCTAATAATTCTTGATAAGTAAATCCATTTTCAATACAACCTCCAAACCCATTTTCAAATTCATTAAAACATCCATCTAAACCTGTGTCTTCATTATCTTCTAAAAAACCATTTCCCAAGGCAAGACCTGCTTCTGGAACATCTTCTGTATTTAAAATACCATTTCCATCATAGTCTTCACTGATTTTCCCTAAATCAATTGTTAAATTCCCATCATCTCCTTTCAACCATATCTCAAAAAATCTGGTTCTAGTTTGATCATAGTCTCCAACAAACATTGGGGTAGTAATTCCAGCCCATAATGAGTCTGGATCTGCTGTAGATTGAAATTCTTGGGGTTGATATTTTAACACCAATACATCTGTTGTTAGGTTTTGAGCTCTTTGAGAAGTTGAAATCGTAGGCCAAATATTATTGGTTAATACTTGTGAATACGGATTATACCAATACATTTTTAATCTATTTCTTTGATCATACTCTTGATTATTTTGTACATCAAGCGGTGCAGAGGATACATTCCAGAATCTTCTTAAAATCGAAGGGTTAGTCACTCTTTTGGATCCCTCAAAGTCATCTATGAATGCAACCCCATTGCTATCGCCTGTTCTTGAGTTAGAAATAGAGTTTGGGTTTGGTAACACTTGAGCAATTTCTCCTTCAATAGAAAAACTCGAAATTTTTTCAGCATTTAAAAAATTAAATTGATTAATTCTAGCAGTTAAATAATCTAAATCCTTTTCATATCTTCCATTTATATCCCAGATGAAATTTTGAATAGGCTCATACCCAACTTCAACCTTCTTATTTACAATATCCTGATCATAATAAAGAGCTGTCATTCCTAAAAAAGCATTATCATCAAAATCAATTTGTGCTCTTGAACCCACCATAATTTTTCTATCAAACGTAACTAAATCATGTTTGTCATATGATATTTCTAAGTCACTATTAGGGTTTATATCTCCTGTTAACATAATAACTCCAGAGAAATAGTCTATTTGATAATCTGTTCCTCTTTCTAGTTTTTCTCCATCTGAAAAAATTTCTTCACTTCCTTCAACTAAAGTAAATCCTAAATTGATTGTAGCAGTAGGGTTTGTATAATTTATGTTAAGAGTAAAACGTGAATCACCGGTATACTCTGTTCTATTTGATGATGTATACATTTTCCCTTGTTGTAAAAATGTAAACAGATCAGAATTTAAATTACCTCCAGGTATATCATCATTTGATACAAATGGCAATAATGCTGGTAAATGAATTTCTCCAGCTTGGAGATTGACAATATTTGGATTATTAAAATCAATAACTTCATCGGGAGTTGATGCCCCTGACTGATTAAAATTATCTAAACCAAAAAGATTTAAAAATGTACTTCCATTATTAGCCCTATCACTTATTGGTGTCGAAAAATTATCAATTATACTAACCTCTAAGCTTTGAGCGTCAATGTTGGTTGAACCCATAGAATAAACATTTTTAAACATCAAATCCCAAGCAGGATGGTTAGGATGGGATGATTGTGCTTTAATCATTTTAAGTACAAGACTTGTATTTTCCGATGTTACTCCTTCTCCAATTTGTAGAATTAATTGACCACTTTCTCTATCAACCAGTTGAAAGTGAGCTGCTATGATCTCATTTTGTAATGAATTTTGCATTCGAATGAAACCTAAATCTTCATTAATAGCATAGTCTGAACCTCGTTCAAGTCTTATAAATGCTCCTTCTTTACTTTTGTCAGGATATAAATCAATATCATTAGGATCTATATATGCTGTTCCAGGGTCAGCTTGAGGATTATTTGAAGCATCTATTTTATAGAGTTCAAAATTTCGAACTACAACATTTCCGATTGGATGTAATCCGTTTACTAATGGATAGTATGAAGGAATAGAAAGAGTAAATCCTGTTTCGTCTACAGTTTCGCTAGAACCATTTCTAAACCATTCATGGATGAAAAAATATAAATTTCTTCTAAAATCATAATCTTGAATTTGATTAAGCTTAAGCTCTGAAGTCCCTTTGTATTTTTGAGATTGCTTTTTGGTTTTTTCTAAAGAAGCTATGCTTGTAATATTTACTGGTCCAAGCTTAGTTAATGCTTTAACACCAAAAAGGCCCTTATTTTGTCCAGAGAAAGTGACAAATTCTGTAGAAGGTAAAGTTAATGAAATATTTCCCATTTCTAATTTTTGAAGTATATCATCATCTTCTCCTTGATAGTCTACTCTTATTGTATTTTCCCAATCGAAGTCACGCTCAGAGTTTTGATCAAGTGATACTGTAATTCTTTCTCCAATTTTTCCTTGTACGTTTAGCTGCTGCTTCTGATCAAATTTAAAGTTTGTTTTTTCTTGCTCTCGAAAAGATGATCTTACTAACTCTTGATCTTGATTAACTAATTTTCCTGATAAATTAATATTACCTTGCACCCTTAGAGATGCTCTACCTAATGCACCCAAATCAATATCAGCTATTTGCATGTACCTATCAGTTCTTTTACTAATAGTAGTATCAGATGCTGAAAGTATAAATGGTTGAGAAAAATTGAATGATTGATTAGATGTGTACAATGAATTGATATAATCATCAAAAGTTGAAACATAAGGAGTAGAACTTAAGCTGTTTAATATTTTTTCTGAAATAACTATCTTGTCAAATGATTTTTCAAAAGATACCTCATACTTTAAATATTTTTTATTTATTGAAAAAATTCCGATTGGATAATTTGAAAGATCATTTAAGGAATAATTAATTTTAGTTTTGCTCTTAAATGGATCAAATGCAAAGTCTCGAATGAGGTCTTGACCAACAGCTTGGCAGAAAAGCAATATTAGAAATATAAATTTTTTCATTTAAATAATTTTTTTAATCTTTGATACAAATTTTTCAATTGCTAAACCTCTATGACTAATCTTATTCTTTAGATCTGAATCCATTTCTGCTAATGATAGATTGAATTCAGTTGAATAAAATATTGGGTCATACCCAAATCCATTATTTCCAACTCTATTATTTAAAATCTTACCTTCGATAATACCCTCTACATGAAAGTCATCTACACCATTAACATAGGAAATAATCGTCCTAAATCTTGCAGTTCTCGCACTATCTTCTATGCCATCTAATTGTTCTAAAAGTTTTGTCATATTTTCTTCATATGTTGCATTCTCCCCTGCATATCGAGCAGTAAATAGTCCAGGATCTCCATTTAATGCATCTACTTCTAAAATTGTATCATCTGCAACTGATGCAATTTTAGTATACTCAAAAGCAGCTTTTGATTTTATAAACGAATTTTCTTCAATAGTGTTTCCATCTTCTATAATCTTTCCAATTTCAGGAAAATCAGCCAAAGATAATATTTGATCAAAAAATGGTTGAATCTTTATAGATATTTCAGATACTTTGTGATTATTTGCAGAAGCAATAACGATTTTTTTCATTTCTTAAACTAAGAAATATTTATGTGTTTATTAAATAACTAATATTGCTTACCTTTTCAGGCATTTTTGTTGGCTCTGTAGCTCAGTTGGTAGAGCAGAGGACTGAAAATC
>Ga0207985_1000399_pt1 | contig 11923 bp, 12 predicted proteins | sample ETNtaG_3_FD_185761 | JGI IMG/M metagenome (GOLD analysis project Ga0207985, IMG submission 185761) | Marine microbial and viral communities from oxygen minimum zone, Eastern Pacific Ocean - ETNP201302SV84 (SPAdes) (version 2) | ecosystem: Environmental > Aquatic > Marine > Unclassified ...
CTCTCTTAGTCCTGCCCTGATCTCATCATTCACAGCATTGAGTCTTTCAGGTCTGTTTAAGGTAACTGTCGCTACACCATCTTTTACTTCATAAAGAACTGCATTATTCATATTATTCTCCTTTTAGGCTGTCGATCCGCCATCTATAACTAGGGTATGACCATTAACAAATGTTCCAGCATCTGATGCTAGAAAAACAGCTGCTCCTCCTATTTCATCTGGTTCACCAATCCTTCTGAGAGGGCAAGTTGCAGTTGATTGCTTGAGAATTTCTGGATTTTCCCAGAGTGCTCTAGCAAAGTCTGTTTTAAATAATCCTGGAGCTATGGCATTAGTTCTGACATTTTGTGGACCAAATTCAGCAGCAAGATTTTTGACTAACATGATGTCTGCTGCTTTTGAAATATTGTAAGTTCCTATGACTGTACTAGATTTTAGTCCGCCGATAGAAGATACAATTATTATGCTTCCATCCTTTCTCTCAGTCATCTCGGGTATGACCATCTGACATAGCAAATGATTACTTTTAATATTGTTGTTCATTACTTTATCAAAAGCATCTTCTGGAATATCCATCATCGAACCAAAAAAAGGATTAGAGGCTGCGTTACAAACTAAGATATCAATCTTCCCAAGTTGCAGTCTCGTTTCATCAACAAGCATCTGTAATGCGGCTTTGTCTGATATGTTACAAGGTATAACTATTGCTCCACCTTCAGAATCTGAACAAGCTTCATTAATTTCGTCAGCAACAACCTGACAAGCATCTGCTTTTCTACTTGATACGACAACTTTGGCACCGTGCAGTGCCATCTGCATAGCAATCGATTTACCTATTCCTTTAGATGAACCAGTAATAATTGCTGTTTTTCCTGTTAAATCAAACATAACTCTCCCTATTTAAGAAGGGAATACTTTAGAATTAATTGGTAAAAATTACTATAGATAAATTAATCATTTCGTTTGATAGAATACTTCAATGATAAGAAAAGCTATTTACTTCGTTTTATTTCTCTTTCTTATATTTGCATTTTTTGTATACCTAATTTCAGAAGGTCTTCTTGGAACCTATGAAACGAATAGACCAATTAACACTACTCCTCAATCTCCAGAATTCCTAATTGAAAAGTCTCAAAATCAATTGGAAGCCAAAGGTGATCTAAATATTAGTAATGGAAAGGTTATCTTGTTTGGTGATTTACATGTTCATACAACCTATTCGTCTGATGCTTTTCTTTTAAGTCTTCCCATGCTGTCGGGTGAGGGCTCTATGCCTCCATCTGACGCATGCGATTTTGCAAGGTTTTGCTCTAGCTTAGATTTCTATGCGAATACAGATCATGCTGAAGATTTAACTCATATAGACTGGCAGGAAACTAAAGATGCAGTTCGGCAATGTAATTTAATTTCTGGCGACAATGAATCTCCAGACACCATAGCTTTTTTAGGATGGGAATGGTCACAAAATGAAGGCTTTGGTATACCGCATTATGGACATCGAAATGTTATTTTGAAGAGTCTTTTTGATGATGAGATTCCTGCTAGACCGATAGCATCAACCTCTGGTGGTTTTATGGATATGCCCCAGTCGGTAAGATTGGGACTATCAGGCATGCGGTCCTTAGATACCAGAATACATGACCTAATGAGATTTATAAAAGATGGTCAAACGATACCATGTCCCAGTGATGTTCCAGTCAGAGACTTACCTCTGAATTGTAAGGAATATGCAGAAGATCCTGGCATCCTATTTGATAAGCTAAATGATTGGGGACATGAAGTCATCGTCATTCCCCATGGCACATCTTGGGGAACGTATACACCTGATGAATCGGATTGGAAAGATCAATTAAATGACGACTTTCATGACCCAAATTTACAAAATCTTGTTGAAATTTATTCTGGTCATGGAAATACAGAAGAGTATAGGTCATGGAGAAGCGTAATTTTTGATAATGATGGAAATGTTTCTTGCCCAGATCCAACAAAGAGTTTTACTCCAGGTTGCTGGCAAGCTGGACAAATAATAAAAGAGAGATGTGAGGCAGAAGGAGAATCAGCACGAATATGTAAAAAACGTTCGGAAGAAGCGAAGTTAAATTATGCTTTGGAGAGCTTTGCAGGTCAGTCTGTCATAGTAGGAGAAGATCCTTCTGAATGGTTGGATTCAAATCAATGCCAAGATTGTTTTCTGCCACCTTTTAGTCATAAACCTAAAGGTTCAATTCAATACTTGTTGGCATTACAAAATTTTAATAAAGACGACCGAGTAAGTAAGTTTAGGTTTGGTTTGGTTGCCTCTGGAGATAATCATAATGCTAGACCTGGAACTGGATACAAAGAAATAAATCGACGAGAAATGACGGAAGCCGCTGGTCCTGCTGATCCAACTGGTTACCTTTTAGGTTTCAGAGAAGGTGATGGTCCCTATGGAGAGTCAGTTAGAAGAAATTGGACTAGACAAACTCTTCCACCTGGACCAATAGAGATGGAGAGAACTTCATCTTTTTTTTATACCGGTGGCTTAGTTGCAACTCACTCTCAAGACAAATCTAGAGAATCAATATGGAACTCTCTTAAAACAAAAGAAGTTTATGCGACGAGCGGAACTCGAATTTTATTGTGGTTTGATTTATTGAATTCTAGTGAGGGTATCATTCCTATGGGCTCCGAAACAAAAATGAAAACTAATCCAAGATTTATCGTTAGAGCAGCTGGATCATTCAAACAAAAACCAGGTTGTCCAGAATATGCAATTAGTTCGCTCGGCAAAGAGAGGATCAATGATCTGTGTAGAAACGAATGCTACAACCCTTCAGATCAAAGAAAGAAGATAGATCGAATAGAAGTTGTAAGGATTCTTTCTCAATTAAATGAAAATGAAGAGGTGTCAGACCTTATTCAAGATCCATGGAAAGTTCATAAATGTAATGATAGCGAAGCTTGCGAATTTACATTTGTCGATAATGAGTTTGATCGGTCAGAAAGAGATGCTGTTTATTATGTAAAAGCTATTGAAGAAACTTCTAAAATTATCAATGCCGGTAATCTTAGATGCGAATACGATGAGTTTGGCAACTGCAAATCAGTGAATATTTGCAGTGGTAGTTCAATGCTTACCCCATATGAGGATGACTGTCTCTCCGAAGAACAAGACAGAGCTTGGTCCTCACCGATATTCGTTGATTATAAAAAATATTGATGAGGATTAAACTTACTTACCTTTCCAGTTGGGAGTACGTTTTTCAGCAAATGCTACCGGACCCTCGATAAAATCTTCGCTCGTGAATAAATCGTGTACAGCAGTATATTGTCCTTTCATCGAGTTCTCCAAATTTGCTTCGTTTAAGCTTTCATAAGCAACTTGTTTTGTAGCTCTAATAGACATTGGTGAACAGGCTTCTATTTGTTTTGCCCAGTCTCTGGCTCTATCCATCAAATCAGCCTGAGACTCAACAACTTCATTTACGATACCAAGCTCCTTTGCTTCCGCAGCTTCTACATGTCTACCGGTAAGCATCATTCCCATAGCATTTTTCATTCCTATCTGTCTGGGTAATCTTTGCATGCCACCAGCTAGAGCAGCTAATCCAACTTTTGGTTCTGGTAAAGCAAACCTTGCATTAGAAGAAGCAATAATGAGATCACATGCAAGAGCAATTTCCATTCCTCCTCCCATAGCAACACCATTTACTGCTGCAATAATTGGTTTGTTCAAATTAAAACGACTGGTTAGACCGGCAAAACCAGTTTCTGGCATTCCAGACCTATCTCCACCAGAGGCTTGATACTTCAAGTCATTACCGGCAGAAAATGCTCTATCACCAGCACCTGTAATAATACCCACCCAAAGATCTTCATCGTTTGTAAATTCACTCCAAACCTCATCGAACTCTCTATGAGAAGGAGGATGTAATGAATTCATTACGTCAGGTCTATTTATAGTGACTTCTAGAATATGTCCGTTTACTTCCGTTGTAAGAAATTCGTAATCAGTTTTCATAATATCTCCCTTAAGTTTTTGATAAAGAATATCAGGCATTGAATGATCAGTCATGTTTTATAAGTTAAGATTCACAGTAGTGAGTGAATTAACAATAGGAATACTTTTGACAGATCATGTTTTAGAGGATCTTCAAGTTAAACATGGAGATCAAAATGACTTTTATAACAAAATCTTCACTGAAGCAGACCCAAATATAAGACTTAAGATTTATGACGTAACTGAAGATGTATATCCTCAGGATATGCATGAGTGCGATGGATATTTGATAACGGGCTCTAAGTTGAGCGTTTATGATGATGTTAAATGGATTAGAGCCCTAGAAAGTTTTATTTGTCTCCTTAATGATAAGAAGAAACCTTTACTGGGCGTTTGCTTTGGTCATCAACTCATAGCAAAAGCTCTCGGTGGAGAAGTTAAGAAGGCTGAAGTAGGGTGGGTACTAGGACTTCAGGAGTACACATTCCATAATCATTTTCCTTGGCTTGAAAATCCAAATAAAGATATAAAACTTATCCACTCACATCAAGATCAAGTTATTAATCTTCCTGAGGGAACGACTTTAGTAGCCTCTAATCACTCTGTTCCTAATGCGATGTATTTTATAGGCGATCATATAATGTCTATACAAGGACATCCTGAATTCACAAATGAGTATGCTTATGACGTCGTTTGTAAGAGAAGGGATCTTCTAGGAGAAGAAAGTTTTCAATCTGCTGAAAAGAGTTTATTGAATGAACAATCCAATTATCTTGAAGTGACTCATTGGTGGATAGATTTCTTTAGATATCAGTTCAAGTCTCAACAGTAATTCTTTCCATTCTTCTAAGTTGAGGCCAATAGTCATTAACGGGCTTATGGAGAACAGATCTATTATCCCAAAAAGCTATAGAGTTATTTGCCCAAGAAAACCGATATTGATATTTTTCTTGATGAATATGATCAAATAAGAAATTTAAAATCGAACCTTCAGCATCATCTCCTTCAATATGCGAAGTGAAGAGTCTATTAACGTAAATTACCTTTCGTCCAGTAACAGGATGTTGTTTGATTACAGGATGGGAAACGGGTGGATTTTCTTTAAGTGCATCAGCTAATCTTTCACGGCCACCTTCTTCTTCAAGACTTTCTTTAAAACCAAATTCAAAGCTATGAATAGCATTCATCTCTTCAAGCCTTTCTTTCCATTCCTGCGACAGATCATCATAGGCTTTTGATAAGCTTGAGAACATTGTATCTCCTCCAGTCTCAGGAATAATTTTGCCAATTAATATACTTCCTAAAGGAGGATTTTTTTTAAATGTCATATCGGTATGCCACTCTTCAATCTTGGATGGATTTTCTTTGTCATTTTCAAGGATCGTAATTTCAGGAAAACCCTCTACAGTAGGGTAGGCTGGATGGGTTTGCATTGATCCAAATGCTGATGCAAATCTTCTATGATTATCAAAGCTAATTTTTTGGTCTCTAAAAAATAAAACCTCGTATTCTGATAAAGCCTTGTAAAGACTCTTAAAGTCTTCATCACTTATCTTCTCTGTGAGATTTAAATCATTTATAAAGGCTCCTAATTGATAGCCTGTTTGCTCTATTTGAAACATCAATTACTCTCTCAGATATTAAATAAAGATTCAATTATTCAGTCAATCAAATTATCATGCGTGATTAAATTACACTATATATGAAAAAAGGCATTACATTCGGCGCATTTGATTTATTTCATGCTGGGCATGTACTTATGTTGCAAGAGGCTAAAACGGTTTGTGACTATCTCATTGTATGCATACAAACTGACCCAAGTTTTGATAGAAAATCTAAGAACACACCTATTCAGTCATTATTGGAGAGAGAAATACAAATCACAGCATGTAGATACGTGGATGAAGTTATGGTCTATGACACAGAAGCAGATCTAATTGAAATTCTTGATTCTGTTGAATGGGATGTGAGAATTCTAGGAGATGAGTATCAAAACAAAGATTTTACTGGTAGGGATAAATATTTAGAGAAATGCTATTTCAATAAAAGACCTCATACATTTTCAAGTTCTGAATTAAGAGAAAGAGTTGCAGAAAAGGAAGCCAGCAAAAGCTCTTAACCAATTATTACTGTTTTGTTTACATAATTGTCACAAAGTGACAGTATTATTCGGTTATGTCAAAAAGAATTCTTATTGTTGAAGATGAGCTAGATCTTCGGTCTACCTTAGAGTTCAAATTCAAATCGGAAGGTTACACAGTTAATGCTGTTTCCAAAGGTAAGGATGCTATAGATGCAATAGCAAGAAAAAAACCGGATCTTATTCTTTTAGATCTTATGCTTCCGGATATGTCAGGCTTGGATATATGTAAGAAGATAAGGAATAATTCAGATTCCTTTGATATAGCTATCATTATGCTTACGGCTAAAGGGGAAGAGGTCGATAGAGTGTTAGGCTTTGAACTGGGCGCTGATGATTATGTTGTAAAACCTTTTAGCGTTCGGGAGCTTGCTCTTAGAGTCTCAACGGTTCTTAAAAGAAGAGAAAAACAGGAAGAGACTAGCAAAATCACTTTAGGAGATATTGAAATAAACCTTTCCTCTTATCGAGTTTTTATCAGCGATACCGAAATACAATTAACTGCTAAGGAGTTTTTATTATTTAAGCATTTGGTTCAAAAAAATGGCCGCATACAACCTAGAGAAGTTTTACTTGAAGAGGTGTGGGGCTACAATTCCTCAGTGACCACAAGAACAGTAGATACACACGTTAAAAGACTGCGCAGTAAAATAGGTGATATAGGCTCAAAAATAGAAACAGTTCGTGGCGTAGGTTATAGATTTAATTATGTTGTCTAAAATCTTACGTCTCTTTATAAAAGATAAAAAAATAGAATCTAGTAACATTGTTCAAAATGGTACTTTAACCACCAAAGAGTTACCGCAAATATTAGATAAGACGGGTATCGGCCTTATTGTCTTAGATGCAAATGACTGTATCGCTCAAATTAATTCAGTATCTTCTATGGATTTAAATATTCCTAAAGACTATGAAGGTAGTAAATTAGTTGAGGTTTTTAATAACGGCGAGATAATTAATTTAATAAAAAGTGCAAAAGTTGATACATCAGCAGAAGAAGAAATCTTTGGTGTTGATCCAGGTAATAAAAGTTTCTTGGTAAATGCTACCTACGACTGTGAATCAATTGAAACAACACTTGTTTTTATTGATATCACCCGAATAAAGAAATTAGAGAATATTAGAAAAGATTTTATTGCTAATTTATCTCATGAATTAAGAACTCCTGTTGCTGTTATAAGAGCTAATTCAGAATCCCTAGTTGATGGCGCTTTAGATGATAAAGAGATTGCACAAAAATTCTCTAATGCAATCTTAAAAAACTCAGAAAAGCTCTCATATCTTCTGGAAGATATTTTGAATTTATCAACTATAGAATCGGGTGAATACAATCTTGAGCTTGCAGAAAATAGTATTTCAGAGATTTTTAAAACCTCAATTAACTCTGTCTTATCAAATAATCCTGACATAAAGATTATTAATAATATCTATTCTGATATAAAGGTAATTTGTGATACTAAGGCATTACTCCAGGTTGTTGATAATCTCATAGAAAATTCAGTCAAATACGGGATAACTGAAGAAAGTAAAGAGATCATTATTAATATGCAAGACCAAGGCTCTAAAGTGAGATTTGAAATTGAAGATCATGGACAAGGTATACCCGCAGATCAAAGAGAAAGAGTATTCGAGAGATTCTTCAGAATTCAAAATAACAATACTTCTTTAAAGGAGGGAACTGGATTGGGTTTATCTATAGTCAAGAATTTAGTAAATCTTATGGGTGGTTCTGTGGGTAACGAAAAAGCCTACCCCGATGGTACAATTTTCTGGTTCACCCTAAACAAAAAAAACTAATCCTTTTTCCAAACCTGTTCCTGTTACGAAACACAAACGTAACATTTCATATTTAAAGTACAAAATAAATATTGGAGAAAAAATATGAAATTTAAAATTCTTTCTATGCTCTTACTTGTTCCTGTTCTTTATTTACAATCTGAGGAACCAACTGTGTACGGAAAACTTTGGATATCAGTTGAATCTCAAGATACAGCTTCTGGTACCGAAGTGGATATGGTAAGCAACGCTTCTAGATTGGGTATAAAAGGAAGTATGGATTTTGGAGAAGGAATAGAAGCTATTTATCAAGCTGAATACGAAATTGATCCTGTAGATGGAACTGCAGACGAATCAAAAGATAGAACTTTTAAACAAAGAAATAGTTTTGTGGGTTTAAAAGGATCTGTGGGTACTATTTTCCTTGGTAAGCACGACACAGCCACAAAAAAATCACAAAAGAAAATAGATCTTTTTAATGACCTTGCAGGTGATATTAAAAATATATTGCAAGGTGAGAACAGGATGAGCGACCTGGTAGGATATACAACTCCAAAGATTAACGGCTTTTCTGCAACATTTAATGCAATAAAAGGCACAGAAGGGCTTGGTGATGACAGCATAGGTGACTCAACTTCAACCTCTATCAGTTACGACTCAGAAAATTTTTATATTGCCTTGGCCTTTGATTCGGAACTTAAGGGCTACGACTCAACAAGATTAACACTTCAAATTCCATTCAACCGCAGTCAATTAGGAATTATGTTTCAAGATAGTAAAAAATTATCTACAGGAGTAGAAGAAGACGGTTATGTTATTAGTTTTTCCCAAAAGGTAGGTGATAAGGGAACACTTAAATTTCAACAGGCAGAGTCCGATATGAAATTAGATTCAGGAAAGCAATTTTCTTTTGGCTATGACTATAAGTTAAGCAGTAAAGCTAAAGCTTTCTTCTTCTTCACGGATTTAAGTGGAGACAATAGATCTAAAGAAAAAGAAATAACAGGAATAGGGTTTGAATATAAGTTTTAAATCTTCTGAACCTTTTTACAAACCTTTCTTATATTTGTAACAAATTTGACACAATAAGAATTCAGAATACTTAATGCTGAATATTTTTAAGAAATTTCAACCAATAATCTGTGGAGACCATTTATGAAATCTACTGGCTACAATGACATCATTAGAAAGTCACCTTTCGGCCCAATAAAGGCACATATGCAAGTTTCTACAAACTCAGTTGATGAGTTGCTTAGATTTATTGAATTTGTCGTAGCATCAGATTGGAGCGGGGCAACTCAATCCAGGAAATTAATTTCCGATCTGGAAAATCAAGCAGATGAATTAAAGGCTGAAACTAGAAGTCTGTTGCCTAAAAGTATCTTTTTTGCTGTCCCAAGGGAAGATATATTGGATCTAATAAAATTAGCTGATGATATTCCAAATACTGTGAAAGATATTTCCGGGTTAATGATAGGTAGAAATATGGAAATTCCCTCGAACATACATCAATCATTTCAAAATTTCATTCTAGAGGCTAAAGAGATAACTTATGCAGCAGCTGAAGCTGTAGATCATATAGATGAATTGTTTCAATTTTCTTTTGGGGGAAAGGCTGCTGAAAAAATGCAAATTTTAGTAGAGAAATTGGATTCTTTAGAAAATAGTAATGATCAAACCGAAATCACTTTGAGAGGTGAGCTCTTTAAGATAGAAAAAGATCTACCACCTGTAGATGTTATGTTTTTGTACGACGTTATTAATAAAATTGGAGAATTATCTGATAGGGCTGAACAAGTTGGCCACAGAATCTCCTTAATCGCATCTAGATAAGAGACTAGTATGGAAACAATTATTTTATACGGACCTTACTTACTCATCTCAGGCTGTGTTTTTGGATTCTTTATGGCCTGGGGTATTGGAGCAAATGATGTAGCTAATGCAATGGGAACTTCTGTCGGTGCTAGGGCTCTTACTTTGGCCCAAGCTATTCTGGTTGCTTGTATTTTCGAATTTGCCGGAGCTTACCTTGCAGGAGGTGAAGTTACTTCTACTATACGAAAAGGAATTATAGATCCTAATTTACTCCAAGATTCACCAGATTTATTAGTATTTGGAATGATGGCAGCTCTTCTTGCTGCAGGAACATGGTTGCTAATAGCCTCATCAAGAGGTTGGCCCGTTTCTACAACTCACTCAATTGTTGGTGCTATTGTTGGATTTGCTGCAGTAGGAATAAGTGTTGATGCTGTTAGTTGGTCAAAAGTCGGATCTATTGTATCCAGCTGGGTAGTTTCTCCATTAATGTCAGGAACTATAGCTTTCATAATCTTCCTCTCTGTACAAAAATTAATTCTGAACACAAATAAGCCATTTGAAAATGCTAAGAAATATGTACCTGGATATATGTTCTTAGTGGGTTTTGTTATAGCAATGGTGACATTACTAAAAGGCTTGAAACATATAGGACTGTCTTTGACATTTGGAGAAAGTTTAACGTATTCCATCGCTATTGGTTTTGGTATTGCCCTTATCGGAACTTTCTTTCTTAGGAAAATAGAGAATACAACTCAACAACGCGGTGATGTTACCTTTGATGGGGTAGAAAAAGTTTTTGCGGTTCTTATGGTTTTCACAGCTTGCGCTATGGCCTTTGCACATGGCTCAAATGATGTTGCAAATGCAGTAGGTCCACTGGCCGCTATAGCGAGTGTTGTTCAATCAGGTGGTGAAATTGCAGCCAAGTCTTCCATGCCATGGTGGATTCTCTTGCTTGGAGCTACGGGTATTGTTGCTGGACTAGCCACTTTAGGTTACAAGGTTATTGAAACAGTAGGAAGAAACATCACTGAATTAACACCAAGTAGAGGATTTGCTGCTGAATTAGCTGCTGCAACAACGGTAGTATTAGCTTCTGGAACAGGCTTACCTATTTCGACAACTCATACACTCGTTGGAGCCGTATTAGGTGTTGGCTTAGCAAGAGGGTTATCAGCAGTCGATTTCTCAGTTGTAGGAAGAATAATAGTCTCTTGGGTAGTCACACTGCCAGTCGGAGCAGGTTTATCCATACTATTTTTCTTTACCCTAAAAGGAATATTTCTATAGAAATTATATAAACGCTTCTTCGTTCTTGAGGTAGTAATCGAATGCTATAGCGTCGCATAGACTCCAATTGAGAGCATATAAATCTTTTATACCTGTCTTATTTAAAATCCTTTCTATTATCTTGGTTGCAGGAACTATGACATCAGCTCTATGATCACCTAAATTAAATAATTTCTTTCTATCATCAAGGGAGTTATTTTCAAGCTTCTTTTGTAAAGTTATAAATTCTTCATAACCTAAAGATGTAAATTTATCTTTTCCAGATATTTCAAGAAGAGATCTTATATTGCCTCCAATTCCTACGAGAGCCTCTGCATTTAAATATCCAATCTTATTTAAAAAATCATCCAACTTATCCCACTCTTCTTTTAAATCTTTTTGTTGCAATAACCTAACAGCACCCAGATCTACCGATTGTAAATACTCTTCATCACCATGTTTGATATGTAGTTCGGTGCTTCCTCCGCCTATGTCTATTGAAAGGTAATTGTTTAAATCTGCGATTTTTTTTGTATTCAGATATTTTAGAAAGTACGCTTCCTCGTTACCGCTAAGAAGTCTTACATCAACGTTCAATTCACTTGCAAGTCTTTCGCAAATATCTTTACCATTTTCTGCACTTCGCATTGCTGAAGTGGCACATATACCTATCCACTTAATATTTCTCTTTTTTACCGATTCTATAAGCTTGCTGAGTTCTTTAAATAATTTCTTTTGTGTATTGTCACTTATCAATCCGTAATTAAATACATCTTCACCTAGTCTTATATTTACCCTACTAAATGTATCCTGCTGTATTTTTGATTTTTTATTTACATCTATTCGGTACTGCTTGAACTTAATACCATTAGTTCCAATATCTATAGTTGCAATTCGATGAAATTCGCTTTTCTTCAATTGAATATTTTATTTTTTAA
>Ga0207985_1000401_pt1 | contig 11917 bp, 9 predicted proteins | sample ETNtaG_3_FD_185761 | JGI IMG/M metagenome (GOLD analysis project Ga0207985, IMG submission 185761) | Marine microbial and viral communities from oxygen minimum zone, Eastern Pacific Ocean - ETNP201302SV84 (SPAdes) (version 2) | ecosystem: Environmental > Aquatic > Marine > Unclassified ...
TAATTAATTTTTTTGATAATTTAATTAAGCTTTCAATTTGTTTCTTGTTAAATTTTTTGTACTTATTATCATGGCCTGGGTTTGAAATTTCAATACCAATAGAACTTTTATTTAAATTTTTATCTTTTTTCCAAAATGATTTACCTGCATGCCAAGCAACATATAAATCTGGCACCATTTGAATAATTTGACCTTTTTGATCAATGTAATAATGACAGCTAACTTTCGAGTTTATGTCAGTTAGTCTTTCAACTGCAGATTTATCACTCTTCATTCCCGTATAATGAAATATCAAATATTTAATTTTCGATTTTTGTCTTTTCTTTAAATCAAAATTTGGAGAGTAGTTTAAAGTCATTTTTTCAACAATATTTGGCATAAATTTAAACAATTTAATGTTTATATTATTTAAAGTTATAATATAAATCGTTTTATGAAAAAGTACTTAAATATCATTACAATAATTTTTGTCAGCAATATGTTGTTTTCGATTGCTAATGCTGGCTCTGACGGAAGTCATAAAATAGAAACTAAATCCAGTTCTGGAGAAATTAATGATTGTTTCGAAAAAGTTAATAGAGGTATTTTTGCATTCAACCAAGGATTAGATAAAGTAATTTTTAAACCATTAGCAACTGGTTATAGAAAGCTTCCTCAACCTGTAAGATCAGGAGCAAGCAATGCTCTAGGCAATTTAGGAAGTGTAGTAACAATTCCAAATAATATTTTGCAAGGTCAAATTAAAGATGCAGGAGTTAATACATTAAGGTTTGTTATTAATACGACATTAGGAATTGGTGGTTTGTTTGATGTTGCATCTTATTACGGTTTAGAAAAAAGAGAAAAAGAAGATTATGGTCAAACTCTTGGCACATGGGGTGTAGGTGAAGGATGTTATTTTGTTTTGCCGGTATTGGGTCCTACAACTGTAAGAGACTCTTTAGGTTCTGTTGCTAACATAATGGGAGGTGATGCGTGGTATAACGTTACAATAGCTAATGATACTCAATATTTTAATGAGGCAGATTATTATTTAAGTAGAGTTATGAGTGGTGTTGATTTTAGAGCCAAAAATTTAGAGTCTTTTGATAGTTTAGAGAGAACCTCATTAGATCTTTATTCCTCTGTAAGAAGTTTATACTTACAAGATAGACGAAAAAAAATACAAAATCTTGATGAAATTACTGAAACATTGAGTGATGATGATTGGGAAGAAGTTGACGCCCAGTAAAATCAAATGAGTTCTCTTAGAATAATATTTATAATCTTAATTTCTTTGATTATATCAAAGCCCACATATGCCAAAAATCCGAGCGATTTAATTAAGGAAATTGTTGATCAAGCTTCAATGATATTATCTAGCGATGATCCAGTTGAGTCTAAAATTATAAAACTAAATGATATTGCCGAAAGAAGTGTAGATATTAATGGAATAGGTATGTACACACTTGGCAAATATAGAAAGTCAATTTCTGAGGAAGATAAGTCAAAATATCAAAAATTATTTAAAAGCTATTTTCTAAAGAGTTTTTCTAGTCGATTGGTAGATTATACTGATCCAAAAATTAATGTAGTCTCAGAAAAAAAAGTAAGTGATAAATATACAATAGTAAATAGTATACTTGAGGCAAACAAAGGTAGACCAGAAGTAAAAATTGATTGGAGAATTTACACAAAAAATCCAGAAAAACCGTTAATCAGGGATTTAATGGTGGAAGGACTAAGTTTAGCAAGAACTCAAAAGGAAGAATTTAATTCAGTAATACAAAATAATAACGGAGATATTAATTCTTTATTTAAGGTTTTAGAGGAATTTATAATCAAATAATTATTTTTTATTTGCAAGCTTTTGCAAAAGATATATTTCTTTATCAGTTAGTGTATTTCTCTCTTCTTTAATTAAATCTACAAGGCTAAACAACGATATTAAGTTTATTAAAGCGGCTATTCCACTAAAAATAATAAAGTGAATTAAGTTCGAATTCAAAATTATTAATACAATAAATAAACTTGACCAACCAATAAATATTCCTCTCAATATTGTACGCTGACTTTGAAGATCTTTTATTTTTATAAACTGAAAAAAAATTACAATTAATAAAAACATTATTCCAGCAAGTGCCGCTCTAAGAGAAACTAACACATCCATCCCATCACCATAAAGTTCTTTGTGAATTAAATACGCAACAAAAGCTTTATAGGCGAAGAAACAAAAGAAAATAAAAGCGATAGCAGAAGATATTAGATAAGCATATTTAGGAAGGACCTTTATTTTTATATTCATAATTAACGTAAAGAATAATAAATTTAAAAAAGTTATTAAAGAAAGTAATTTAAAACTCTCAGTTGTATTTGAATTTTAAATGGTGGGCCCGCCAGGACTCGAACCTGGGACCAATACATTATGAGTGTACTGCTCTAACCAACTGAGCTACAGGCCCTTGAATTGAAGAAACTAATTATACCATTTTTTTTAAGTTATCAATTGAAGATAAATAAGAAATGGTGGGCCGTGTTGGTTACGCTCCAACTACCCCTGCAATGTCAATGCAGTACTCTACTATTGAGCTAACGGCCCAATTAGCTTTCTAAGAAACTTTTTAATTGTTTAGATCTGCTCGGGTGTTTCAACTTTCTTAGTGCTTTTGCCTCAATCTGTCTAATTCTTTCTCTTGTAACTGAAAACTGTAATCCTACCTCTTCTAAAGTATGATCAGTATTCATTCCAACACCAAACCTCATTCTTAAAACTCTCTCTTCTCTTGGTGTTAAAGTTGATAAAATTTTTGTAGTTGCTTCACTTAAGTTAGATTTTATCGCTTGTTCTAATGGAGCTAGAGCTTTTGTATCTTCAATGAAATCCCCTAAACTACTATCCTCTTCGTCCCCAACTGGTTTTTCTAATGATACTGGCTCTTTAGAGATTTTTAGGACTTTTCTCACTTTTTCTAATGGCATTCTCAACTTTTTAGCCAACTCCTCAGGTGTAGCTTCTCTTCCAAATTCGCTTAGAATCAATCTTTGTGTCCTTACTATTTTGTTAATTGTCTCAATCATATGAACTGGAATTCTGATCGTTCTTGCTTGATCTGCAATTGATCTTGTAATTGCTTGTCTTATCCACCAAGTTGCATAGGTTGAAAACTTATAACCTCTTCTATATTCAAATTTATCGACTGCTTTCATTAAGCCTATATTTCCCTCTTGAATAAGATCTAAAAACTGCAAACCTCTATTGGTATATTTCTTAGCAATTGAAATAACTAATCTTAGGTTGGCTTCAACCATTTCTTTTTTAGCAATTCTAGATTCTTTTTCTCCCTTTTGTACTCTACTGACTAATTTTTTAAAATCTGTAACAGAAATTCCAAGCTTATGACTTATTTCAATAAGCCTTTCTCTAATATTTTTAAATTCATCTTTATTTTTTTGGAAAAATTTTTTCCATACTTCGTTTGTATCTAAAAAGCTTTTAAGATTTGGGTTTATCTCATTCCCAATATAAAATTTAATAAATTCATCCCTGCTAATTTTAGCATCAATTGCAAGTCTCAAAAGATTCCCCTCAAGAGAAATGATTTTTTTATTTTCTGCATAATGTTTTTGAACTAGTTCTTCTAAAACTGACGGTGATAATTGAAGTGATTTTATATTCTCTAAAATATCATCAACAATTTTTTTGTAATTTTTTTCTTTCGAAGTTGAAAAAGCTTGTGAGTTTAAAACACACTCAAGTTTTTCTTTTTGATATTTTATAAGCTTATTATATTCTTTGGTTAAATTATGTACAGTTTGCAATACTTTTGGTTTAATTTCTGTTTCCATAGCAGCCAAAGTAGGATTGAATTCATCATCATCATTTGAACTTGTATTCTGTTCCTCTCCTTCTTCATTGCCTGTATCAGATTTTTTTTGTTTTGCACTCTGACCTGTGTCCTCATCCTCCATATAATTAGTATCTATATCTATAATTTCTCTAACTAAGATTTCATCATTTTGTAATTTTGTGTTCCACTCAAAAAATTGTTGAGCTGTAATTGGGCTTTGTGATAACGCATTAAGCATTACATCTTTTCCAGCTTCAATTCTCTTTGCTATTGCTATCTCACCCTCTCTAGATAAGAGTTCTACACCTCCCATCTCTCTAAGATACATTCTTATAGGATCATCACTTTTCTCAATTGTTTTTCCCTCTTCTTTAGAGGAAGAGTCTTTCTTTTTTAGAACTTTATAATCTGATTTTTTTTCAACTAAAACGATGCTTTCATTTAAAATATGAATAAAAGCCTGTTCTAAATTTTCATTGGAAAGATTTCTTTTTCCTAAAGATTTATTTAATTCTTCGTGAGTAATGAAGCCTCTATGGATCCCTCGACCCATTAGTCTAGCAAATGATTTAGTAATTATCCGTTCCACAATTTAAAGTTAGGAAGACCTATATAATGCAGATTTAGGAAAAATCTATGCGATTTTTTCAGTATTTAGTTGGTTTTTTGCTGTTTTTTCAACTCTTTTAGCTCGTTGAAAGTTGTTTCACTTAGATCCTTTGAAAATTTCGATTCTAGGTCTGCGATCCTTAACTCTAATTCATAATTTTTCAGATCTCGAATTATTTCATTGAAAATTTCGATTATTTTTTGATCGTCATCAAAATTTTTATCAAGAATATGCTTAACAGATGCATACTTATAAATTCTATTTATTAACGTTTCATCAATTTTTAAGTTTGAGATGTCAGAAGACTCAAAGTTATTTGTTTGATTGATTAATTCTTTAAAAATTAAATTATTCTCATTTGTAAATATTTTTACATCATTAATTAAATAAGAATTTTCTTTAATCAAGTTTGGTTTTTTTAAAATTATATAAAGTAAAGAAAACTCTTTCAACTCGACTGGTTTTAAAGTTTTAGTCTCATTATAATAATTTTGTGTTGACTGAAGAGATTTTGCTTTTTTTACAAAACTTTTTTTGTAAGTATTGTTAATATTGGGTGTAAGCTGACTTACTTTGTCTAAAAAAAATTCTAAAACATATTTTCTTATGAATTCATCTTTTATAGTTGATGAAATTAATCTCAGTTTTTTTTCAAAAATAGCATAAGATGAGGGGTTTCCATCTACCTGTTTAAAATAATGTTCAAAAATAAAATCATGTATCAATAAAGTGTTATTTTTGGAGTAATTTATAAAATTTTCTTTACCATATTTATTGGCATAACTGTCTGGATCTTCATTTTCTGGTAGAAATAGAAATGATATTTTTTTCTCAGGTTGAAGTTCAACTATAGAACTTTCTGCTGCTCTTAAGGCTGCTTTATATCCACTCTCATCTCCATCAAAACAAATAATAATATGATCAAAAAATTGATTAAGAATTAAAATTTGTTTTGTCGTTAAAGCTGTCCCAAGATTTGCTACTGAATTTTCAATTCCTGCTTTGCTTAAGCCAACAACATCCATATATCCCTCAACTAAATAAATAAAATCTTCTTTATTAGAAAGTTTTCTAGCTCTATCTAAATTATATAAATTTGAGCCTTTTTTGAAAAAAGGTGTTTCTGGTGAATTGATATATTTTGCAAGATAAGATGAAGATTTGATAGTTCTGCCACCTAGTCCAATTGGATCTCCCGATATATTATTTATCGGAAAAATAACCCGATCTTTAAATCTCTCTATAAATTTATTTTTTTTATCGTCAAAATAAAATAATCCAGTTTCTTTTAAAATTTTTTTATCAAAATTTTTTGAAAATTCCTCAAAAGTATTTTGATTATTTGTGACAAAACCAATTTTAAATTTTTTGACTTCATCAACTGTTAGATTTCTGCTTTTGATATAATTCTTTGCTGCTTCAGCATTTGGATTTTTAAAAAGTTCGTCGTGATATTTTTCAACATATCTTGAATAAATACTTTTATATTCTTTCCAATTTTTTTCTCTCTCTTCATCTTGTTTAGAAAAAGTATATGGCTGCATGCCCGCAAAATTGGCAAGGGTTTTTACGGCTTCTCCAAATTTGAGATTTTGAGTTTTCATTATAAAATCAAATATATTTCCATGCTCACTGGTACTAAAACAATGATAAAATCCTTTCTCATCATTAACTGTAAAAGATGGGGTTTTTTCATTTTTGAATGGAGAAAGCCCTACATATTCTTTTCCTCTTTTTTTTAAATTAACTGATTTTGAGACTACAGTTGAAACTTTAAGCCTTGTCTTTATTTCATCTAAATATTCTTTTGGATATTTCATTTATTGGAAAGAAGATCTTTAATTAAAGCCCCAGCTTTTGAAAAGTCTATGGTGTCAGAGTGATTTTGTTTTAATTCCCCCATAACTTTTCCCATTTCTTTAATTGAGCTAGCTCCTGTTTTTTCAATAATTTGTTTACAAATGCTTATGGTCTCTTCTTCAGACATTTGTTTAGGTAAATATTCAGATAAAACATTAACTTCATTCTCTTCAATTTCTAAGAGATCATTTCTATTATTTTTTTTATATACCTCTATAGATTCGGATCTTTGCTTGATCATTTTTTTTAAAAGTTTTTTAATATCTTCTTCGTCTGTATCTTTTTTATTTGGTCCTGACCTATTATTTATATCCAGGTCTTTTATACCTGATAAAATTAACCTATAAGTTGATATTTTATTTTTATCTTTAGATTTTAAAGCATTTTTATAATCTGACTCAATTTTTTCTCTTAAGCTCATATATGTAATTTACTCGATAGATGAATTTCTTCAAAAGATAAATTGTTTTTTTACGTAAATACATTAGAGAGGTTGAGGAAAAAGAGGTTTTATAGTATTAACCTTTAACTCAAGAGTTGTAATTGTATCTAAAACGTAAAAAAAATTTATCAATTAAACCTCAATTTACCCCAGCTGTTTTAGTTCTTGAAAATAAGACTATTTTTAAAGGAATAGGCTTAGGATATCAGGGGGAAGTAACTGGGGAGGTTTGTTTTAATACATCATTAACTGGTTACCAAGAAATTATTTCTGATCCATCTTATGCGGGTCAAATTATAAACTTTACTTTTCCACATATCGGCAATGTTGGGACTAATAATGAGGATTTAGAGTCTGAAAAAATTTGGACTAGAGGAGTTATTTTTAACTCAGAAATAAGCAATCCATCAAATTATAGATCTCTGCTTGATTTAAATAATTGGCTAAAAAAAAATAAAATTGTTGGAATTACTGGCTTAGATACCAGAAGTTTGACAAATTATATTAGAGATAAAGGCGCTCCCAAAGGAACAATTTCAAATAATAAAACAGGTAAATTTAATATAAATAAATTAATAAGAACCTCTATAAAATGGCCTGGTTTGAATGGAATGGATCTTGCAGAAGTTGTTACAACTCAAAAATCTTATACTTGGAAAGGTTTAAAAACATGGAGTAAAAAAAACGGATATTTAAAAAATAAAAAAAAACTTTTTAAAATAATTGCTATTGATTACGGAATAAAAAAAAACATTTTAAGATATTTTTCTAATTATAATTGTGAGGTAAAAGTAATTAATTGTAAAACAACAGCAGACGAAATATTAAAACTAAAGCCCCATGGAATTTTTCTTTCAAATGGTCCTGGGGATCCTGCGGCAACAGGAAAATATGCAATTCCAGTTATTAAAAAATTAATTCAATCAAATATTCCAATATTTGGTATTTGTTTAGGTCATCAAATACTAGCATTATCTTTAAATGGTAAGACAAAAAAAATGAAACTGGGTCATAGAGGAGCAAATCATCCCGTTAAAAATCAAATTTCACAAAAAGTGGAGATAACAAGTCAAAACCATGGCTTTGAAGTTGTTAGAGAAAGTTTAAATAAAAATATAATTGTTACTCACACATCCTTATTTGACAATAGTATAGAGGGTATAAAATTAAAAAATAAACCAGTTTTTTCTGTTCAATATCATCCGGAATCTAATCCTGGGCCACAAGATAGTCATTACCTTTTTAGTGATTTTATTAAAGAAGTAAAAAAATATGCCAAAAAGAAAAGACATTAAAAAAATTTTAGTTATAGGAGCTGGTCCAATTATAATAGGTCAAGCCTGCGAATTTGATTACTCAGGCACACAAGCATGTAAAGCTCTCAAAGATGAAGGTTTTAAAGTAGTTTTAATAAATTCAAATCCAGCCACAATAATGACTGATCCAGGAGTGGCTGACAAAACTTATATTGAGCCAATTTCTATAGAAATACTAGAAGAAGTTATTAAGAAAGAAAAGCCCCAAGCAATATTACCAACCATGGGTGGTCAGACTGCCCTTAACCTTGCGATTAAAGCAGAAAAGAGTGGTCTATTAAAAAAATATAAGATTGAACTTATAGGTGCAAACTCAAAGGCAATTGAAAATGCAGAGGATAGAAAGAAGTTCAGAAAGAATATGTCTGACATAGGTATCGATTTACCTAAATCCGAAGTTTTAAATAATTTTGGTAATGCAAAAAAGTGTTTATCTAAAATTGGTCTCCCAGCAATAATAAGACCATCATTCACACTAGGAGGTTTAGGTGGGGGTATAGCAAGAACTAAAAAAGATTTTTTCAAAATTGTAAAAGAAGGAATGCACGAATCTCCACAGAACCAAGTTCTAGTTGAAGAGTGTTTAGATGGTTGGAAAGAATTTGAGATGGAGGTGGTTAGAGACAAAAATGATAACTGCATAATCATTTGCTCTATTGAAAATGTTGATCCAATGGGAATTCATACAGGTGACTCTGTTACAATCGCACCAGCATTGACACTTACTGACAAAGAATATCAAGTAATGAGAAATGCCTCTATAGCATGTTTGAGAAAAATTGGTGTTGAAACTGGCGGATCGAACGTTCAGTTTGCGATCAATCCTAAAGATGGAAGAATGGTTATCATTGAAATGAATCCAAGAGTCTCAAGGTCATCTGCTCTTGCCTCAAAAGCTACTGGGTTCCCTATTGCAAAAGTAGCTGCAAAATTGGCTGTTGGATATACGTTAGATGAACTTCAAAATGAGATAACAAAAGTAACACCAGCTTCTTTTGAGCCAACAATTGATTATGTGGTGACAAAAATACCAAGATTTACATTTGAAAAATTTGCAGACACTAAAGCACTATTAGGCACCTCAATGAGATCGGTGGGTGAAGCAATGGCGATTGGAAGAAATTTTAAAGAGTCCTTTCAAAAAGCTTTGGTTTCTCTTGAAACGGGCTTATCTGGTCTAGATGATATATTTGGGTATTCAAAAAGTGAGATTTTAAAACAATTAAAAATTAATATTCCAAACAAATTACTTTTAATAGCAGACGCATTTAGAAAGAAAATATCTTTAGATAAAATTTACAAACTATCAAAGGTTGATCCTTGGTTCCTAAATCAAATTCAAGAAATTATAGATGAAGAAAATAATATAATAAAAAAGGGTATCCCAAAATCTTACGATGAGTTTAATAGAATAAAATCAATTGGTTTTTCTGACAAAAAATTATCAAACCTTACAAAAATAAAAGAAAATATAATCAGATCTAAAAGAACAGCTTTAAAAGTATTTCCAGTTTATAAAAAAGTAGATACTTGCGCAGCTGAATTTAAATCTTTTACACCATATATGTATTCTACATATCAAAGGAATTTATCAATTAAAACAGAATGTGAATCTGATCCATCAAGTAAAAAGAAAATTATAATTTTAGGTGGTGGTCCTAATAGAATAGGACAAGGAATTGAATTTGACTATTGCTGCTGTCAGGCAAGTTTTTCTCTTAAAGAAGCAGGATTTGAAACAATAATGGTAAATTGTAATCCAGAGACAGTATCTACAGATTATGATACGAGTGATAGATTATATTTTGAACCATTAGTTGAGGAGTATGTACAAAATATAATTTTAAAAGAGAAATCAAAAGGTTCTTTGCTGGGAGTAATTGCTCAATTTGGTGGGCAAACCCCAATAAAACTTGCTAAATTTTTGCACGATAACAAATTACCTATTTTAGGAACACAATATTCTTCGATTGATCTTGCAGAAGATAGAGACAGATTTAGAGATTTGCTAATAAAACTTAAACTAAAACAAGCTGAAAGTGGAATTGCATACAACTTTAATCAAGCAATTAAATTGTCAGAAAAAATTGGACTGCCAGTAGTAGTAAGACCTTCCTATGTTTTGGGAGGTAGAGCTATGGAAATTGTTCATGATAAGAGCCAATTAACAAAGTTTATAAATGAGGCATTTAAAGCTTCAGAGCAAAATCCAATATTAATCGATAAATTTATCGATAATGCAATGGAAGTTGATGTAGATGCAATTTCAGACGGCAAAGATGTTTATGTAGCTGGTATTATGCAACATATTGAGGAAGCAGGTATACATTCGGGGGACTCTGCGTGTTGTCTACCGCCTGTTTCAATTAAAGAAAATATTTTAAAAGAAATAAAAATTCAAACTAGAAAGCTAGCATTGGCCTTGAAAGTAAAGGGTTTATTAAATATTCAATTCGCAATCAAAAAGGATGAGATTTTTGTAATTGAGGTAAATCCTAGAGCCAGCAGAACGGTACCGTTTGTATCTAAAGCAAACGGAATTCCTTTAGCAAAAATTGCTTCAAGAGTTATGGCTGGAGAGAAACTTTCTAAATATAAATTAAAATATAAAACAAATAAAAGATTTGCAGTTAAAGAGGCAGTTTTTCCATTCAATAAATTTCCTGATAGTGATCTTTTACTTGGACCTGAAATGAAATCGACTGGTGAAGTAATGGGGTTTGATGATGATTTTGGTATTGCAATTGCAAAAAGTCAAATTGCTGCATCTAACTCTTTGCCAATCAAAGGTTTGGCTTTTTTATCAGTAAAAGATTCGCACAAACAGGAAGTGGTTGGTTTAGCTCAAAGATTAACAAAACTTGGATTCACGCTTTCTGCAACAAAAGGAACTGCAAAAGTTCTGGAGCAAAATGGAATGAAGTGTAAAAAAATAAACAAAGTTAGCAGTGGCAAACCTCATATAGTTGACATTTTAAATTCAAATAAAATATCGTTAGTCATTAATACCGGTGGTGGAAATAGTGAACATAGAATTAGTGATGCAAGAGCATTAAGAAGAGGGACTTTAGCAAACAAAATTCCTTACTGTACAAATATGTCAACAGCATATGCTTTTATTGAGGCGATTAGGTCACTTAAAACTAAGAAATTAACTGTTAAATCTCTTCAAGATGCCAAAAAATAAAAAAAAAAAAATCAAAGATGAACAATTAAGTGTGCCGAAAATGTTTGCAAAAAAATATATATATTATTATTACGCTTTTTTTTGGTTTTTATTAATAATGGTACTTTTATTAAAGTGAACAAAAGAATAATTTTTTTTGGAGCAATTATATTACTGATAGAGCTATCAGGTCACGGTATTTTTGCTTCGTTATATAGATTATTGATGTCAGCAAACTAAAAGACTTTCCAATCTGTCTCGAAACTTACATAATTAACTTGTAAACACCTTCTCTCTTTTACTATCTCTTTCTTTTCCATTCCATGCCAAGTATTTGGTCCACTTGAAAAAAAATATCCATAATTATCTTTGTATGGAAGTGTTTTTATTTTGTTTAATTTTTCATCATAAAAATCTGTGCCCAAATCTTCGCTTTCATTAAATTTGTTCACAAATAATAAGCATGACATTTGTTTTTCTTTAATATCGCAATGTGGCTTAAGCCAAAAACCTTTTCTATCACAAATCACTTCCACTCTAACGTAAGAATTGGATAAATCTTTTTTTATCAAATCTGAAATTTTTTTATGTGTATCCTTTGATCTAAGCTCTTCTATCAACTTTGTTAAAAATGGAAATTGTTGTGAATTTTCTTTTGTTACAAAACATCTGAATTTGAGTGCCTTACCTCCATTT
>Ga0207985_1000404_pt1 | contig 11879 bp, 14 predicted proteins | sample ETNtaG_3_FD_185761 | JGI IMG/M metagenome (GOLD analysis project Ga0207985, IMG submission 185761) | Marine microbial and viral communities from oxygen minimum zone, Eastern Pacific Ocean - ETNP201302SV84 (SPAdes) (version 2) | ecosystem: Environmental > Aquatic > Marine > Unclassified ...
AGCCGCCTATCATTAACATTTGCTTAAACAATTGAGGAGATTGAGTAAGTGCATAAAACTTTTGGTTGTAAAGTCTGCTGGGTACTAAAAAGTCTCTAGCGCCTTCTGGGGTAGCTCTAGCCATCATTGGCGTTTCTATTTCAATGAAGCCTTCATCAATCAGATGATTTCTAATAACATGATTTACTTGCGATCTGGTTTTTAAATTTGCCTGCATTTCTGGCCTTCTCAAATCTAAATATCTATATTTGAGTCGTATTTCTTCGCCTACTTTGGCATGTTCGTCTAATTGAAAGGGCAAGGGCTGACTTTTTGAAAGAATGTTTATTTCTGTAGTAACCAATTCCACTTCTCCAGAGGATAGAGATTCATTGACCGTTCCTTCAGGTCGCTTACGAAGACTGCCTGTGATTTCTAGAACAAATGACATTCTTATAGACTCTGACTTTTTAAAGAGCGCTTGATCATCTGGCTCTACAACAACTTGCATCAATCCAGAGGCATCTCGGATATCAAAAAATATTACTCCACCATGATCTCTTACTCTTTCCACCCATCCTGAAATAATAAAAGTTGAATCAATTTCCTGCGCAGAAATATTTTTTATTTGAGTCCGTTTCATATTGAGAAAGATTGATTAATCTTTTTTAGAAGTTTTTGAATTATCAGATTTTTTGGTTTCCTTATTTGTTTTCTTAGTTTTATCCTCTGATTGTACAAGATTTTTTTTATTGCCTGTCTTAAAGTCTGTTTCGTACCAACCTGATCCTTCTAAACGAAAGGATGGGGCTGAGATAATTTTTTTAGCCTTTGCTTTTGGCGAGCAATCACAAAATACAGTTTTTGTAGAATCTGCTACAGAAACAATTCTTTCAAATATTTTGTCGCATTTACTGCATTGGTACTCATAAATAGGCATTATTCCTCACTGTAAGCATCTTTTTTTAGTATTATTAATTTTTAAAGCCGAATATTAATTTATATTTTAAATGAAAGCTTCCTCATTTCACTATAAAACTCAAAAAGAAGCCCCAAAAGACGCAGAACTCATAAGCCATAAACTTATGATCAGAACAAATATGATAAAACCGTTGGCTTCCGGTATTTATTCGTGGATGCCCTTGGGATTAAAGATTCTTAATAAAGTCGAATCTATCATTAGAAGAAATATGAATGAATATGGTTGTTTAGAAGTTTTAATGCCGATGGTTCAACCAAAAACACTATGGGACGAAACAAAACGGTCTGAGCAAATGGGTCCAGAACTTTTAGGTTTTTTGGATCGTAATGAAAGGGAATTTTATCTCGGACCTACTCATGAAGAAGTCATTACCGATATATGTCGTCAAGAACTGCAAAGTCATAAAGATCTGCCTAAAACTTTTTATCAAATACAAACGAAATTCAGAGATGAAATTAGACCTAGATTTGGAGTAATGCGAGGTAGAGAATTCTTAATGAAAGATGCTTATTCATTTGATCTTAATGAAGAAGGCATGAGCAAAAGCTATCAAGCTATGAAAGAGTGTTACCAAAAGATATTTGATGAGATTGGCTTTGATTACAAGATTGTAAAAGCTGATTCAGGAGCAATTGGTGGGAATATGTCTGAAGAATTTCATGTCTTAGCTGATTCTGGTGAAGATACATTGGTATTTAACGATAAAGATTTTTCATCAAATATTGAATTATTGGAAGATTCCTTAAAAACGGAAATTGAGAAAAAAATTGAAAATAATGATCTGTCTGATATTGATAGTGAGCATGGCAAACTTTCAATTAAAAAAGGAATTGAGGTAGGACATATATTTGAACTAGGTAATAAATACAGCAAGGCTATGGGTCTTGGTGTCCAACATGATAATGTTCAAAAAACTTTAGAAATGGGCTGTTATGGAATTGGAGTTTCGAGAATTGTTGCAGCTGCTATTGAGCAAAATCATGATAGTGAAGGCATTGTTTTTCCAAAAAATATTTCTGCTTTTGATTGTTCTTTAATTTCAATCAATGAAAAGAAATCAGAGATAGTTAAAAACAAATCTAAGGAAATATACTCATATTTAATGAGTAACAATGTAGATGTCTTCTATGACGATAGAGATGCATCTCCAGGTAATAAATTTTCTGATTCCAATTTAATGGGGAATCCTTATCAGATAGTCATTAGCGAAAAGAACGTTGAAAAAGGCTTAATCGAAATAATTAATAGAAGAGATCAGGCAAAATCTGAAATAACTGAAAAAGACTTATTGGGTCTCTTTGATTGAGTCTGTAATCTGTTTTTCTATTTTCTTAGCTATATTTGGGTTGTCTTTTAGCCACTGACTAGCATTAATTTTACCTTGACCAATTTTTTCACCATCGTAAGCGTACCAAGCACCTGCCTTCTCAACGATTTTTCTCTCAACTCCAATATCGAGAATTTCTCCAGCACGGTTAATTCCTTTGTTGTAAAGAATTTGAAATTCAGCTTGTCTGAATGGAGGTGAAACTTTATTTTTAACAACCTTAACTCTAGTTTCATTTCCTGCAACTTCGTCGCCGTCTTTAACTGTACCAATTCTTCTAATATCCAATCTCACAGAAGAATAAAACTTTAAAGCATTACCGCCAGAGGTAGTCTCAGGACTGCCAAACATTACACCGATTTTCATTCGAATTTGATTAATAAATATAACAAGAGTATTTGATTTTTTTATACTACCGGTTATTTTTCTTAGTGCCTGTGACATCAGTCTAGCTTGAAGGCCAACATGATGATCCCCCATTTCGCCCTCAATTTCGGCTCGGGGTACTAATGCGGCTACAGAATCAATAACTAAAACATCTATTCCACCAGATTTAACCATTATGTCGGCAACTTCCAGGGCTTGTTCGCCTGTATCAGGCTGAGAAAGGAGCAAGTCATCTATTTTTACTCCAATTTTTTCTGCATAGACTGGATCTAAAGCATGCTCTGCATCTATAAATGCCGCGGTTCCTCCTTGTTTCTGGCACTCGGCTATAACTTGCAAAGTCAAAGTTGTTTTTCCTGAAGATTCGGGACCAAAAATCTCAACTACTCTGCCCTTAGGCAAGCCCATTATGCCAAGTGCCAAATCCAATCCTAATGAACCTGTAGAAATACTTGGAATACTCTGAACCTCCCTTTCGCCCATCCTCATGATGGTTCCAGGACCAAATTGAGTCTCAATCTGAGAGATGGCCGTTTCTAGGGATTTTCCTTTTTCTGGTGACGCTGTATCGTCTTTTTTTGTTTTTCTTGTAGGCATAATAAAACTGTATATTTATACAGTATTTAACAATATATTAAAAATTATTGCAAACATTTTAATAATTCTTTTAAAGCAAAAGCTACACTCTGTTTTCTGACTTCGTCACGATTTCCTTCAAAAAGTTTGGTGAAGCAAGTTATTTCACTTTTATTGCCAATTCCAAAACATACCGTTCCAACCGGCTTGTCATGTGTTCCTCCAGTAGGTCCTGCTATACCGCTTATTGAAATTGAAAAATCTGAACCACTATTTTTTATAGCTCCTTCTGCCATTTCCTTCACAACATTTTCACTTACAGCTCCCTCCTCTAAAAGAGTATCTTTGTTAACGCCAAGAGTTTTAAGCTTTGCCGTATTAGAGTATGTGATAAACCCAAAACCATACCATTTTGAACTACCTGGTATGCCTGTAAATTCCTTTCCGATCCAGCCTCCTGTACAAGATTCTGCTGTAGAAACACTTTTCTTTGTCTCTGTTAATAGCTGACCTATCTTTATAGCTAAATCTTGTAGTTCGTCATTGGAAATCATCAATTTAAATTATAATTGATTAATGACTTTTATTGTTGGCCAAGGATGCATCAATTGTAAGCACACCGATTGTGTCGAAGTATGTCCTGTAGATTGTTTCTATGAAGGAGAAAATACTTTAGTCATCAATCCAGACGAATGTATAGATTGCGGTTTGTGTGAGCCTGAGTGCCCCATTGAAGCCATTTATGCAGAAGACGAAGTTCCCGCAGATCAGATTGAGTTTATCGAAATAAATGAAAAATATTCGAAGATTTGGCCAAACATTACTGAGGCAAAAGATCCTTTGCCAGATCATGAGGAATGGAAGGAAAAAACAAATAAAATTGATGTATTAATTCTTGAATAAAGCTATTCAGAAACCTTTCCTTCAAGCATAGGAACGAATAACACTGAATCTAAAATGGTTTCATGAAATTCATCTTTCGATTTTTTTTCTAAAAGTAGTAGATGTTGTTTCTTTCCATCGCCAACGGGGCAAATAAGTTTGCCGTGCAACTCAAGTTGAGTTTTTAATTTTTTTGGAATTTGTGAAATTGCTGCTGTACAAATGATGGCATCAAATTTTTTTGGGGTTGGCCAGCCTAAAGTACCGTCAGACCAACGTAATTGGTAATTTTCTATACCAACTTTCTTTAAATTGTTGTCTGCCCGAAGTGATAGGGCTTCGATTCTTTCTAAAGAAAATACTTTTCTGCAAAATCTTGCAAGTATTGCTGTTTGGTAACCACAGCCAGTGCCGATCTCCAAAACTGCTCCTAAAGGTTTTTGGTCTAAGACATTTCCTTGAATCAAAAGTTCTGTCATTTTTGCTACAACAAAAGGTTGTGAAATGGTTTGTTGATGACCAATTGGTAAGGACATGTCCTGGTAAGCTCTAGAAGTAAAGGTTGCGTCGACAAATTCATGTCGCGGAATTTGGTAGATAGCTTCTAGCACTCTCGGATCTTTAATGCCCTTTTGAGATAGTTCTTTTGTTAATTCTTTTCTGGCAAATTCAAAATTCAATTGATCTATAAATTTTTTGCCCAGTCTGCAACTACCTGTTGTTGAGAGTTGGAATGCATGTCTACCTTAATTGGGGAAATTGAAATGAATCCATCTTCCAAATTCTTTCGATCAGACACATCAAGATTCTTCTCACCTTCTTCCTCATTGAGGAAAGTTTTAGTGATTTTAATTTCAGGATCGGGAAATTCATTATGATCCGGTACATTGATGTTTAAAATTTGAAAGTCTTCCATTTCCAAGTTGTCTAGATTATCCAAGACTTTGGCAACAAACTTTGCAGCGAAAGAAAAATCATCGATTTCAAAAGATGCTACAGACACTGCAATTGAAGGATACTTTAAATTCCTACCATCTAAAGCAGCTCCAACGGTACCGGATAAAATGGCATCGGAGCCTAAATTTGGACCTGGGTTTATTCCAGAAACGACTATTTCTGGTTCGAAGGGACACAGCATGTTTCTAGCCACTTTTACACAATCAACGGGAGTGCCGTTTAGACTGAATATATTATCTGCATATTTTTTGTGTCTTAAGGGAGTCAAAAAAGTTATTGCGCTACTAAATCCACTTCGATTTTGATCTGGACCTATAAGAAACACTTCGTGTTTGTCATGCAATTCTTTAAAAAGAGCTTTGATACCAGGATGGTCAAATCCGTCATCATTGGTGAGTATTATTTTCATATGAATTAATTCTTCGTAACAAGAGCAATCGCTTGAGTACTGATGCCTTCTCGAGCACCTTCATAACCTAAACCGTCTGTCGTTGTTGCTTTGCAAGATATATCATTTGGATTCATTTTTAATTCTTTTGCTAAATTCTCTTCAATTTTTTTTTGAATTTCTCAAGCCTAGGCTCTTCTCCAACATAGGTAAGGTCAATATTTACAATTTGGTATCCTGCCTCTAAAAGCATTGTGGCAACTTTTTTCAAGAGATGAATGCTAGAGATATCCTTGTTTTCTTCATTGGAAGGTGCCAATTTACCGATGTCACCCATCTTACAAGCACCTAAAAGGGCATCGATGATTGCATGACTGATGATATCCCCATCAGAATGAGCAACGACCTCATACTCAGAGTCGATTGCGATACCGCCTAAGATGAAATCTTTAGAACCTTTGATGATTTTATGAGCGTCAAATCCTTGCCCAATTCTCAGATTACTCACTAAATTCTGCCAGCAAGCTTTAAATATTGTTCTACTGTTTCCAAATCCTCTTTTTTAGTCACCTTAATATTTGTTTTATTACAGGGGTAAATGGATATGTCTTTTTTAAAATAATGCAGCATAGCGCTTACTTCATCAGTGAATACTTTTTCATCATCATTTGCTTTGGTTAAAGCGGATAATAGATCTTCCAAACAAAAAACTTGAGGTGTTGCTGACAACCAAACGTTATTTCGATCTAAGGATTTTTGTACTTTTTCATTTTTTACCAAGTTAACGCTTTCTGTTGGCTGGTAAGAAAGATAGCACCCTTCCCCATCTTCTTTGATTTCATCCTGAGCTTTGCTCATTAGACCCAAAAGATCTTTGAGGTCCAAGCAAGGTCTTGCAGCATCATGCACGGCAACTAATATTGATTTATCTTCATCTTCTTTAATCTCTTGCAACCCATTCAAAACAGATAGCATCCTAGTAGAAGCACCAATGCAAGTCTTAACTTTGTTGTGTTGCGAAATAGACAGAGCCTCCCAAGCTTCAGTATCTTCAGCTACAACTACATAAATAGTTTTACAATTTTCATCTTTCAAAAAAGGATCTATGGCAAATTCAATAATGGTTTTTTTTCCTACTAGATTGAATTGTTTAGCAAGTTTGAGTTGGGCTCTAGCACCAACCCCAGCAGCAGGAATTAAAGCGACGTATTCACTCATTCGGCACTAGTTCAATTAGAACTTCCCCTTTTTTAATCAAATTTAACTTACTTCGGGCATAACCCTCCAAAGCTTCAGGATCATTTGTAAAACTATCTAGTTCCATTCTGGCAATTTTATTGTCTTCCTTCAATTTAACGATTTTATTTTCTAAAATAATTTTTTCTTGTGTCATTTTGTCTAATCGACCAATGCTATTTTCCCCGTAGAAGATTCCTATAATATAAAATAAAATCAAAAAAATAAGTATCACTAATACACCGGGAAACAAATAATTTTTAATTTTGTCTATCAATTAATTAACTCCTGCCTACCGAGAAATTCTAAACCTTCCATAGCATCAATCATTAACAATCTATTATATTTTGAAGTTCTATCTGACCTTGATGGTGCGCCAGTTTTTATTTGCCCAGCTCCAGTACCAACAGCTAAATCGGCAATAAAATTATCTTCTGTTTCACCAGAACGATGAGAAATTACGCACTTATAGTTATGTTGATAAGCCAAACATATAGTTTCAAAAGTTTCAGAAATTGTTCCAATTTGGTTAATTTTTACCAAGACTGAGTTGGCAATATTTCTATCAATGCCCTCTTGAAGAATATCTTTATTGGTTACAAATAAATCATCGCCAACCAACTGAGTCTTCTTACCTAGTTTTTTAGTGAGACTCTCCCATCCAACCCAATCGTTTTCATCAAGTCCGTCTTCAACTGAAGTAATAGGATATTTATCAGCTAAATTGGAAAGATACTCAATTAATTCATCTGACGATAACTTTTCCTTATTTGAAAAAACATACTTCTTATTTTTTAACAATTCTGTTGCGGCGCAATCCAGTGCAAAGGTTACATCTTTATCAACTTCATATCCTGCTTCTTGGATGGAGCTGGATATTAAATCAAGCGCTTCTTCAGCTGAATTAATTCCAGGAGCAAATCCACCTTCATCCCCAACTGCCGTAGAAAAGCCTTTTTTGTTCAATGTTTTTTTTAAAAAATTAAATACTTCCACGCCGCAAATGAGACCTTCTTTAAAGGAAGAGAACCCAACTGGCTGAATCATAAACTCCTGAAAGTCTAACTGATTATTAGCATGTGCTCCCCCGTTTAGAATGTTCATCATAGGAAGAGGCATCTTCATTTTTACTTCTGAAAAAAAATTTTCCCTAAAGTAATCATGAATATATTCGTATAAAGGCTTTTTTTCTGCACTTGCTGATAACTTGCAGTGAGCCAATGATAGAGAAAGGATAATATTTGCACCAAAATTTTTTTTATTTTTCGTCCCGTCCAGTTCTATTAGTTTTGAATCGAATTCAACTTGAGAACCTATTTTCATACCAATAAGTTCTGGAAATAAATTCTCTTCTGCATTTTTAATAACCTGCGCAACTCCTTTACCATTAAAATTATTACCGCCATCTCTTTTTTCTATGGCTTCTCTGGAACCAGTAGAAGCGCCAGATGGTACGAAACCAATTTCTTTAAAATCATCATCTGTCTCTATCAAAGCCGCAATTGTTGGAGTTCCTCTGGAATCAAGGATTTCAAACGCTTTAATTGCTTTGATTTTCATTTTCCTAAAAACCTTTCACAGCCTGATCAACAGCATTGACTTTACTTAAAAGGATTTCAAATTGATCTAGAGGCGTTGCCGATGGACCATCACAAAGAGCTTCTTTAGGATTGGGATGGACTTCTATAAATAGGCCAGCTATGCCCAAAGATACTCCGGCTTTGGCTAAGTCTTCAGCTTGATCTCCTCTACCGCCAGCGGCAGTTTTTCCTTGACCGGGTAGTTGAAGAGAGTGAGTAACATCAAAAATAATTGGGCATTTAAAAGTTTTTAATTTAGACATGCCCAACATGTCTACAACTAAATTGTCATAACCAAAAGAAGTGCCCCTCTCACAAAGCATGACTTGATCATTGCCAAAATTGAAGCATTTTTCAATGATATTTTTCATTTGTTCTGGAGATAAAAATTGTCCTTTTTTAATGTTTAACGGCTTTCCAGACTGGCAAGCTTCTTTGATTAGATCTGTTTGTCTACATAAAAAAGCAGGTATTTGGATAATATCAACAACCTCTGATATTTGTTCGACTTGGCTTATTTCATGAATGTCAGTAATAAGTTGATAGTCGCTTTTTTTTAATTCTCTAAAAATTTCTAAGCCTTTTTCAAGACCCGGTCCTCGATATGAATCTACAGATGAGCGATTGGCTTTATCAAAAGAAGCTTTAAAAATGAATGAATTCCCCTGAGCTTCAGTAATTTTTTTTAATCTTTCAGCAACCTTGAAAGTAAGCTGATCGTCTTCTAAAACATTTAAACCAGCAATGACGCAGAGTTTGTTTGAATTTGAAATCTCTGTTTTTGCTATTTTAACTAAATCACTCATCTTTTACTTAGAGTTTAACTTAGCAGCTTTAATAAATCCTTTGAAAAGCGGATGCGCATTTATTGGATCGGATGTGAATTCAGGATGAAACTGACAGCCAATGAACCATTTGTGGTTCTTAATTTCAATTGCTTCGACCAAGGTATCATCTTCAGATTTTCCAACTACAGTCATACCATTTTTATTAAATGCTGACTCATAATTGCCATTAAATTCATATCTATGTCTGTGGCGTTCAAAAATTTTGAGTTTTTTGTAAAGCTTTGCCATTTTGCTATTTTTCTTTAAATGGCATACCTGACTTCCTAAACGCATAGTGCCCCCTTTGTCAGAGTCTTCCGACCGATACTGAATAAGTCCATCTTCATCAAGCCATTCGGTAATCAATCCTATTACTGGATGTTGAGTATTCTTCTTAAACTCGGTACTGTCAGCGTCCAATTTCAATACATTTCTTGCAAATTCTATGACCGCAACTTGCATCCCTAAGCATATCCCAAAATAAGGGATGTTATTTTCTCTAGCAAACTTTGCTACGTTAAGCATTCCTTTGACGCCTCTATTTCCGAATCCTCCTGGAATTAAAATGCCATCAGCTTCTAAATTTTCTACTCCCTTATTGAATCTTTCAGAATCTATATGCTCAATTTTTACGTTTGTCTTATTGTGGATGCCCGCATGAATTAAAGCTTCATTTACTGATTTATATGAATCTACCAATTCAGTATATTTACCTACCATCGCGATTTTAGTCTCTCCTTTTTGCTCTGATTCAAGTTTAGTAACCCTTTTCCAATCATTAAGTTTTGGCTTAGAACACTTTAATTTTAGTTTTTCTACTATTTGCTGATCTAAGCCTTGTTTATTCATCATTACAGGGATTGCGTATATTGATGGCACATCAGGTAATGTAAAAACACAATCTTCATTTACGTTGGTAAACAAAGCAATTTTTCTACAATCTGCTTTTGAAAGATTTTGTTCAGATCGACAAATTAAAATATCTGCTTGGAGACCATGAGATAAAAGACTTTTCACGGAATGTTGAGTTGGTTTTGTTTTAGTTTCTCCTGATGATGCTAAATAAGGAACGAAAGTTAAGTGTGTAAATAGTGTCCTTTCAGATCCCAACTCAAGTTTCATTTGCCTAATTGCTTCTAAAAAAGGTTGTGACTCAATATCGCCAACGGTTCCACCAATTTCTATAATTGCGATGTCATTATCGCCTGCGCCATAGGCAATTCTTTTTTTAATCTCATCGGTGATATGAGGAATTACTTGTACGGTTGAACCTAAAAATTCTCCCTTTCTTTCTCTTTTAAGAACATCTTCATACACTTGACCTGCAGTAAAATTATTTTTATGCGACATTTTAGAGTTCAAATATCTTTCATAATGCCCAAGATCGAGATCGGTTTCAGAACCATCTTCTGTAACAAAAACCTCGCCATGTTGAAAAGGACTCATTGTGCCAGGATCAAGGTTTATGTATGGATCTAGCTTCATCACTGTAACTTTTAACCCTCTACTCTCTAAAAGAGAGCCTAGTGAAGCTGAAAGAATACCTTTACCGATAGAAGAGACGACTCCACCAGTTACAAATAAGAATTTAGGATTTTTTGAAGCCATCTTTTTCATACAAGATGGTTCATTAGTATATCAGAATAGTCTAAAGCTATTTAGAAAACTTTATCAGGGATAAGTTAGATGGATATAAACTGACCTTCTTCTACTTCTTCCGATTGATCCAGCGGCCTTGAAAGAGAAGCCCAATCAATTTCTCCATCTGTTGGCCAGTCTTGGTAATCCAAAACACCTAGTTCATCATACAAAGGTTTGACTTTATCAGTTAATAAGCCAATTCTTGCTAAGTTAGGTACGACTCTTGTAAACAACAAGTGTTGGAAGTTGTTGGTAACATCGGACTTACTTTGAAAAGCTATGGCATCTTCCACATCCCATCCAAAATGTTCATATACTTCTGAAGACATCAATCTACCTCTCATCACAACACAAGCCTCATAAGCAAACTGAGCTCTTTCCTCTCTTTCTTCATCAGAAAGGGTTTTTACAAACTCCTCTAAATAATTTACACCAAACGTCACGTGTCTTGCCTCATCCCTAATGATTAAGTAAAGCATATCTTTAAAAACAGGATCAAAAGTACCTTGTCTCGCAAGATTAAAAGCAGCAAGAGCAAGTCCTTCTATGATTATTTGCATCCCGATGAATTTGAGGTCCCATCTTGGGTCAGTCAAAATTTTATCAAGTAAAGACTTAAGACCTGTTCCTACAGGATACATAATTCCAACTCTAGACTGGATGTATTTATTAAATGCTTCAACATGTCTTGCTTCATCAAAAGTTTGAGATGCAGCATAAAGCTTTGCATTGAAAGTTGGAGCACAAGAAACGAGTTGCGATGCTACTAACAAAGCTCCTTGTTCGCCATGCAAAAATTGGCTTAAAGACCAAGCTCCTCTATGACTCATGAAAGTGAATTTATCCTCTGTGGAGAGCTTTTGATAAGGTTCGTAATCGTCCCAAAATATAGGAGGAGGTGTATCTCCTCTTTCAGGTAAAGGTCTGTCCCAATCGATGTCTTTTTCTGCATTCCAATTGAGATCTTTTCCAAGTTCGTAAAGTCTTTTGATTCTATTATCTTGAACCGTATAGTCCCAATTGTAAGAACCTGTTAAGGGAGTACTAAAAATCTCAGCTATATCAGTTACTTCTTCCTTAGAAAGGTTGTATTCGTTTTCAACAGGAAACTCTTTTA
>Ga0207985_1000406_pt1 | contig 11871 bp, 11 predicted proteins | sample ETNtaG_3_FD_185761 | JGI IMG/M metagenome (GOLD analysis project Ga0207985, IMG submission 185761) | Marine microbial and viral communities from oxygen minimum zone, Eastern Pacific Ocean - ETNP201302SV84 (SPAdes) (version 2) | ecosystem: Environmental > Aquatic > Marine > Unclassified ...
TATTTCTCATCAATGATTTCCATAAACTCTTTGCTTAGTTGCTCTGCAAGTAGTATGCGTGGTGCAACGACTACAACTGTACCATAATCTTCCAACTGCCTGACAGCATCCATAATCATACAGATAGTCTTACCACCACCAGTAGGAACAATGACTTGCCCTTTGTCATTGTCTAACATTGATTGGATTGCTTGCTCTTGATGTGGTCTTAGTTGCATTAGTGTTCTTTAGATGTACCTATCATAGCATAAAAATACCCCTTGTGCAGGGGGTTGTGACAGTTATTTAATTGTCAAAATGAGTAACAGATATATTTCCTGAGATAACTAATCTCCTATGTTCAGTATTATTTGGTATAACTTCGTGCCATACCCAAGATGGAAAACATATTATATCTCCATTATTTTGTTCGTCAGGAACGAAAAAATTATCATCATTGTCTAAAAATCTAAAACATTTTTGCTCTGGCACATCTATAAAATGAACCCAAGATATAATATCAACAAAATTTGGGTCAAGTTTTGCGTGATTATGTGGTTTATGACACATATTATTATCATATAATTGTGACCAATATGTGCATTGATACCTTACTTTATTGTATATACCCACATTTTTCGTTATCTTCTCAACTATATCAATATACTTATCTTTGTGTTTCATTTCTGGTCTTAAATCATTTTCCAAAAAGAACATAGTAATACAATTTCTTTTCTCTGTATATTTTTCAGATTCTATTTTATCAATATCACTTTTTAAATTTTCAATCTCTTCACTAGAAAATTTAACATTACCATGATACCAGTAGATTGGTTTAAAATTCATAACTCTACTTCAGCATCCATTTTTACGTCTATCATCATTATAACCATTTCTTTATCTGATTTGTTGTATGCTTGATGAGTGTAGTGCATAACATCACAAACTTGTGGTACACCTTCATCCCAATTTATCACACCACCCTTTATATCAGTCCATTCCATATAACACTTCTTTTTTTCTGGTATTTCTAACGGTATTTGTATTCTTTTGTATGGAAATTGATAAATGTGTGGGTCACGATGTGGTTTTAAATAAGTTCCACTCTGAAATACTGAAATGACAGTATATAATATCTCTTCATTCTTTAATATATCAATAATTTTTGATGGAACTAAACTCTCACGAATAATTGGTTTTTTACGACCAAATTTAAGAGGAAAACTATAAATTTCTTTGTTTGAATATGAATGAATTTTATCAGTTCCATAAGACTTTTTATAATATCCACTTGAACTTTTTTTATATATTGACTGTGGATAAACAGATGTTTTTTTAATGGGAAAATCTTTGTCCTTTGCCCACTCATATAAAGTTTTTAAATCAGTTTTACTTATCATAATGTTTATAGTTTAGGTATGGATTATTGGGATATGTTTTGTAAAATTTAACTATTGGTTTTTTATAATATCGAAATAATTTTATCTTTATATGCCATGCAAAATCTCTGTCCTCATAATCATCAAAACTATCCTTAAAATAATCTAGTTTAGGCAACTCAAAATTTTTTTCTAATATTTCACCAATCTCAATATAATTTTTCATATATGGTATAATTTCAATGTTAATATGATTATCTTTTATAACACCATCTTGTGTAAAATCACTTGCAAGTATTATATCAATAAAATTACCTTTAAATAATTTTATTGTCTTTACAACATCCCTAACAAAAGGTGACTTTAATTTTTTTAAAGTACTTAGATGATATGCACATCTAAATCCATCTCGATAAGGTAACTCTCTACCAAAAAATATAACAGGAAAGTTTACATTAATATCATAGGCATCTAGAACCTTTTTTTCAATATAATCATCGTCACGATTTAAATAATGAACGTGGAAATGTGTTCTAGGGTCTGTAATTGATAATTCATATTTTGATAAATCTAGTCCTTTGTCAAGTAATCCATCAAACTTATCAAAACAAAAATGACAGGATGAATGATGTCCCTCAGATATTTGTGTCTCAAACATCGTATATCTAATCATTTTAAAAAATTCTTGTCATGACTAGCACGTTTTCCTACCTTTTTCTCTGACCCATAATAATACCAATATGTGCCTGAGTATCTCACACCTGATGTAATTTCATTCACTTTATGAAAAAACATCCAGTTTGATGGTGAAATTACAACGTCACCTATCTTTGGTTTTAAAGTAAGATTACAAGATGCAAAATGTAAATCACCACCTTCATATTCATCGTTATCATTTAGGTACACATTACAAGTTAATATGTTCTTTCTTCTAATAAACCATTGTGGGAATATTTCTCCAACTATATCATCGTAATGATAATTAAATTCTGATTTATCATTATATCTTCTGACTATCATTTCAGATGCAAAAAATTTATCTGATTTATGGTAAGACCAATTATATCCTCTTACTTTTTCTGCATACAAATTTAAAGCTAAATTACTTACTTTATTTTTTATATCTGCAATAGTGGAAATGTCAGGGTCAAAGTAAGAATCTGTGTAGTCATTTAATAATCCATCAGTATATGGTGTGGATTTATCAAGTCCTACATTTTTTAAATTTTTCACCACATCTTGACAGACATCAGGATTGATAAAAGATGGTAGATGTAAAATGTGATCTTTTAAATTTAAATTAAAATCACCATCTTGAACCTCTTTTTCAATACTAGTTACGTTGTCTGTAATTTTAAGCATTATAATTTTGTAAATACACCCACTATTGCATTATTTAGATTTACGTCATAATGTTTGTTTTCTAATTTGGCATAGTCCATCACTCTCATTTCTTTTCCATTGATAACAGGATTCCCTTTGAAACATATTAACCAACTTTTATCATCCCCTTCAAATGACTCCTTCACTAATCTTCCATTCCAATCTTGTTGCAAATCTTGAGTGTTAAAACCATACACTTGAACTGGCTCAAATGATTCAAATACCGTATCAAATCCTAAAAATTTCTTTACGTCTGAAAAATACACTCCATTAATATCTCCGACCATATATTCACTATCAAAGGTTTTTGCCACTCGACCAGAACCCTTTACAACGATATGGTATAAAGTATATCTATCCTTTGCTTCCTCAAGTGCAACAACATTAGCATCACCAACTTCGGAACATATATTGAACTCCTCACATTTTTTAAAATATCTGTGATACCTTTTCATAATTCAATTCTCCTCATTTTTAAATGATTTATTCTTCTCGTAGTATGTCTGACTTGAAAAACCTTTCCAACTATCTTTTCAAAATCTAGTTCACCAGTTGGTTTAATTGATGCGTTTTCATCAAGAATACCCTCATTTTCATCTTGCTCATCAATTAAATGTGAAGATATCTTATGAACTAAACTTTGTATGAAATCCTCTGTATCATTCTTATTTAAATCATAACAATCAACCACTTTCTCTGGATATTCATCAATAGATTTATGTGAATTTAATCTACAAGTTCTCAAAACTACAGCGTCTCTTTCAGATAAGTATTCTAAAATTTTAATGATTACTTTCATAATTTTTTAAAATTAAACGACAATGAAATTCTCTTTTCCTCTGACATATTTCTAGTAACACAATGGTCTAGATAACCAGGAAATATGTAGTACACACCTTCTTCTGGTTGTATATCTGTTGCGTAAGCACCATTATCATATTGATTTATTCTAGGAATAAAAACTAATTTACCAGAACCCTCTGGTATTTTCAAATAAACAACAGCAGAAACATATGCCTTATCATGATTATGTAGTGTGGTACTCATATTCTTTTCGTGTATATGTCCCCAAAAATTAGTGGGTTCAATTTTCTCCTGAGTTGCAGCGTAAAAATCTGTCTGCATTTCTTCAATTATTAAATCAACATACTTATTAGCAGGGCAATATGAGTCCTCATAATAGAAACTTAAGTCTTGCTTATCAAACTTAGTATCATAATTATCTAAAAGGATTTTACCAAGTGCATCTATATCTACATTTGTTTTACCTTTTAGTAAATCAATTCTCGCTATGTTTATTAGTTCAACTTCTCGATTCATAATTTATCAAATTTGTAAGCTAAAGACATTCTTAGCCAATTAAATAATCTATGTGGTGCGTCAGCATAGTGAACGATGTGTGCGGGGAAAAATACTGCTCGATTTGGTTTATAAGATATAGTCTGCGATATTTCATCTGTATGATCAGGAATAAATTTCCAATCATTCCAATCTTTTGAACCAAATATTGGACTTGTTCTGTTAATGAACAATAAATGTCCTTGCCAATCTATATTCCATTCAAGGTTTGGGAAATATAAGAACGTTAAATGTCCATCATCTGAATGAGGATAACCACATTGACCTGCGGTTTGACCATTAACATAAATTCTTGCAGGTGTATAATTATTATCTATTCCAGATTTTTGACGTATGATATTTAAAAGATAATTATTAAAATAATCTTCGCTTTCTAGTTTATCAATATGCCAAAATGGGTTTGACTCATTACCTCCAGTAAAACTCCATTGTGATTTTGAAATTAATTTATTATAAACCTCTTTATGAATCTCGTTTGAGAAAAAATTATCTATGATATTTACATTCAAATCAGTCATCAGATTGATCAATACCCCAAGAAGTTACAATATACTTTGTACCACCAATTGGTGGATTACCTCGATGAGTATGAGTATATCCCGCAGGGAAAATTAATACATCACCTTGTTTAGGTATTTCCCTACGATTCTGATACAAAAATTCTGTTTCACCACCTTCAAAATCATCATTTAAATACAATTGAACTACAAATTTTCTCTGAGCGTAGGATATTGAACCATTCTCAAAATGCCACGAATGAAAACCACCACCTATGGGAATTTTTTTAATCTTGATGTCATACAGTAAGAATTTATATGATGATAAAATATTTACAGATTGAATATATTCATCAACGCAAGGTTTGAAATGAACTAAAATATCTTTTGATATTCTACTGTATGCAGGTAAATCATAACTTGCAATATTAATTGTTTTATTATCTACTTCTGTTAATTTGTCAGTATCATATATTAAAAGACTATTTTTCTCGAATGTATCAATGTATTCAATCAATTGCTTACACTCATCAATTGAAAATGCACCTCTATATCTTCTAATTAAATCAAATTCAGTTGTCATGTATCAAATACAGATACTATATTATAGCACAAAAATATAGTTTGTAAAGTTAGGAAACTCCTGTTGCAGTTGTACTTCCTTGAATAGTGCCACTGTTGTTTATTGTTACATTAAAACCTGAGTTTCTTCTGATAGCAGCACCATTTGCTCCTGCTCCTCCTTGTGCGGCACCAGGACCTCCTCCTGCTTGACCACCAGAACCACCAGACTGACCACCTGCTTGGTTGTCATTATTACCACCGCCACCGCCACCACCGCCAGTGGTTTCAGTACCCGCACTACCATTACCACCACCAGCACCAGTGGTTCCACCATTTCCACCATTTCCTGGTGGACAACCTGCTCCACCACCACCTCCACCACCAGAGGCTCTTCTATCTTCTCCTTTATCAACTTGGCGGCCACCGCCACCGCCACCTCCTCCTCCGAAACCAGCACGAATAATGCCACCACTAGCAACATTTACAGTACAATTATTAACTTGTATTCCTAATCCACTTGTACCAGTTCCACCACCACTTAATCCACCATCTATTCCATTTTGTCCATTACCACCATTACCACCTGAACCTAATATTTTTCCACTACTACCAATATCTACTTGAACAGTTGCAGTGCCATCCCAAGATCCAGTTCTTAAGGCACATCTATCTGTTGTATCTTTATTTGAACAAAACTTTTTATTTACATTAATTATTATTTTACTTCCACCTTCCTTCTTACTTCTAAAACCACCGATGACTGTTAATTGATTATTGTTCCACTTATCATTTTTTGCAACTTTTCTTGTTTCTTCTCCTCCACTGTGACAGTCAACAACAACATTTAATCTTTTAGAATAAAAATCACTAAATTTTATAGTTCCTGATGTGGGTATACCTGAATCTAAAGGTAGATTTGAAAGTGAACCAACACTCTGTGTTAATCTATAAGAACCAAGTGACCTTGATCCATTAGACCCAAACTCTGCTTCGATTTCAGAAAATGATAATGAACTTCCAGATCCTTTAATCGCCATTAAATATTACCCCAAGAGGAACCGTTATAGAACATTACCCTATTAGTTGCTGTATTATAAACTATTGCACCAGAAACAGGATTTTGTAAACCACCAGTTCCATTTACCTTCGGCAATACTAACATTCTATTTGTTGACAGTCCAGCATTTGAGAAATCAACTGCTTTATGAACAACTGTCACACCTACACCAATTGCACCAACAGACATCACTGTTTGTGACGCATTAATACCAACACCTGGTAAAATAGTGTTCGTCTGAATTCCTACTGAACCTGTGGTAGAAACAAAAACTCTTTCATTAACAGCGTCATTAATTCTAAATGGTCTTGATATATCAGGATTAGTTCCAATTCCTATTGAAGTTATTGATGCCTCAGAAATAGTGGCAATACCTGCGATAGTAAGATTGTTTAGTGTTGATATACCTACTGTTGCATTTGAATTACCCTGAAGAGTTCCTGAAACATTACCAGTAAGTTGACCTTGAACATTACCAATTAATGCACCACCAACTGTTAAATTATTTCCTACAGACACATTTCCACTAAAAGCACCACCACCCTCTACATCTAAGTTTTGAGAGGGTTGTGTCTTACCTATACCTAGTGAACCACCAATACCAGTTAAGGTCATTAATCTAGCAGAGTTGATGCCTTTATGCCAATGGAAGTCTCCAGCAACAGCACCAGCGTTATTTCCACTTATATGATAGTTAAAGTTACCTGTATCATAGTTAATAATATCTAATGATGTGCCTGATGCACTATATGGTGCACCTGCTCCACCACCAAATCTTATTTGAGATGTGTGTGTCTTTGATGTTCCAACTTCTTTACCTACATTTAATTGTGCAATACTACCTGTACTACATATTTGAACTTCAGCTAGACTACTCTTCGTGACTTGAATATCACTTACAGGAGTGTCAGTAGTACCAACTCCAAGTTTAGTTGTAACTGCAACATTTGGGACTTCGATTGATGTTGCATTAACAGCACCACTAAGTGTAGTTGTTCCAGTAACTTGTAAATTCTTCGTTGTTGTTAAACCTGCGACTGCAACATCTTGACTGAATGTTGTGACACCTGATACTTCAACATTGTTTACGATTGACGTTGTGCCACCATCAGATGTTAAATTTAAATTACCACCAACTGCTGAGATAGCACTTGGAGACTCGATACCAATAGATACGTTATTAATTGTCGCACCACCATTACCATCAATTAATCCATTAAATGTAGATACCCCTGTAACTTCAAAATTATCCTTTACTTTTACTTGACCACCAGCAGAATCTAAAAATAAATTACCTGAATCAGTATCAATATCATTATTACCTGCAACACCAATTCTTACATTATCAATTGTTGCTCCACCATTTGCATCCACTCTACCAGTAAATGTAGATACACCTGACACACTCATATTATCAATATGTGTATGTCCATCAAAATCAGAATCACCATTTACATCTAGAGTTGTAAATGTAGAAACACCTGCTGCGTTTATATTACCAACAACATCACCAGTAATTCTTCCTGTAACATCACCAGTTAAGTTACCAAATAAACTTGTTGCAGTCAAAATACCAGTCATATTGATATTACCGACTGAACTAATACCTACACCTTTTTCTCCAGCATCAACGTTATTACCAACTTGGAAAGTGGAACGGGGATCTTCAGTCCCGACACCCACGTTGCCTCCTGTGTTGTATATACTTGTAAATCCTAAACCAACATCCTTATCTTCCCATTGAGAAGTTGGCATACCCTGTAAATTTCTTGCATCACCAAAGTATGTCAATATACCTGCACCCTGTGCTGTAACTATTCCACTAAAAACACTGAGTCCTGCACCAGTAATCTGGTTTGGTACAAATGTTGTTACTGTTAATACTCCAATTTGTGCGGTAGTTGTACTAGTAAAACCAGTGACGACAACATTACCTCTGACATCAAGAGCTTCATTTGGTATGGTGGTTCCAATACCTACCAGACCAGTATCGGTCACTAACAGGTTGTCATCATCTACCTGTACTCCGTTACGAAAATTAAAATTCTTCTTGATATTTGCCATCAGTTATTTTTTTAGTTATTTATTTGATTCAAGTGACTTAACTTTTGCAGTTAGTTCTTTGACTGCTTCAATTAAGACTGGAATTAATCTATCATAACGAACTGCTTTTACACCATCACCTCTTGTTTTTGTAACGCCAGGTAATCCAAGTGCCTCAACCTCTTGTGCAAGAATACCTGTATCCTTCGTACCATTTTCATAAGGTGCTAAGTCTGTCATTCCTACATTCCAAGTAAATGTATTACCACTGATACTATTAATCATATCAAGTGCATTTTGTATCGGTGATATATCTTTCTTCAAGTTTATATCAGATGAACTAAATGCAACCAAGTCACCACCTGCATGAATATTACCTTCAACACCAAGTCCACCTGTTGTAATCACAAGTGCACCACTATCTTTAGAAGAAGAGTTTATGTTACCATCAATTGTCATAGTACCATTAACTTGTGCATTTGCAGTGATATGAACTTTGTTGTTTGATGAATCTAACACTAAATCACCAGTGGTGGTATTAATTGTTGTGCCAGCAGTCAATCCAAGTGTTAAGTTATTTGCTCTTACGTTATTAGTTACATTAAGTTGAGTTCCGTCAAATGTGAGAGCGGCAGATGTTGTGGTTGTATTTGTATTATTATTAAATAGTACTCTATTTTGTGCACCAACCACATTTGTTGCCAATGTTGCTGTATCTGCATTACCACTTAATCCACCACTAACACTGATGTTAGGGACACTTAAGGTATTTGAACTAGCATTAAATGTTAAATCACCATCTGTTGCAGCAGTAGTCATTGTACCACTAGTCAAACTTGTTAGGACAATTCTTTGTGCACCAGATGCCGCTGATAAGGTAGCACCAGTATTTGTTAATTGAGCACCGTTACCAATAAAGTTAGTCGCAGTTATATTAAGGAATCCAGATAAGGTTGACGCAGTATCACCAACTATATTACCACCTATTTGAAGGTCTTTAGCAAGACCCATACCACCATCTATTACAACTGCACCATTTGTTACAGCAGTCGAGTTAGTAGTGTCTCTAAACTTCGCATCTTGAGCACGAATTTCTGCTTCAGTAATAAGTTGCTTCGTGCTATCTGACAATCTTAAGTCACTGTTGAATGTCACAGGACCATCAAACTGTGATAGTATCTGTTTTGATGCTCCACCTTCAACAAGTAATCTTTCTTTAACAACTACTTCATCAAATACAGCACTCAAACGATTTGGATCTTCACCTGTAACTGTTGCAACAGGTATATCAAATGTAGTTTGCTGTCCACTGGCAGATGCAATCTTGGTGTTTCCAATGTAGAAGTCACCCTTATCATTCATACCAGTGTAAACTACGTTACCACAAGATGTTTCTTGTGCTTGGTTAAGGAACTCTTCTCTTTCAGTAAGTGATCTATTCTGTAACTGTGGTAAAGCAGTTGAATAGTTACCTGGACCAAAACCAACATATTCAAATGTGTGTCCCGATGACCTTAATATGGAAGGTCTACGGAGTTCAATCGGTAGTGGTTTAACTTTCTTGATTCTGGAATTAATAAGATGAGTCTCTGTATTTGTACCAAGAGAACCACGAATCACTGTTATCTCGTCTCCACCTCCACCAGATAGAGAGCTTGATGCAATACGCATAATCTCTCCACCAATCTGAATATATGAACCAAGTGGAAAACGATTTACAATTGATGTTGCAGTTGTGCTTCCATCAGGAAGTTTAACTTTAAATGCAGCATCACCAGTTCCAACTGCTTCATTTAAGATAAGTGTTTCGTGGTCAAATATATTAAATCCTCTTACATCTATATTTTCTCCAGCAACTCCTGAGATTGATTCATTGTCTGATAAACCATGTTTCAAAATGTATTTTGGATCTGCGATATTACCTGTTGTTTTAACAGAGAATTGTGTAATTCCAACAACTGATGTAACTATAAAATCGCCAAGATTTGTATCACTGCTGTTTAATAATCTAAGTTGATTACCAACTGCAAGTCCGTGGTCTACAGATGTGGTAAATGTTGTAACCCCTGCAGTATTATCGGTTGTTGCAGCTCCTACTGCAACCCAAGGACCCATATCGTGAATCTGTTGTCCATCTAGTAAAGTATCAGCAGCAGACTTAGCAACAGTAATTTGTTTAGTGCTATTAATACTTGATATACGATGATAAGAATCAGTTCCAGTTGTAATACCAGTAACTTGAATGTAGTGTCCAGTAGCAGATGATATACCAGCAGTCGCAATTGTTATGCTTGCATTTGGTGAACCACCAATACCACCTAAAGCAGGTGTTTGTGCGTCAAAGAATAATGTTTCACCATTTGTATATGCAGAACCACCATCAGTAATCTCAACAGATGTGACTGCATTACTTGATACAACAACTTTTGCAGTCGCACCATCCCAAGGTGCAGTCGCAGGGGTTGCATTTGTATTAAGTAATCTAACATTATAATAAGTGCCATCTGTATGTCCAGATCCACCATTTAAAGTATTATGAAACTTAAGTGATTGGAAACTATGTTCTTTATCTAAATTGATTACTGCGTTTGTATTATTATTGACAACTGATGTAATACCTATTGAACCATCAAAATTTTTCAAGAATTGGTTAGTTGTCTCTCTAGTAATACTTTTCTTTAAATCATTAGTTACAACATCACCAATCGGAAATCTTTTTGCGTAAGATACTGCTGCTGGTGGGTTTGCGTCTACATTATCACGGTCATATTCTGGAAATAAATTAACAATATTTTGATTGTACTTCTTCTCAGAAAATTCACCTGATGGTTCATCCATTGCATTACTACTGTTTAACACAAATAGATGGAACACACCATCTTGAACATCTTGAATATAAGGTGTTATTACCTCTGTCCTATAAACAAAGAAATTACCGCTATTGTCATTACGATCAAATCTTGGTAGTAATGTAGAACGTGTTTGTGTATTATTGGTAAATGTACCAGTCGTGTGTGTAACACCTGATGTATCAGTTGGAGAATATCTAAACTCCTTGTCATTTACTACTTGATCTACTATGAAAGTACCATTGTATCCTTTATTATCAAGAGCAGTTGAGTTTGTTGAACTCTGCACATTTTTGATAACAATTTGATCACCAACACCTAAATTATGTGGTTTGTCTGAGCGAATTTTTGCTAATTGCTCTGTACTATCAAAACTTGCTTGTGCAATAAATCTAGTATTACGATCAAAACCGTAATCGTTTGCAGATATAGTGGTTTTACTAAAATCAGTATTCGCAAGAACATTTGTTGAACTTGAGTCTTGAAGGACAAATCCATCTGTAGGATCTTTAGCATTGACTAATTCTTTCGGTACAACATATCTGAGTTTGTATATTTTCTCATCTAAACTTCTATCATCATCCTTTCTAAGAACGTATGTAATACTATCTGTTGTTAAAGAACCTTTATTTGCGTGTATGGTATTACCAGAAGCTAATGTATGAACAAACCATTGTCCAGCACTTGCATCATATTGTATTGGATGTCCAGCATCATTTGGTTTCTTATCGGATACTCTACTTATTATTCTAAATTTATCA
>Ga0207985_1000408_pt1 | contig 11836 bp, 11 predicted proteins | sample ETNtaG_3_FD_185761 | JGI IMG/M metagenome (GOLD analysis project Ga0207985, IMG submission 185761) | Marine microbial and viral communities from oxygen minimum zone, Eastern Pacific Ocean - ETNP201302SV84 (SPAdes) (version 2) | ecosystem: Environmental > Aquatic > Marine > Unclassified ...
GCTTCACTACTACCGACATTCTTTGCATCAAGACCTGCGTCTTGAAGAAGTGTACTTGTTTCTTTACTATATTTCATATTTCTCCTTAAAAGTATCTATCAGTTTGATACATACTTCTTTATCTTTTTCAATTTGCTTGATAAGTAATTCCATGTTATCAAACTTTTTTTCATCTCGAATTTTATCTAAAAATTCGATATAAAAATTCTTATCGTATAGATTGCCGAATTTATCAGATAAAATGTGAACTTCCATAACAAATTTTTTTTCATTAAAAGTTGGTCTTACGCCAGCATTTGTCATTCCAAAGTAAGTTTCTCCGTCTAAAAAAACTCTCGAAAGGTAAACTCCTGAACTTGGCAGTAGTTGATTTTCAAAAATTGGAATAAAATTAGCAGTAGGATAATTCATTGTTTTTCCACGATTTGAACCGGAAACAATCTTTGCCTCAAATCCATAAAATCTTCCTAAAAAATTATAAACTTTATTTGAATTACCATCTAAGATTAAAGATCTAATTAAGCTGCTAGATATGGTATTATCTTCATGTTTAATCATTTCTGGTACATGTAAATGTATATTATTCTGATTACAAAAAACTTTTAAAAATGATAAATCACCTTCTTTATTGTGCCCAAAAAAATGATTTGTTCCAACGGAAATGACTTGAGGATTAAATAATTCTTTTAAAATAGTTTCAGCAAATTCTTGTGCAGTCATAAATGAAAATTGTTCTGTAAATGGTATTACTAATACTTTATCTAATCCAATTTTTTCTAAAGCTTTTAATTTTAAGTCTTGGCTTTGCAAGTTAATTGGCTTTGGTTGATCTGAAAGGACATAAAATGGATTCGGATTAAATGTTATTAAACATGAGGGTATATTTCTTTTTTTTCCTTCTTGAACAATATATTCAAGAACATCATGGTGTCCTTTATGGATTCCATCATAGTTACCAACTGTTATAACAGAACTTGATAGTTTTTGAAAATCTTTTATGGACGTTATGACTTCCATTTATCCTCAAAACTTTCAATTGTTAAAGATTCATTTAAACTATACTCTCCTACACTTAGACGTGTTAAACTAATTAAATGTCCGACTGTACCAAAGAAATCAGCTATATCTTCAGCTAAGACTCTTATATATGTTCCAGAAGAGCATTCAACAGTAATTTTTAAAGTATTTTTATCTATTATATCAATTTTCAAACTTTTTACAGTAATTAACTTTGGATTGGTTTTTATTTCAATATTCTTTCTTGCAAGCTTATAAAGACGTACTCCATTAATTTTTCTAGCTGAATACATAGGTGTTCTCTGCAAAAGATCACCAGTAAATTTATTTGAACATTCTTTTAAAGATTTTGATGATATTTTTGGCACTTCCTTAGTATCCACAATATTACCAGTTAAGTCCATAGAATCAGTTTTATCGCCTAATTTTATTATACCTTCATAAGTTTTATCAAACTGAATAATATCAGATAATTTTTTTGTGGATTTTCCTACTCCGAGTACTAAAACTCCGTCTGCAAAAGGATCTAAAGTTCCAGAATGTCCAACTTTTTCTTTAGTGATATATTTCACTTTTTTAACAATATCAAAAGATGAAAAATCTTTAGGTTTGTATAAATTAAATATCATATCAGTCTATATCTTTAATAAGTCTGTCAATTTTTTCAAACTGTTCGAACGAATCATCATAAAAGAATTTTAATGTAGGCGTTGATCTAAGATTTAATGAAGATGATAAAAATTTCCTAAAAACAGGAACCAACAAATTTAACTCTTCATTAATAATTTCAATTTTTTTTGTTGGATTAATAATACTGTAATATAGGTTAGCATGTTTTAAATCAGCTGTCATTTTAACTGACGAAAAAGTGATAAAACCATACTTTCTTAAATCCATCTCACGAGTTAAGATATCATTAATGGTTTTTAAAACTTGTTGCGATACTCTTTCTGATCTTGAAAAGGGCTTATTATTCAACTGTCTGCTAATGTTCTCTTAATTTCATTTATTTTATAAGCAACGATTCTGTCGCCTTCAAAATACTTTTTAACACCTTCAACTGATATACCGCATTCCATACCTGAATCAACGGATGCAACATCATCTTTAAAGCGTTTTAGCGATGTAATTGATCCTTTTGACACTAACTCCTCTTCTTCGCGAATTAGCCTAACAAAACAATCACGTGTAATTTTACCTGATTCAACTTGTGAACCAGCGATAAATCCAATTTTAGGAATTTTAAATGACTCTTTAACAACTGCAACACCAATAACTTCTTCGACCATATCGGGTTTAAGTAAGCCCTCAACTGCCATTTTTACATCTTCAACAATTTGATAAATAATGCTATATGCTCTTATTTCAACGTTATTTTGGCTAGCTAATAATTTTGTATTTGAAGGAATTTGTACTCCAAAACCAATAACAATTGCTTGAGATGCTTGTGCTAATAAAACATCAGATTCAGTTACATTACCTACACCTTTATGCACAATATCAACACCAACTTCATCGTTGTTAATTTTTTCAATACTTTGAATCAATGCTTCGATCGAACCATCTGAATCTGCCTTTATAATGATATTTAAATTATTAATATCACCTTCTTTTATTTGTGCTGATATACTATCTAATGATGTCTTTTGAACCATTTGAAGATCTATTTCTCTTTTAATTCTTTGACGCTCATTTGCAATCTTTTTTAAATCTGATTCATTTTCAACTTCAGCAAATATATCTCCTGCTTGAGGAACTTGGTCAAATCCAAGAATTTGAACTGGATCAGATGGTTTTGCTTCAGATATTCTTTCATTTCGTTCATTCATAATTGCTCGAACTTTTCCAGGATGATTATTGCAAATAAACGGTGTTCCAACTTTTAAAGTACCTTTTTGAATTAATACTGTTGCAACAGGTCCTAACCCCTTATCAAGCTTAGAATCTATGACAATACCTTTACAATCTATTTCTTCATTAGCTTTAAGATCTAAAACTTCAGCTTCAAGTAAAATTGCTTCCATCAACTCATCAATTCCTACTCCAGTAATTGCTGATGTATTAACAGATTGTATCTTTCCGCCCCACTCTTCAACCAAAACATTCTTTTCAGATAATTCTCTTTTAACTATATCTGGATTAGCACCTTGTTTATCAATTTTATTGATTGCTACTACAATTGGAACTTCTGCAGCTTTTGCATGATTTATAGCCTCAATTGTTTGAGGCATAACGCTATCATCAGCTGCTACTACAAGAATAACGATATCTGTGGACTGGGCACCTCTTGCTCTCATAGCAGTAAACGCTTCATGACCAGGAGTATCTAAAAATGTTATTTTGTTTTCGTTATGAAGAACTTGATAGGCTCCAACTCTTTGAGTTATACCACCAGATTCTCCAGCAGCAACTTTTGTTTCTCTAATATAGTCTAATATAGATGTTTTACCATGATCAACATGGCCCATAATTGTGACAACAGGAGCCCTTTCAATTGCTCCTGATAATTCTTCGTCAGAATGAGCAGTAACAAAAAGATCATCTACTACTTCTTCATATTTCTTTAGTTCAACCTCATATTCACCAGCAATTAATTCTATAACATCCCACTCTAGTCTTTGATTGACCGTAGCTAAAATACCTATTTGTAAACATTTTCCAATAACTTCACTTGTAGGAACATCTAATACTTTTGCTATTTCATCAATACTTGCATATTCAGCCAATTCAATCACTCTAACTTGATCGGTATCTTCGAGGTTTGAGTCTTTTTTGTTTTTTTTGTATGATTTCTTTTTAGGTCCAGAATCAATCGAAGCAAGAGTTTTTTTAAGTCTTTTAACAGCAGAACTATCTTTTTTTAGTTCATCTTTATGCTTTTTAGCTTGTTTTTTATCTTCTTTCTTTTCCGGTTCTCTTAATGAGATTTTTCTTAATTTTTTCTTAGGTTTTATTTCTGCAGGTGCATCTTTTTTTGTCTCAAGCTTTTTATCTGATTCTTTCTTTTTAGGTTCATCAGCTTTTTTCTTTTCAGACTTTCGCTGTTCCTCAATTGACATTATTTTGAACTTTTTAACAGATTTTGTTTTCATAACTACCTTAGAGTCATGAATTTCTTTTCTTACCTGTTCTTTTCTATCTCTCTCTGCAGATTGACGATCTTTCGCAAACTCTGTATAAACTATTTGTTGTGTTTTACCATCAATTGGCGACATGTGACTTGACACAGAGATATCTTTAGATTTTAAAAAATCTAAGATATCATTATGAGATATATTAAGCTCTTTAGCTAACTGAAATATTCTTATTGAATCAGACATTTACTCTTCTACTTTTTCCTCATTATTATCAGGCTGTTCCTCTTCAACAACTTCATCTTCTTTTGATTCCTGCGGTTCGTCGTTTGATTCCTCACTCAAAATCTCTTCCGAAGTTTCATTTGTCTTCAAATCAATATCTTCTACAACTTCCTCTTCAACTTCTTCTTCTTTATTATGTGTAACCTCAATAAATAAGTTTACAGCATCGCTTATAGATGTAACCTCTTTATCATCTAACTCTAATTCATCAATTAAAACATATTTTTTTGTATTTAAGTAGTCAGCAACTGAGATAATTCCAGCTTTTACTAGTTTCTTACTTAATGTCTTTGTAATACCTTTTAAAGATTCAAGCGTAGTTTTCTGATTGATTAATACTTCTTCATATTCTGATTTAGTATATGCATCTATAGTATAACCAGTTAATTTTGAAGCTAAGTTAATATTGACTCCACTTCTTCCAACAGCATTTTCTAAACCACCTTCATCAAATATAGCTACACAATATTTTCTATCATCATCTATATATAAATCAACTGGTTTTGCAGGGGAAAGTGCTCTAGTAATAAACACTTCTGATTTCTCAGTAAAGTTAACAATATCAATCTTTTCATTATTTAATTCTCTTACAACTGATTGAATTCTGCTTCCTCTCATACCAACACAAGCACCAACTGCGTCTATTCTCTTATCTACTGAATGAACAATAATTTTACTTCTTTCTCCAGGCTTTCTTGCAATCCCTTTGATTTCTATAATACCATCCTCAATTTCAGGAACTTCCATTTCAAATAGCTTATAAAGAAATAGGTCATCGCTTCTGGAAATTAAAATATCTGGACCTTTTGAAGTAACTTCTACAGATTTAACAAGTGCTCTTATGGTATCACCTCTTCTAAATCTCTCAGAATAAATTTGCTCATTTCTAGGCATTCTTAACTCAGTTTGTTCAATGTTAACGAATGTATTCTCTCTGTGTACTTGATGAACTGTTCCAATGATCACTTCACCTATTCTTTGTACGTAATCTTCATAGATATACTGTTGTTGAACTTCACGAGTTCTTTTATTTAAAAACTGTCTTGCGTTCGCAACTAATCTTCTTCCAAAACGAGCAGGATCAATTACTTCTACAAAAGTATCACCTAATTTTAATTCACCAGCAAGATCTGGTTCTAATTCAATAGCTCTTTCAAGAGTTATATCAAAATGATCATCGTCAACTTCTTCAACGATTGTTTTCTCGACATATATTTCAATCTCACCTTTATCAAGATTGACAATAACACTACAATTATCTGATTCCCCAGTTTCTTTTTCAATAATGAATAAGAATAATTGCTCAATTATTGTACCAAGTTCAGAACGCTCAATATTTTTTTCTCGAGCTAATTCAATGAAAATTTCAATTAAATCTCTATTAATCATAATAATCCTTTAATTTTTTCATTATAACAAAAATGGGCCGTAGCCCATTTAATTCATTGGAATATATCTATTTAATATCTTTTTAACAAGTATCTTAGTTAATACTTAATACTAAACCGTATATCTCCTCATAAAGTTCATTATATGCTGGATTATTTGTGTCGATAGAATCAAGCAGTATCAAAGACTGGTCTTTATTACCATTTTGTGCCAATTTTTTGGCTTTTAGAAGAGATATGTACTTTAATTCATTTTTAGAATCGGTGTGTTTCATTGCTTTATCAAACATTTTAACATCATTTTCCAATTCAGCAATCATGATATAACCTTCCTTTTTTAGATTATCATATTTAACCTTTGAAACGCTTTCGGATAAATAAAGAAGTGCTTTATCATTATTTCCATTTATAAAAGCAGTCCTACCCAAATAAAACTTGGCTTGATGCGCAGCTTTTGTTCCAGAAAAGTCTTCAACTACAGCTTCAAGCTGTAAAACTGCATTATCAAAGTCACCTTTCTCGAAGTAAATCATTGCATTGCTTAATGCTGAGTCAGATGCTGTAGGTTTAACATCATCATTGAGTGAAAATGCTTGATAAGTAACTAAAAAAACAAGTAAGGCTAATACAATAGGATTTAATACAAAATTTTCAATTGGAGAATAATCAGATCTGTCCTTATAGGTAACCTTAATTGGCGTTGAAAGAAAGTTCTTAATTTTATCAATCATTATATTATTTCCAGTAATTAAATAGTTTATAAAGTTTAGGTCTAAATTTAGTAGATAATTTAGCACTTGAAACCTTTTTATTATTATCTTTTCTTAATTTTTTTTGTGTGTCTAAATCCAGTTGTAAAAACTCACTACAATCTTTAGAACAACAATCATTGTATTTATCAGCACACTTACTGCATTGAATAAATAATAAATGACATGCATAATTTTTACAGTTTTTATGATTATCAGATACTGCTTTACATTGATGACAATGAGAAATGACATCGTTTGTTATGCGTTCTCCCATTCTATCGTCAAATACAAAGTTTTTTCCAATAAACTCAGATTTAAGATTATTTTCCCTTATATCGTGTGCATATTGAATAATTCCACCTTCAAGCTGATAAACCTCTTTGAAACCTTTTTTAATAAGATATGAGCTAGCTTTTTCGCATCTAATACCTCCAGTACAATACAGATGTACTTTTTTATCTTCTTTACCCTCTAAAATTTTTGCCACTTTTGGTAATAATTCTTTAGAATAGTGAGCATCTGGAATAATTGCATTCTTAAACCTGCCTACTTCACTTTCATAATAATTTCTCATATCAACAATAACAGAATCTTTATCTTTAATTGAGCGATTAAAATCTATCGGATTTAAATGAATTCCAGTTTTATTCATATCATAAGAGTCAATTGGGACTTTATATGCAACAATTTCATCTCGAACTAAAATTTTAAGCTTTAAAAATGAAACTCCTTCTTCGAAAGCATTTTTAAATTTTATATCGTTAAATATCTCAAAAGAATGTATATAGTTTTTAAAACTATCTAATGAATGTTCAGGTATGCTAATTTGTGAATTTATGCCTTCTTTTGAAACATAGATTCTTCCAAGAACATCAAGCTTTTTCAAATCTACGTACAACTTATCTCTAAAATTATCAAGATTGTCAATAGAGCAGTATTTATAAAATGAACACGTAATTCTTTTAAATACTTCTTTATTTAGGCTTTTTTGAAGCTCAATTCTGGACTTTTTATTGTACATAAATGGATGTTAATAGAAAAAGAGCCTATTAACAATATATAATAGGCTCTTTTATTGTATTTAAATAATTATTGGTTACTTAAATCAGGTCTATGGACTGATACTTGACTGATACCGTTCCAAGCGCTTTGACCCCAAGTAGATTCCCAGTCAGGCATTCTTTTACTCATTTCACCAAGCAATGTTAAAAAGGCAGATTGATCTAATGCCTCTGAAAGAGTATCGTGTCCTGAAACAAATATATACTCATTGAAAGGTTGACCAGTATTTGAAACCATACATACGAAATGTTCATCTGATCCTAATTCATCTCTAATCTCGTTTGCCAATTTAAAAATTGATTCTGCGCTAGATTGACCGCCTTGTCTTACATTCCATTTACTTTGTCTAATATATTTCCAAGTTTTTACTTGAGGATTGTAACTTAAATCAGGTCTTAAAGTATAAAACACAGTTCCATTTCGTCCTTCAACCATTTTACCATCAAATTTATCATATGGTACTGGTTCATGATTTTCCCATTCATTATATACAGCGTCAATCATATCTGCTGAAGTAAAAATAGATTTTGGCATTCTAATATAATCTCCTGCATCTGGACCATTTATAATTTGATACGTTGTTGCAGCACCGAGATCGGTAGCATGTGCTTTATTATGTTGCATCATAGCTTTTTCAAAATCTGCTATTCTAACACCATCTTTAACACCAATTTGAATTTGCATGTTGTATGTTTGTGAGAAAGCTAGAGTCGAAAAAACTATCATTAATAATATATTTTTCATTTTAAACCCCCTTAATTGGTTATTTTCAAATATTTTATGAATTATTTCATATAATTGTAATAAATATTTATCGAGATGCTTTTGCTATCTCTTCAAAATTAACTTTATTATAAACAAAACTTACATTTTTCATAAAAGTTGACCCATATTTTTCAAACCAATCTTTATGAAGGGCTAATTCTTTATAAGTTGGTCCAATAATATTAAACTCAACGTAATAATTATCAGCTATATTTCCAGGCAACGCAACATTTCTTGCATAATGAAAATTATCAATCAAGTTTATATGTGGTAATAAATCTATAAAAGTTGATAATCCTGTGTTTGAGTTTACTATTTTTGCATTTATTGCTAAATATGGTACAAAACCACCTTCAGGTGTACCATCAGGTATATTAACTTCATCCCAGTTTACTCTAGCTTCAATATGTATATTTGATTGGTTTTCTTTAAGATGCATTTCTTTAGGCATTATATGATCCTTTATTGCACCTTCAAAGATAAAGACAATTCCAGGTTCTACTCTTTCTTCACCAATTACAAGTTCTTGTGAAAATCCAAAATTAATTAGCATCAATAGAATGAAAACTTTAATTGTTTTAAGCATGATTTACCCCCTAATTATAAATGATACTTCTCACCCAATTTAGTTACGTTAAATCCTTTTTCTAAAATATTTATATATTCATCAGAATTCTTATTTAAAGCTGGGTTAGTATGATTTAAATGAATGAAATGTATAGAATTTTTTTTATCTGAATTTTCAAATAGGTTCATTGTTTCAATTATAAACGGATGAGGAATTTTTGACATATCTCTTCCAGGAAGTTCATTAATATCATAAAAAGTACCATCAAGCAAACTGTAATCTGAGTTTTCGACAATGTCTATAATATTTATTTGCCATTTGCTCCATTTATCTATGTCAGGAATAAAAACTAAAGATTTTGATGGTCCATCAATTCTATAACCAACCGTTTCAGAAAATTCATCTCTATGAGGAACTTTAAATGGTGTAATAGTTAATCTCGAATTTAGTTGTACTGGTTTATTGTCTTTCAAACTTTTTAATGAAATATTTTCTAGTTCAACTAATTGACTCCATGGACCATTATTCCTTAAGAAGTTTTCCATTTTAGGCATAACACTTACTGTTGTATTTTTTGAACCCATTACCTCTCTACCCAAATGCATTAATCCAGTATAATGTCCAATGTGAGCGTGAGTTAAAAATATACCTTTTAGATCTCTTGAATTATTATTTGATAACAAATGCAACTGTTCAGCAAAGTCAGGTGTTGCGTCAATCATCCAGACTTCATTAGATATAGGATCAACAATTCCAATACTTGAGACTTTATTGTGTAAATTGGGATCATTCCATTTATCGATACAACATACTTTCTCGCAGGCTGCATGAGGAGCACCGCCATCTTGTGCAATTCCTAAAACAATGACATAGGGTTGCTCTTTTATATAAGTAAAACTATAAAATAGCGATGAAATCGATACAACTAATAATAATCTAACCACCAAGTTGAAGTTCATCATCTGAAGATGTTGCAGGTATGTTAGGTGAATTATACATTGCGTCAATTTCAGCTTTATGTTTTTCAACAACCACTTTTCTCTTAATAGACATTTTTGGTGTTAACTCTCCTTTGTCAACGGTCCATTCATCTGCAATTAAAGTAAATTTTCTTACAGATTCGTATCTTGAGAAATTTGTCATTGTATCTTTAACAATAGCATCAAATAAGTCGTATGCGAGTTCATGTGCACATAAAGCATTATAATCTAACCCTGACAACCCTTTTTCTTCTGCCCACGCTAGTAGATTTTCCTTATTTGGAACTATTAGCGCTGAAATGAAATTCCTATCATCTCCTACAACATTACATTGTTCAATATATTTATTAGATGTAAGTGAAACTTCCATAGGTTGAGGAGCAACATTTTTACCGCCTGATGTTACAATTAGACTCTTCTTTCTATCTGTGATTCGTAATAAACCGTCTTCGTCAAATTCTCCGATATCACCCGAATGAAACCATCCATCAATAATTGCTTCATTAGTTGCTTCTTCATTCTTATAGTAACCCATCATAACATTATGACCTTTACAAACAATCTCCCCGTCTGGTTGAATTTTAACTTCAACTCCAGAAATTGGTTTTCCAACAGTTCCGAACTTAAAAAAGTCTGGATGTCCCATTGTCATTACAGGACTTGTTTCGGTTAACCCATAACCTTCAATGATTGAAATGCCAATCCCACAAAAGAAGGATCCAACTTCTTTTGAAAGTGCTGATCCGCCTGAAGAACATGCTCTTACTTTACCACCTAAAGCAGCTCTAAATTTGTTAAGCACTAGCTTATCAGCAATTTTATATTTTAAACCAAGTACAAAAGGTAAGTCTTGATTTGTTGTGCGATATGGTACGGTTTGCAAACCTACAGAAATTGACCAGTCAGCTAGCTTCTTTTTAACTCCAGTCATTTGTGCTACTGAATCCAAAATTTTAGCATGAATTTTTTCAAAAATTCTTGGAACTGCAGTTAAAAAAGTTGGTCGAACTTCTCTAATATTTTCAAAAAGAATTTCAGGTGTAAAATTCATTTCAGCATAATATATAGAAGTTCCCTGGCTGAAAATAGCATAATGACCACCAACCCTTTCAAAACTATGGCTTATCGGAAGAAATGAAACAAATCGCTCTATACCATCAGCAGGTTTTAATTCAGGATTAAGTTCCATTGCCACTTTGAGGTTGTCATCTATTGCAAGCAAATTATTACAAATATTTGAATGACTAAGCATAACACCCTTTGGATTTCCAGTTGTTCCGCTTGTATAAATAAGCGTTAATAGATCATTTTCTTCAACCGTTGCGGATATTGCACGAATATCATGTTTTTGGTCTTTCATTTTGAATACATCAGCAAATTTGATAACATTCTCTTTTCCGCCACTATAAGTATTATCCATAATAATAATTGTATGCAAATTAGAATTTGCATCATTAATTAGAGGATATACTTTATCTAACTGAACTTCATCTTGAACAATAGCAATCTTACTTTCAGAATGTTCTACAACATATTGAGACTGTGTTGGAATTAAAGTTGGGTAAACTGGAACAGATACAGCTCTAATGTGGGCAATTGCATAATCTGAAATAGCCCATTTTCGTGAGTTAGCACCAATAATAGCAACTTTATCGTTATCATTTATTCCTAAATTTTTAAGTCCATTTGCAAAATCTTCGACCATAGCTTGAAGGTCGATTAATTCAATACCTTCCCATTTATTGTCAGTTTTGGTATAAAAAGTTTTTAAGTTTGGTTTTTCACTTACTAGATGTTGAAACATTTGTGGTACAGTTTTAAATGACACTTTATACTCCTTTTAATTTTGGTTATTGACAAACTACATACTTTATCTGAAATTTGTCAACATCTTTGCCGGGGTGGCGGAATTGGTAGACGCGCTGGTCTCAAACACCAGTGAGAG
>Ga0207985_1000420_pt1 | contig 11678 bp, 6 predicted proteins | sample ETNtaG_3_FD_185761 | JGI IMG/M metagenome (GOLD analysis project Ga0207985, IMG submission 185761) | Marine microbial and viral communities from oxygen minimum zone, Eastern Pacific Ocean - ETNP201302SV84 (SPAdes) (version 2) | ecosystem: Environmental > Aquatic > Marine > Unclassified ...
TATATGTTGAAATTGAAACCCTGGACGAGTCAGTCCAAATGGGGAATGTTTTCGGAACTATTGAGGCAGTTAAAACTGTATCTGACTTATTTATGCCAGTTGACGGTGTTGTTGTTGAAGTTAATGACAAGTTAGAGTCTGAGCCTGAACTAGTAAATAATGATCCATATGGTGATGGTTGGATGGTTAAAATTAAGCTAGATAATCCTTCTCAAGTTGATGAGCTACTTGACCTTGCCGCATATGAAAAAATTACCGGTTAGTTTTTTTGTTTATCTTTTCTTCACCCTAACCTGGTTCCTGGTTATTCTATATCTTCTTCTTTATTATCAACCAGATGGTAGTACATACTCAAAATTTAGACACCTTGACAAGCTTATACACTTTATTCTTTTTTTTGTTCAGTCTTTGACACTATCACAGGCAATCTATTTATTTAAAGGACACTTTAGTTTTAAAATTTTTATTCTCGTAATATTAATTTTATTGTCTTTTGGTGTTATTACAGAGGTTCAGCAACTATATATACCTTTTAGGACCTTTGACTATTATGACTTAATTACTAACATAATCGGAGTTGTGACAGGAGTATTTTGTGTAAAATTTTTTAATAAATAGATATCAATTAGTTATATTAGAGATATGGAAATAAAGAAAAATCCTGAAGCAGATTTAGAAAGAAGAAGTGGTCTTTTTCTGAATATTGGCCTTTGTATAAGCCTTATCTTGGTTATTGCAGCTTTTGAGTGGAGATCTTACGACAGAGGTGCAGCTATGGATCTTGGTTCTATTGATGATGACTTCGAAGATTTAATGGAAATTCCGCCAACAGAACAACCACCACCTCCGCCACCTGTTATCCAGCAACCTGAAATTATAGAGGTGCCTGATGAGGAAGAGATAGAGGAAGAGATAGAGATTGAAATAGATGTTGAAATTACAGAAGAAACTGTCATTGAAGAAATTGTATTTGAAGAAGCTCCTGAGGAAGAAGAAGTTGATGAAATTTTTACTATTGTTGAGGATCAGCCAACCCCTCCTGGAGGAATGAGTGCATTTTACAAATATGTTGCTACGTCCCTTAGGTATCCTGCACAAGCAAGAAGAATGGGAATCGAAGGTAAGGTCTTTGTTCAGTTTGTAGTTGGTAAAGACGGTACCCTGACTGATGTTCAAGCTATAAAAGGTATTGGTGCAGGGTGTGATGAGGAAGCAGTAAGGGTAATATCTAAAGCAAAAAAATGGTCTCCAGGAAAGCAGAGGGGTAGACCTGTTAGGGTTAGAATGATTCTACCTATCACTTTCAAATTGGGTTAGTTCACCTATGAAAAATCTATTTTTATTCTTTACTCTTAGTTTCATATCTTTTGTTGTTAATGCACAAAAGGTGTTTAATAATGCTGGGGGAGACAGCCTGTTTTCAAATTCAGCAAATTGGGTTGGTGGTTCAGTTCCTACATCAACTGATAAAATTAAGATACAGACAGTCAAGGGAGTTTTAATTCTTGATAATGATTATACTGTAAAACAAGTAATTGCGGCAAGGAAAGGGGTAGTTATTAAAAGTAGTAGAACATTTAATGTTGGATTAACAGCATCAGGTAATGCAAACTATATATTTAACAGCTCTGAATTGTCATTTAGTAACCAAAACGATCCTAATATATCAGTAAATGTTGGAGATAAGTTAGTATTCGATGCCACAAGTAATACTCTAGCAACACATCCATTTGCCATTGTATCTGATCTTTCAAGTTCTGGAGCTTATGATGCAAGTAAATTAGTTTCTGGAGTGACTAATAATGGAACGAAAGGGGATACTATTTCATGGGATTTAACTGGAGTTGCTGCTGGAACATATTATTATATCTGTACCTATCATAAAAATATGGTAGGTCAAATTACCGTTTCTCCTCAAAAATCTCTTACCATAACTGGTAACGGTAATGTTGGGCAACCGGTTCAAGCCAATGGAGACGATTCATCTGTTGACTTTCAGCTTCCAGTTATAATTAACACGACGGATACCCAAGGAAAATCATTTGCAACAAATGGAGCAAGAGCAAAAATATTTTTTAATTCATCATTAACAAACACCACTGCTACGTTATCATTCTCTAACCCAAATACGAAAGCTAACACTGCTCATCATATTAACGGTAAGTTCATTTCTAATAAATGGCTAAATGTCAATGCAAATACTAATGTTACTTTTGGAGAAAATTCTGATTTTACTGAACACGCTAGCGCTTTAAGATTTATTGGTAATGCTGGAAATGGCAAATTAACTGTTAGCTCGGCAAAAAATAAATTTAAGACATCTGGAACTAAAATTATAGTAAATACTGGGGGTCATATGACAATAAATTCAGAGGATATTTTGAAGAGTACTATTCAGATTGACTCTGACAAAATTTTAAATTTGACGATAAATAGTAATCAGTCAAATGCTGGTTTAATAACTATGGCAGACTCTGCCAAGATTAATTTGAGTATTGACCCGAGTGTAACTTCTATTGCATTTGCTGACAACTCTTCATCAAGTTGGGGTAATGGCAAAATAATTGTTACTGGTTTTAAAGATGACGTAATTAGTTTTGGAAATAATGCAAGTGGTTTAACAACTAATCAATTATCAAAACTTGATATAGGTGGCACGGCATTAGAAATAGATGCATCTGGAAAAATTAAGTCAGAAGCTCCACCTGAGGTATCAGTATCAACTTTCACTAATGGGGGTGGAGATAAACTATGGTCTAATCCTTTAAATTGGAACAATGGAATTCCTAACGTCCCTACAGCAAAGGTAACCTTGAATGACTCTCTAATTCTTGATAAGGATGTATCTGTCGCTCAAATTAAGTTGGCAAATATTGATAAAGATGTTGCAGTAACATCTTCAAATAATGCATTACTTACTCTTACTGGATCAGGCGTGACTCAGCCAGTACAAAATAATGCTCCAGATAGGTCTTTGACATTTGATATTAAAGTAGATCTAACATCTAATGATTTAGAAACAATTCAAATTAATGGTGGTGGAACAGCAAGTATCAATTTTGGATCAAACTCAGAACTATCTCTTGCCAGCGCAACAAAGTTTGTGGGTAAACTTAATAGATCTTTCTCATTTAATGGTACATTAATTGGAGCGGGTGCTTTTCAAGTTGGTGACGATACAAATATAACTTTTGGAACTAGTTCAGATAATCTAGGCTACACTGGAGAATTCAAATACTTAGGAGCAAATGCTTTGATTACCGCGAATACAGCGGATGAGGGAACATTTATCTCAAATGGAGTATTTATTAGTCCAGGTGCAGCAACCAATCCAAAATTAATTTTGAATGGAGTCAATATATTCAAAGGTGATATCAATATCTCAGATAAAGACTTTACAATATTATTCAACGCAAACCAAGGTAGTGTTGGGGAGTTGACAATGGGCTCAGGCAATCTTAACCTAAGTCTTGACGCCTCAGTGTCTGAAGTTGCTTTTGCTGATAATTCATCTTCAAATTGGGGTGACGGAAAGGTTGTTATCAGTGGTTTTAAGGATAATGTTATACGTTTCGGTACAAGCTCTAGTGGAATAACCTCTGAACAGTTAAATAAAATTGATATTGGTGGAACGGAAGTTGTAATTAATAGTTCAGGCAAGATTGCTGGGAAAGTAATATCTCAGTCAACCTTCACTAATGCTGGGGGAGATATGTTATGGTCAAATGTTAATAACTGGAGTAATGGAATACCTAATATATCTTCAGCAAAAGTAATTCTTAACGATTCGCTAATTATTGACAAAGATGTTGAGATAGCTCAAATTAAGTTGCCTGGAGGATTTGGGAGCGTTCATGTATCTAGCATTGATAACAAATCTCTAACCTTAAATGGTACAGGAGTTAATGCAGTAATTCAAAATAATGGATCAAATGTTGACTTAAGATTTGAGCTTGATATCAAAATAAGATCAAACGATTCCATAGAAGCAATACAAGTAAATGCAGGTGGATCTTCAAGAATAATATTTAGAAAAGGTTCTTCTCTTGACTCAGATAGATTAATAAGTATAACTGCTGGAGGAGATAAATATGTCATGATAAACGACATTCTATCCTCAAGTGGTCTTTTTGGTGGAGGGGTAACAGTGATGCCTGGATCAAAACTCGTTTTTGGAGAAAATGCTTCAAATAAAGATTACTCGACTTATTTTACTCTTTTAGGTAATGCTGAATTAATATCTAGAATACCAGAGGAAGATTTCTTTGTAAAAAGTGATTTTTACATAAAAAGTTTGGATAGAAATAACAAAGGGTTACCAAATGTTGTTACCGTTGAAAATGGATATACAATGCGTGGAAGTCTTAAGGTTGACAGCGTTGATTTAATACTTAATCTCCATGCTAGCCAGCATATGGAAGTTATTGAATTGACCTCTGGTAATTTGATATTAAATTTTGACTCTGCCGCTGAGTTTCCTGAAGTAACATTTTTACATGATGGCCTGTACAGTTCAAATAATAGTAACAGATTTATAATTAATGGATTTAAAGAAAAAGTCTTCAGGTTTGGGTCGGATTCAACTGGTCTCTCATCTGAAAAATTAGCTCTCATCATGGCAGATAGTTCCTCTGTAGGAATAGATGGACAAGGTTACTTATATATAATTGTGGATTCAGATGGAGATGGAGTAATTGACTCAGAAGATTTATGTCCTGATACTCCTGTTGGTGAGTCAGTAGATTCTGACGGCTGTTCAAGTTCTCAGAAAGATTCTGATGGTGACGGTGTGACTGACAATCTAGATGCTTGTCCAAATACATCAGCTGGAGCAACTGTTGACTCCTCGGGTTGTGAAATCCCGCTGTCTATAGAATTTTCTAATTTTATAAATAATGTTTATCCAATTCCAGCAGATGATATAGTTACAATAGAGTTAAAAGAAAACTTAGAAGTAATTGATATAAATGTTTTAGGAATTAATGGTGCTACTACTAATAAATTGCCATTTGCTAAAAAGAGAAATAGACTAGATGTTAAAGTCTCAAATTTATCAGATGGTATTTATATTATAAGAATTACTACTAATAAAGATATTCAAAAAGTAAAAGTAATAATCAAGAGGTAATTTAAGTTTAAGGTTTTTTTAATATAACTACATCATCAAGAAAAAATCCAGGTAACATTGGATCCTTCAGAGGTTTATAAAATACAACCTTTGCTTTTGATACACCAGCTGGGACGGTAAATTCAATATTATTTTCAGTCCACTCATTAGTCTTTGGGACTTCATAATCAACAAATTTTTCTTCGTCCCCTTCATTATTTTTTATTACAGCATTAAAGGTATTTGTCGGGGTTGTTTTCCACCTATGGAAAAAAGAGTAGCTATATGTTTTTCCCTCTTCAACGTCTATTATTTGAAATATTGATCCATCGTGTGGTTCAATTCTAGCTAAAAAGTTTCCTGTATTCGGATCTTGCACCGAAGCATTGAGAACAGCATTCTTAAAACCACCCCATGGGCTTATAGATCCACTTTCAAATGTGCCATTTTTTAGAAGATTTCCTGGGACTTCAGTTACCTCTTCTATAACAGGATCTTTACCTGATCCAGCGAGCATATTTGGTTTATAATTTGCATAGTATTCTCCAAGTTCAGTCATACTTTCATCATCGTTATATAACCTAGATGAATATAGTCTTGGGTAATTAGGTGAGCTTTCGGTTCCATTGAACCAAGCAAACCTATGAACATATTTTCTGTTATAAAGTTCAGGTAATAATGTTCTCATGGTACCAAGAATTTGTATAGGACTATATTTATTATTGTCAATCGAAGTTGCTTGATTATCAACTACAGCCATTTCAGTGATCCAAATCGGTTTATTATATTTATTATATGTTTCGTCTATCATATCCAAAAAGAGTTGTGGATTATTATTTAGGTATAGGTGTATACATATAAAATCAACTCTCAGATTATTTTGTTCAGCTTTCAACATAAATTCCTCTAGCCATCCATTTCTGAGTCCTGCTGGTGCCGGGCTTCCAAGAGGAACACCTATCTCCTCTAGTTTAGGCCACAGAGCTATTGCCTCATCAACACTCATATGTGATTGTGTTTCTAAATCAGGTTCATTAAACCCTAAAACATGTCTAATTTGTCCAGTCTCTCTAAGGTTTTTTAAATTTTCAAGAGCTTCATTATTCAAACTATTTTTTCCCCAAATCATTGGAACAAACTCAACACTATCTGGTATAGCTTCATTTAATTCTTTATTCCACGCATAATGCCAAAAAGGTTTTAATCTTGCAACTCTTGAGGACCAAGTTGGAATTTTATAACCCATACCGATACCTTTTTTATCTAAAATTTCTTCAGAAGTAATTATAGTAGAAACATTTCTAGATCTCTCTAATCTTACCATATCGATATTATCCTCTACACAACCAGTATGTGATAAAAGTAGTATTATGAAAAGATGATGTGTAATTATTTTTTTCATATTAATATCCTGGATTTTCAATTAGTTTTGGATTATCTGCAAGCCTACTTAACCCAAGAGCATAATAATAATTTCTTGGCGGATGAAGTCTAACTCCTCCAAGATCACCTGGAGCCATTTCAATTGTATATTTTTTGGTATTTGCATTATATCTGTAGTGAAGCCTGTGTCTTTGTTTATTATCAAGTTCTTCTACAGCTATCCTCCATCTTCTTAAATCCCAAAATGTATGTTCCTCAAATGCTAGTTCACATCTTCTTTCTTGCCTGATTTTATCTTGACTTACTTGACCAATAGAAAGAGAAGGCATCCCGGCTCTGTCTCTAAGATTATTTAAATTTGCTAACATGTCGCCATTAGGATCATTTAAGTAGAATGCTGCCTCTACATAGTTCAATATGATTTCACCAAGTCTAAAAATAATATAGTCAGTACTTGACCTTGTAGCATCAGGTGTTTCCGGATTAGTTCTTTTCCTTATCAATAATCCGGTAGCCATACTTCCAATATGTTTTGATGGTCCAGTTCTTGGCCACCCAGATAAAGATCCAGACATACTTCTATGAAAATGAACGGTTCCTCCCTTAAAAGATGACCCTGGATAAAAAATTGAAGCTTTCATTCTTGGATCTCTCATCTCGAAAAACCAATTAGGATCTATTTCAGTTGCATCGTCATATATAGATCTATCAAGCATACCACTTGTACCATCAGTAAAATCAAATTGTTCTAGTGTTTCAAGGTAAACGGTATAGTTTGAGCTCCAATTAAACCCAAATCCTGATGGCTGAGCAAGTGCATCCCACTGATGACTTTTACCTTCATCATAATCGTACTTCTCTGCAAAGATAACTTCAGGATTATTTGATTCATCTATGAAAAGATCACCAAAATTTTTAACTGGATCAGAATCTTTTCTGTATAAAGAAAATATACCCGACCTGATAATTTCTCTTGATGCTTCGAGAGATTTTTGGTAGTAGAAGTTAGTCTCAGAATTATTTATTCCAAGTAGCCCGTTCAACTGTTCAGTTCCAAAGTTTGCAATACTTGCTGCATAAAGCATTGATCTACTTTTTAGAGATAGTGCAGTCCATTTAGTTATTCTGCCATCTTGTTCTGCAAATGAAGGAAGATAGTTTACTATATCATCCATTTCTGATAAAATAAAATCATAAACTTCTTTCTCAGAGTTCCTAGCTCTAAATAGCTCGTCTCTTGTACCTTGAACAGGTATTATATCTGTAACAATAGGTACTCCCCCAAATCTTTTTACCATTTCGAAATATGCATGCGCCCTTATAAATCTTGCTTCAGAAACTCTTGAGTTAATAAAGTCTGAAGATAACCTTTCGGACTCAGGAAGTTTGGTAATTAATTGATTACATTCTCTAATCAATCTGTAATCATAGTAATCCAAAATCTTACCTATAAGACCATTTTCATTATAATCTACATCTACGACTTGAGTATAGGGGATTTGCCATGATACCCCATAATTTCTTGACTCACCACCATATGAAGAAATTAACCCCATATTTAAATTTCCATTCCCACTTTTTATATGAAATTGGGCTCGATCGTATAGATCAAATAGAAATGCATCAGCTAGAACTGGATCATCAAAAACAAGTTCATCAGAAATTATATCAGTTCTGGTAAGATCAAATGGATCAGAGCATCCGACTTGGAATAATAAAAATAAAATAAGATATATTTTGTTCGAGTTCATATTAAAAAGTCATTTTAATTCCAGCTGTAAAAGATCTTGTTATTGGGTAACGTCTTGTTGTCTGCGTATTCGGATCAAACTCCGGATCGAATGAGTTTTTGTATATTCCGAGATTTGTTAGAGTAAAAATATTTTCTGTAGATAGGTATAATTGAGTAGAATTTAATCCAATTTTGGAAATTATATTGTTAGGAATATTATAGGATATATTAATATTTTTAAGTCTAAGATATCTAACATCTCTCAGCCAAAAATCTGAAACCCTTGAATTATTGGTACTAGCTGAAAAACTTGATGCTGGTAGTATAGCATCTGGATTAATATTTATAGATGGGTCATCTGGATGAGGTTGCCATGCATATTTGTAGTGGTAAGATAAAGGAATTGATCCGTTACTAAACATTGTCGCAGCAGGACCATTTATATAAATACTAAATTTTGATGCACCTTGTAATAATACTGATAATTGAAAATTTTTATATGATGCTCTAAGATTCATTCCAAAGTTCATTTCTGGCATTCCACCAGCAAAACCAATTACACCTTGGTCTCTAAAGTTTATAGTATCGTTACCATCAAGATCTTTATATTTAATATCTCCAGGATTTAAAAGAAGGTTTCCATTACCGTCTTGAATGACTTGGTGATTATTGATCTCATCTTGGCTCATAAAAATTCCATCAGAAAAATATCCAAACCTTCTATTTACCCATTCTCCTTCTCTCCCATAAATTCTTTTATAGTCTAAATCTTCAAAATCCTCAATATCTTTTCTGACTACAAATTTCTCTTTTCCAATTGAAAAGTTTGGGGCTATATCGATTTTCAAATCTCCGATTTTTTGCTGATAAACTGCAGATAATTCTATCCCTCGATCATCACTTATATTAATATTAGTTAGAGGAAGATCATAACCTCCCTCATCAGCAACTGCTTGATTGTCATTACTTAGAATATTTTCTCTTTTTCTATAAAAAAAGTCAGTTTCAACCTGCAATTGACCTTTAAAAAATGTTGCTTCTAAACCAAGATTATACATTGTCATCTTCTCCCAAGTAAGAAATGGATTTACCTCACCCAAAGTTCTAATGGTTGTTTCTGAAATGTTATCACCAAATAAATATGTTGTATTTGTTTCGTAACCGGTTAGGTAGTCAAATCCACTTATGCCATTAGCAGAGTCATCTCCTAACTGGGAATATGATGTTCTTAATTTTAGGGTTGTATTTTGATTTCCCTGGAAGAAGGGTTCTTCAGATAGTATCCAACCAAAAGAAAGACTAGGAAAATAACCCCATCTTGTATCAGGTGCAAAAAGAACGTTTCCATCTGCCCTAAAAGTTGACTCAATTATATACCTATCCTTAAATCTATAATTAATTCTTGCAACTGCACTTTTCCTTCCTATGTCAGGACCAGATGATCCATTATTGGTTTGTTCATTTTCTGAACCTATAAAAAGTTCAGGAATTGATGTTGTGAATAGGTCCCTTCTTGTAGCAGAAAACATACTATATTTTCTTGTAGTTTTTTCAGCTAACATTAAAACTTTTAAATTATGATCACCAAAAGTCTTAATATATTCAGCTGATATTAGAGGGTAAATCATGGTTCTCCTAAACTGCGCATCCGAAACAGATGAAATCCCATTCCCTACTCCTTCTAAAAATAATTCATCACCATTTTGTCTATAAACATTATATGGTTTTCTAAAAGTTTTTTCTGATCTGTCTAATAAAGTTAAATTAATATCTGTCCCAAGAGTAAGTCCATCAACTCCGGGAACTTTATATTTAAATCCAATCTTTCCTCGGAAAGTATTATCAAGCCTATCATATGTACCAAATATACTCCTATCTGACCTTGCAATCGGATTTCTATTTCCAGTAGTTGAACCTGAGTATGACACTGATGACACCGAGGGGTCAGGGACTTTAGTATTATCTGATAACGTAGTAGGATAGATTGGTTGAGCTGTAGAGAGATCAATCCAAATATTTGAAAGAGCAGTTTTAGATGGCCTCTCTCTTATATCTTGTCTATAAGATAGATCAACAAAAAAATTAATTCCTTCATTTATTTTAATATCAATATTTGATCTTGTATTATATCTTCTGTAATCAAAGTCTCTTGAATTAAAGAAGCTTTCCTGATCAACAAATCCAAAAGACGTAAAATATTTCACGTTTTCATTTCCACCGGAAACACTTAGGTTGTGTTGGTGCATGGGAGCATTATTTTTAATTAGTGCATCCACCCAATTTCCTCCTTCATAACCTTGAATTTTATTGCTGTAATTTTCTACATCAAGCTCAGTAAACGTCGCATTTGCGTCATTGAAATCATTAAGATTGGCTTCTCTTACTAATTCAACATATTGAGATGCACTTACATGATCAAGAAATGCAGTTGCCGATTGTAATGTCAAGTTACTTGAATATGATATTTTAGGTTTTCCACTTTGACCTCTTTTTGTTGTAACTAAAACAACACCGTTACCTGCTCTTGCTCCATAAACTGCTGCAGAGGCATCTTTTAAGACACTTATACTTTCTATATCATTCTGATCAATTCTAGAAAAATCCATTTGTACTCCGTCTACTAGTATTAGTGGTGCCTCGCTAAAACTTCGAATTCTAATCTGAGTGTTTTCACCTCCTGGTAAACCTGAATTCTGTCTAGTCATAACACCAGGTACTCTCCCTGCTAAAAGATTTGAGGAGTTTGCAACTGGTACAAGAGTTAATTCTTCATTTTTTATTGTGGCAACGCTACCAGTTAAATTAATTTTTTGTTCTGAACCATAACCAACAACAACCACCTCTTTTAAAGTTTCAACATCAGGTTCAAGGTTTATTGAGAATGAATTTTTACCAGTTACTGATATTTCTTGCTTTTCGTATCCTGAGAATGATATTTCTATTATATCATTTTCATCAACATCAAGTTGAAAGTTTCCTTCAATGTCAGTTACTGTTCCCTTTGTAGTACCTTTAATAATTATCGTAGCACCAGGTAACCCTTCATTATTTTCATCTGAGACTTTGCCATTTATAACTTTATCTTGAGCATTAAGATTGTTGATAATTGTTGAAAAAAGAAGAAGAAAAATAAGTCTCATTGACTTTTAACTAATTAAAAATAAATATTAGTAAAAATATGGCTTAATTTTTAAAAATAGGATTATAATATGATTTTGATTACAGAATGTTAAAAGATTCTTCTTTTATTTTTTCAAGATTAGTCTTCATTTTTATGGTATTGCTTTGTATATCAAAATCATTACATTTTGCACCAATTGTATTTATTTCTCTACCTAGCTCTTGTGATATAAAATTTATTTTTTTACCATGAGGTCCTCTCTCTTTTAATGTTTTCTTAAATAGTGAGATGTGTTTAGTGAGTCTAGTAATTTCTTCATTGATATCAATTTTATC
>Ga0207985_1000421_pt1 | contig 11671 bp, 5 predicted proteins | sample ETNtaG_3_FD_185761 | JGI IMG/M metagenome (GOLD analysis project Ga0207985, IMG submission 185761) | Marine microbial and viral communities from oxygen minimum zone, Eastern Pacific Ocean - ETNP201302SV84 (SPAdes) (version 2) | ecosystem: Environmental > Aquatic > Marine > Unclassified ...
CTATCGCTTTTAACCTAGCATAAATAAAAAGAAAGGATAACCGAACGTAATGGCAGATAGATTTCCGTTAATACTGAATACAAGTGCGAATCAGATACAGGAGATTGCGTCTGGAGATACTCTTGATTTAACAGATGTAAATATTTCAAACGCTGGTGTAATTACTGCAACATCATTCGCTGGAGATGGATCAGGATTAATTGGTGTTGCGTCAACAGATAATATTGTAACAGGAACAGCAGCAACATTTAATACATTTCCTATTGATATTAATGCAGGAATGGATGTTGCTGGTGTATCAACATTTACTGGTAACATTGATGCAAACGGAGACTTAGATGTAGATGGTCATACAAACTTAGATAATGTAAATATTGCAGGTGTTACCACAATTGGTAATTCGTTATTTGCTAATGGAAATCTAACTATTTCTAATGCTGCACCAACAATTACTTTGACGGATAGTGATGCTGATGATTACGCTATACAAGTTAATGGTGGATCATTTATTATCCATGATACGACAGCAGGAGCTACTAGACTTTCAATAACTGATGCTGGTAATGTTGATATAAATGCAGATTTAGATGTAGATGGTCATACAAACTTAGATAATGTAAGTGTTGCAGGAGTTACAACATTTACTGGCGATGCAACATTTAGTGCTAACGTATCAATTGGTGGAACATTAACATACGAAGACGTAACTAATATAGACTCTGTTGGAATAATCACAGCAAGGAGTGATGTTAAAGTTGGAACTGGAGTCACAATAACACCTGCTGGAGCTGGATTCTTTTCTGGTATTGTAACAGCAACTAGTTTTAGATTACCCTCAGACAAATTAACCTTGACATACGGGTCACAGGCACCAGCACCTCAATTTGGTGGTGGCACTCAGGCAGCCAAAATACGATCCAGTAATTGTGACTTAATAATTCAAGCTGGTGGTGCACAGACGACTCGACCTTACATTTATATGGGTAATAGTAGTCAAAGAGTTGATATCGGTGATGGTAGTGATGTCACAGACCCATATGTACCAACTTTTCAAAATGGCATTAATTTATTTGGACCTGTCAGAATGATTGGTGCTAATGTTGGTATTGGAACCACTAATTCCGACGCAGCAGTAACTTCAGCAAACACGAATAAATTATCAGTCGGTATTGTTTCTGCATATCAGTACTATGGTGATGGTTCAAACTTATCAGGCATTACAGTTGGTATCACAACAGAGCAAGTAACCCCCTCTTCAAATGTCGCAACATTAGATTTATCAAAAGACGAACATAAAATAGTCGCAAGTGGTACATATACGATTGATGTAAATGGTGGAACTGAATCAGAAAGTCACGTAATAAGAATTGAAAACTCTGGTATATCAACAGTTGGATTCAGTACATACTTTAAGTTCCCATCAGGAGGTACACCCGCATTACCAACAGCAAGTGGTGCAATTAGTTTAATATCGTTTACAGTTCATAAGGTAGGGTCAGTCGGAATTGCAACAGTCTTATTAGCTGGTGCATCAGTAAACTATAGTTGAGGTAGAAAATGAGTAGAGCATTTGTACCTCACATCATCACAGACGATAGTGCAGCAGGTGGTCAATTAATTGATGGATCTTTTAAATTTGAAGGAGCAGGTTATCCAGGTAGTCTTTCCAGAACTCCCACAAGTATAGGAAATCGAAAAATATTTACATTCAGTTATTGGATGAAGCAAACGAATGATAAAATACATCATTTTTTTCAACAACGTGTAGATAGTAATGGTTCGCAACAATATGGTATTCAAACTAGATTACGTACATCTGGTGATATGGATGATATTATTTTCCGTGTATTGGCACAAGAGAGTGGTAATAAGTTAATTCTTGATTCAGTCGCTACTATTTCAGATGAGGGATGGTATCATATTGTTGTAGCAACCGATACAACACTTGGAACAAATACAGAGAGAACAAAAGTTTATATTAATGGACAAAGAATTACAGAATGGTATTCACCTGTTTATTTTGATCAACATTATAATACAAGTATTAATAATACTGTGAGAAGTCTCTTAGGATGCCAGAGACCAAATTCAAGTTCAACACTTAGTAATCATTTTACTGGATATATGTCGCAGTTCTATATGGTAGACGGACAGGCATTAGTTCCAAGTGATTTTGGATATACAGAATCACAGACTGGCATTTGGAGACCTAAAAAATATGTACCGAAAAAAATAAACAACGGAACAACTTGGAGTAGTAATGCTACTGTGTCAAACTTTAGTAGTGGAAATGCTGCTAATGTTTTTGACGGTGATCCTCTTGACTATGCAATTATAAACAGTTCAGATGCAAGTAATAATCATCTTACACTTTCATCAGTGAATGTTGTTGCATCTAAGGTAACTGTTTGGGTATCAAACTCTGGTAGTGATATTCAAGTTTATATAAACGGATCTCTTGTGGGAACAGTTGCAACAGGAGATATGACTAATAATGTTTCAAAACCATTTTCTTTTACCTTCACTGAAACAACTGTATCAACAATTAAAGTACAAAGAGGTGGTTCAACATCTGGATGGATTATCTATGCAATCAACTTAAATGATGTAATGTTAATTGATGGAGATACATCTAATGTGGGTGTGAATGGTTTCTATCTACCATTTGATGGATCAGATTTAGCTGAAATTGATAAGTCAGGAAATAATAATCACTTTACTGTTTCTGGGATGAAGACAAGTGTATCTTTAGATAAGGCAACAGGTGCACTACCAATAATGGAAACAACGAGTGGTGGCACACTTGCTCTATCAAGAGTCAGAGATGATGCATTAAAAAGTAATGTTTCATTTGCAGCACCATTAAATGGTCAATTCCGTGATAAATCTGCAATGATTAAAGGAAGTGGCACTGCAAAAAATCTTTCGGTTGTAGGGTCAATTGCAATGGATGACTCAGTTAGAAATTTTTATAGTTCATCTGCATTTTTAGAAAACGCAAACCAACAACAAATAACAATCACTGGTCACGGAAGTGATTTTGTAATGACAGGTGAGTTTTGTATTGAAGCTTGGGTATATCCAACTGATTCTAGTTCAGGAGATGGTAGTTTATTTGTACAGCAACAAGGTGGTGGTTCTTATTTCGCATTTAACTTTGATCCTGGAACAAGGTTTAATGTTTATCTTAATAGTAGCAGTCCTTCTTGGCAACCTGGATATTCCTCTACAGTTGTGATTGGTCAATGGAATCACGTAGCATTAACAAGAGATAGTGGTAATTTATTAAGATTATTTGTTAACGGTAGATGTTATGCAACTTACTCACATAGTGGAACTGTTGGATACGCAGAGGCATCAGATGATTTCACTCGAATCGGTGGAGGTGCAAATCCATCAATTGATTCTTATATACAAGATGTTCGAGTTTATAAAGGAGTTGCAAAATACACATCTTCTTTCATAATACCATCACAAGAACCAACTGTTCTTCCAGAATCTCCAGCTGGTATTGCAGTTCCACGTAAATTCAGACCAAATGTAAATGGTGCTTGTGCTTTTGATGGTTTAGGAAATACAACAGTTCAAGAAGCTGCTCTATCAATAGCAGATTCTTCTGATTTTTATGCAACTGGTGATTGGACTTTGGAATGTTGGGTGCTACGAAATAAACTTCCTGCTGTTGTTGGTGGTATAATAGGACAGTGGGTAAGTGGAGGTGGCACGGATCGAAATATACAAATTTATATGAATTCTGATGGTACAATAACAGGATATCAGAATCGTAGTACTACTAATTATTCTGCAGGATCTGTTTCTGCAATCAAGAAAAATGAGTGGACACATATTGCTCTTGTTCTTCAAGGTTCAACCATAAGATTTTATACAAATGGAAAACAAACTCAATCAAATTCAGTTTCGGGAACTGCAAATAATGCAACAAAACCTTTCTTTATCGGATCAGAAGGTAATAGTTCAACACAAGCAATCTATTCTTTTGATGGATTGATATCAAATGCTAGATTTGTGAACGGTACTGCAGTTTATCCAGATGGCACAGAATTTACACCACCGACTGAACCACTCACTGCAATCACAAATACAAAACTTTTATGTTGTCAATCAAAAGATTCTTCAACAGCAGCAGCAGTCACACCAAGTGCATTATTTACTCACGGAAATGTTCGAGCAACTGATGTAAATCCTTATGATATTGGAGATGTTCATCCACAAGAATCAAGTTATTGTGTAATGAATGATAACTATAGATTTCAACCTGCATTATTAAGTGCAGGTAATGATAGTGTGACTGTTTCAGATGGTGGTCTTACATCAACTTCTACAAGTAATAAGGAGATTATTGGAAACTTAGGTGCATCCTCTGGTAAGTTTTATTACGAAGCTGAATTTCAACAAGGAGGTGGATCAAATAGTGATGGTATAGGATGGGCTTGTCTAGATGGATTTGGTGTGAATGGAACCTCACAGGCAGGATATGCAATGTTCCTTCGTATCAATGGAACAACAGTCGTTGGTAACACTGGCAGTAGAACTGATGGATCTGGACATGAAGTTTTTGTAAAAGGTGACACGGTAGGATGTGCGATTGATTTAGATAATCGAATCGCATATTGGTATAAAAATGGAGTTCGATCATCTTTTAGTCACGATTTTTCTTCTGCAAGTGGTGGTACAATGGTTGGTAAACCTTTTATACCTTTTGCTTTACATCGATTTGCAGGTTCAATTAAATATAATTTTGGACAAAAACCATTTCGATTCCGTCCACCTGAAGGATATCAAACATTAAATACAAATAACATAAAAACTTCAATACTTCCGAAAAAACATTTTGGTATTGTGTTATGGACTGGTAACAGTTCCACTTCTAATAGAAAAATTTCTGGACTACAATTTCAACCTGATTTAGTTTGGTCAAAAACAAGAAATTTTGCATATCATCATGTATTAATGGACTCAGTTAGAGGACCTAGTAATAGATTAAACGCAGATCAAAATTTTACCGAGAACTTTACGGCTGGTGGACACCTAGCTTCTTTTGATGATGATGGATTTACTTGGCAATATGGAAGTGGTAGTGGTAATGAATGGTGGAATCAAAATTATAATTATGTCGCTTGGTGTTGGAAAGCAGGTGGTAATTCTAATACTTTTAATGTAGATGGTGTAGGATATGCAACTCAAGCAGCTGCTGGAATTCATGCTGGTAATTTATCTTTAACAGGTGCATCAGTAAATACAAAGGCTGGATTTTCAATTCTTACTTGGACTGGGGATGGTAATGCTTCCGCAAATGTCGGCACTGGATTTTCATCAGATAAACCACTATCATGGGCAATAGTAAAGAAAAGAAGTACAACAAGTGATTGGCAAGTAGGACATAGGGGCAGCGGTAATTTAAGTAATTTTGCATATCACTATAATTTGAATGATGCTAGTGATGTGGATGGTAGTAGTCCTTACCATATGGGAAGTCAAAGTGCTACAAATGGAGATCGATTATACTTAGCTGGTGATGGTGCTGCAAATGGTGTTACTTACGTTGCCTATGTTTGGAAAGAAATTGATGGATATTCAAAATTTGGATACTATCAAGGAAATGGAGATGATTTTGATGGTCCTTTTCAGTACACTGGATTTAGACCTGCACTCGTCATTTATAAGTGTTCAAGTGATAATAACAGAAATTGGAGAATGATGGACTCGACAAGAGATACTGAGAATAGAACAGGAAAACAACTTTTCCCAAATCTAGAAAACACTGAAAGTGATTTTACCACTGGAGGAGTTGAATATTATTCAAATGGATTTAAAATAAGAACCGATAGTGCTCAGTATAATACATCAGGCACAACTTATATTTACATGGCTTTTGCTGAGTTTCCATTAGGCACTCCATTTGGTGTTTCAGCAAATGCAAGATAATATCATAAATAATTAAAAAAAAAAAATAGATGCCTTATCTGGGAAATAGTCACATAGCTGGCGATCAAATTAATAATTTCAAAGTATTAGATGATATATCTTCTCATACATCTACTTTTGATGGATCAGCTTCAGGTGTCGTTTCCATATCAGATAATACAATAAGAATACCAGAGCACAGATTTGTTCAAGGACAGAGAGTCACATATAACAATGGTGGTGGTGGAAATATTGGAAACTTATCAAGTGGAACTGCATACTATATTATAAAAGATACAAACAATACAATAAAATTAGCAACCTCATTATCAGATGCAAATAGCAGCACAGCAATTAATATATCTGTTCTAGGATCAGGATCATCTCATACTCTAAATGTTGCATTTGATGGAGTTAACACAAAATTTAAAGTTACACATAATGGTGGAACGCCTGGTAGAATTAATAACGCAACTCAATTAAGTCTTGCAATTAATAATGTAATTCAAAGACCAAATCAAAATGCTGCAACATTTACAGAGGGATTTGCAATTGAAGATCAGCATAAAATTATATTCAAAGTTGCTCCGACATCAAGTGATATTTTTTGGGGAAGTATATTAGCAAACACACTTCCAACTTTTGATATAACTGATAACAAGATTGATAACTTTACAGGTGACGGAAGTACTACTGAATTTAATCTATCTAATATTCCTGCAAGTAACAAAAGTATAATGGTGACTATCAATGGTGTTTTACAACATCCAAGTGATGGTTCCACTTCAAGATCTTATACCTTATTATCCAACATATTACAATTCACAGCAGCACCAGGTAATGGTGATGAAATACAGGTTAGACATATAGGATTCGCAGGTGCAAGCACATCCGATGTAACTGGTTTCTATGGTCGTACTGGAAATGTTGTTCTTACATCCAATGATCATATTACAACAGGAAATATAAATGCTGGTGTTGTAACTGCAACAACTTTTGTTGGAAACTTAACTGGTAATGTTTCAGGTAATTTAACTGTCGGTGGTGTTTTAACATACGAAGATGTAACGAATGTTGATTCAATTGGTATTATCACTGCAAGATCAGGATTCAAAGTTCTTGCTGGTGGAGCAAATGTTGTTGGTGTAATAACTGCAAGAACTAATATTCATTTAGAGGATTACATTCACCATCTCGGAGACTTAACTACAAAAATTGGATTCCCTGCTGCTAACACATTTACAGTAGATACTGCAGGTGATGAAAGACTTCGCATCACATCGGGTGGTGTAGTAGGCATCGGAACTGATGATCCAACTGGAGCACAAAGATTAAATCTTTATGCTGATAGCAATGGTGGTGGTGGTATTCTTCAAATTACACAGGATGGAACTGGTGACGCAGCAATTGATTTTCAACTTAAGGGAACACGAGAGTATAGTTTAGGAATTGATAATAGTGATGATGATAAATTTAAACTTTCATCAACGGCTGGAGTCGATAGTAATACAATATTCACAGCAACATCAGATGGTAAAGTCGGTATAAACAGTGCAACACCTAACACTAGGCTAGATGTCATTGAGAGTTCTGTAAGTCGAACTTGGACACCTGGCTCTTCAGTTGTATCGATGTTTGAACGTAATAGTAATAGTAGAATTGCGATAGTTGCTGGTTCTAGTTCATATGGTGAAATAGATTTTGGTGATGCGAATGATGATAACGCTGGATACATTCGATATGACCATAGTGACAATAGTATGTCATTCAGGACTAATGCAGACGAAAGACTTCGCATCACATCAGATGGTAAAGTTGGTATCGGAACTGATGATCCAAATGGTAAAACTCACATTCATGAGAGTTCTGCTGGTTCTGTAACTGCTGCGACTGATGCAAATGAATTAGTATTAGAATCTGCTAATAATGTTGGTATGAGTTTCTTGACAGGAGCAACATCATTATCAAGAATTAAATTTGGTGATACGACTGCAACAAATCGTGGTATACTTCTGTTTAATCATAGTGATCAATCCTTTAGATTTCAACATATTTCAGATGAAAGACTTCGCATCACACCAACTGAAATAAATGCAAAGGTTCCAATTACTGGTGCTGTACCTGCACCGAATCGTAATTTGATTGAAAATGGTGAATTTCTAATTTCACAAAGATTTGGTAATGCCTCTTCTACGAAAGCAAATAGTGGTACAAATATAGTAAATGGAGTAGAAAATGGTGTTATTGATAGATGGAGAATGGGTTCTCCGAGTGCATCCAATTTTTCTAGACAACGTGTGACTGATGCACCTGATGGATTTGCTTATTCATATAAAATTACTGCTGATGGTAGTGGGTATAGTCCCAGTAGTAATGCAAATTATTCTTTGTTTCAGCAAATAATTGAGGCGACAAATGTTGCTCGACTTGCTTTTGGAACATCAAGTGCAAAGACTGTAACATTATCTTTCTATGTCAAATCATCTTATGCATCAACTTGGGCTGTTGCATTGGGTAATACCACAGGGGGTGTTTATGTTGGTAATACTACTCGAACTCACATTAAAAGTTATACCACAAACTCTGCAAATACTTGGGAAAGAAAAACAATAACATTTCCTGGTGATACTTCAGGAACTTGGGCAAAAACTGGTACTGGTGGTGGATTATCTGTAATTTGGGATTTAGGTTCTGGTGGTAATCATCAAGGTGCTGCAACAAGCACTTGGGTTTCGGATGATGATTTTAGATTTTCTGGTGCAAAAAATGTTGGTGATTCTGCAAATGGATCTTGGCAGATTACGGGCATTCAATTAGAAATTGGTGATACTGCGACTGAATATGAACATGTTCCAATTCAATATGAACTTCAACGTTGTCAACGTTATTTTTACTGTTCTAGTACATTAGCATCTGGTTCTTGGAATAGTGCAACAGTTTTTCATTGTGCTGTTCATCATCCAGTGGCAATGAGAGCAAGAGTAACAACAGGAAGTACAAGGAGTGGTGTACTGACAAATATTAACATTGAACCTCGTGACGCATATGATGTTACTACATTCTCCCCAGCTGCACATACTCATTATTCTCCCGACCATGCACATACTAATCAGACTATGAATTTTACGATATCAGGATCGACCACTACTGGATATAGTGGAACAGTTTCTATTGATCGAAATGATGATCAGTTCTGGTTATCAGCTGAACTATAAATAACTAAAAATATCAATGGCATTTACAAAGGTTGTTGGTCCTGGTATTCATACCCTCTCCAACATAACAAGTCACAATATACACTCTTCAGGTATTATAACTGCTGTTGGATTAGATATTAATGGTCCTGTTTCAATCGGTGGAACATTAACATACGAAGACGTAACAAGTATAGATTCAGTCGGATTAATTACAGCAAGAGATGGAATATTCGTACCAGATAATAAAAAAATAGAATTAGGAAACACATCTGGAAATGGAGACTTACAAATATATCATGATACAAATCATAGTTACATAGCAGACAGTGGTACTGGACAACTAAGACTTCAGACTAATCAGTTCCGAGTCGATAACGCTGCTGGTGATGAAACTATGATTTTAGCACTGCAAGAGTCTTATGTAAGACTTAACTACAACGATACATATCGTGTACAGACTACAAGCACAGGAGCTCTCGTAAATGGAATATTAACTGCAACTTCATTTAGTGGTGATGGTTCGGCATTATCAGGTATTACTGCAGGATATTGGGGTCAAGATTCTGTTGGTGTCACTACAAATACATCTGCTGGTATTAATACAAGCACTATAAATGATAGTGATTTAGTTGGAGTTGGTAATTCATTTCAAGGATTATATATTAGTAATGGTATGATGATTATGGATAATAAATTAAGTGGTAATCATTATATTGGTACTGCATTTAATGGATTAATGGCAGGTCCAGTCACAGTTGAAGGGACACTTACTGTCGAAGGTAATTATGTTGTCGTCTAATAAATAAAAATAAAATCATATGTCAGCGATAAGTCTCAAAAGCATAACTGGTATCACGAGTATCACTACCCCTGCAGGTGTTGATAATCAGTTAACGCTGCATACAAATGATACAACTCAGAGAGTTAAGGTTACAGAAAGTGGTGTTGAGGTATCTGGTGTTACAACTACCGCAAACATCATAGTTAGTGCTGGTTCATCAATAACTATTCCCGTACATAACGATAATACAGCACTCTATCTTGGAGATAGTTTTACTGTTCCGAATGCCTCTGGATCGGTTGGAGCAAGAATTAGACAAGGTTCCACTACAAGTACAAGCTTTGAATTTAATACTTTAATTAATACAGGAAAAAGTTTTAAATTTGTTGCTCCTTCTTCTGCTGGAGATCTATTTTCAGTTAGCGATAATTCAAACTTAGGAGTAAGATTATATTGTGGTGCAAATAATGAAAAATTAAGAACTGTAGGAACTGGAATTACAGTTTATGGAACTACTGAAACACAACAATTAAATGTTTCTGGTCATACAAATCTAGACAATGTAAGTATTGCTGGTGTATGTACTGCAACTGCATTTGTTTTAGAAAATGGAACAGTATTTTTAAATAAACATTCAGTTGGAATAGGAACTACCACGCAAGATGGAAGAAATGCAGGTGTATCCACAGCAACAGGAACAATAATATACAATGCTGAAACAGAAAAGGTACAAGTCTATGCTAATGCAGTTTGGAGAAATGTTGGTTCATTAGAACCAGATCAATCTTCTGGATTTTACAGTTCACTTTCAGCTGCTCAAGCTGCAGGATTAAGTCATTATTGGCCAGGTAATTCAAGTACGTCGTTAATATCAGGTTTACAACCTGATGATCGTAAAGGAAATCCGACATTTAATAATAAAGAACATGATGGATATGGTGCTACAAATCCATTCTTCCATTTTGCAGGTCAAACTGGTGGTGATAATCCAACTGGATACCGATACACACACTCAGAAGATTGGGTTGGACATAGTTTTTCAATAACTTATTGGGTGAAAGTGATGCAAGAGATAACTGAAGGTGAATCAACTTATGTTCAGTTGGGAAATCATAGTGGTACAAGATCAATGTTTGCTATGTCTTCTTCTGGTAGTACAAATTTAATAGGTAAAACAATTACAATTGGTGATGATAATGCAAATGATCAGATTCAGTATGAGTTCAATAACTGGATACATGTTGGTGTAAGATATAATTATGGTGCAAATTCAGCAACATATTATAAAAATGGTGTACAAACAGAGAATCATACCTTTAATCAGAGTCTCTCAGTTGGAACTGGAAATAATAACATTTATCTAGGATATGGTTACTGGAATAGTTCAACTTCTAATAAAGAAAGTTGCTCTCGTATGTCAGATATTGGAATATGGGATAGCACAAGTATAAATGGTGGTAATTTCATGGAAATTTATAAAGCAGGAAGATTAGTAAAAGGATACTAATTGTGATATAATAAGAAAACATTAAATTTATAAATCATTATTTAACAAGACATATGAACTTCGCAGTTTACTCAAAAAAGAGTTGCCCATATTGTGAAAAAATAAAACAAGTATTAGACTTGACAAAAACTAGTTATGTAGTGTATAATCTAAATGAACACTTTGATCGTAATTCATTTGAAGCTGAATTTGGTCAAGGATCAACCTTTCCACAAGTGGTGGTTGATGGTAAAAAACTAGGAGGTTGTGTTGACACAATCC
>Ga0207985_1000422_pt1 | contig 11645 bp, 11 predicted proteins | sample ETNtaG_3_FD_185761 | JGI IMG/M metagenome (GOLD analysis project Ga0207985, IMG submission 185761) | Marine microbial and viral communities from oxygen minimum zone, Eastern Pacific Ocean - ETNP201302SV84 (SPAdes) (version 2) | ecosystem: Environmental > Aquatic > Marine > Unclassified ...
AAATCATCACTCGGTAGAAAAATTTCTGTAAAATAATTCTTTCCGATTGAAAAAAAAGAGGGGCTTTTCGCCCCTTTTTTTTTAATATCTATGCATGATATATAATGACATTCTTGAAACAATCGGGTCTACTCCTGTTGTAAAATTAAATTCCATTGGTAAAGATCTTGAATGTAATCTTTATGCGAAAATAGAAATGGTTAATCCTGGAGGATCTGTAAAAGATAGAACTGCCTTTAGAATGATTGATCATGCTGAAAAAGAAGGTCGTATTAAGCCAGGAGATACACTAATTGAAGCAACATCTGGTAATACTGGAATTGGACTTGCTTTAGCAGCAGCTGTAAGAGGATACAAACTAATTATTTGTATGCCTGAAAAAATGAGCATGGAAAAAGAACTTACTATCAATGCTTTAGGTGCAAAAATAGTACGTACTCCCACTGAGGCAGCTCATGATGATCCAGAAAGTAATTTTGGAGTTGCAAAAAAATTAAATAAAGAGATTCCAAACAGTCACATTCTAGACCAATGGACAAATTGTTGTAACCCTGATGCACATTACCATGATACTGCTCAAGAAATTTTAAATGACTTCGGTACAGATTTACACATGGTGGTTATGGGTGTTGGTACTGGAGGAACTGCTACTGGAGTTGGAAAAAGATTGAAAGAAGAAATTGAAGATATAAAAATCATTGGAGCTGATCCCTATGGCTCTATCCTTGGCGGTGAAGATGAATATAAAGGACAGCCATATAAAGTTGAAGGAATCGGTTATGATTTTATACCTAAAACTTGTGACCATAATTACATAGATGATTTTGTTAAAGTTAATGACAAAGAAGCATTCAATACTGCAAGAGCTCTTATTCGCGAAGAAGGACTATTAATTGGGGGTTCATGTGGCTCTGCTATGTTTGCAGCCTTAAAAGCAGCAAAATCGCTCAAAAAAGGGCAAAATTGCTTAGTAATACTTCCTGATAGTATTAGAAATTATATGAGAAAGTTTCTTTCAGACGATTGGATGAAAGAAAATGACCTTATTTAAATTATTTTTTTGATTTCTTTTGCAATCTTTTGACTAACACCAAGCTTGTAAGATAATGCTTTATCTGATAAATCTTTCATATCATTAGTATTTTGAAATCGCTTATATATTTTTTCAACGGTTTTCTTTCCAACTCCAGGAATATCTTCAAATTTTGATTTAGCAATACCTTTAGTTCTTTTTTGTCTTTGAAATGTGATTGCAAACCTATGTGCTTCATCTCTTAACTGTTTTAAAATATTTAAGGCAGGTGAATTTTTAGCAATTCGAAGAGAATCTTTTTGTTCTGGTAAAAATAACTCTTCTAAGCGTTTTGCAAGTGCTACTATTGGTAAATCAAGTTTTAGATCTTTAAGTGATTCTAAAGCAGCAGATAATTGTCCTTTTCCACCATCTATCAATACAAGATCAGGTAACATATTTTTTTCTCTTAATTGACGTTTGTATCTTCTAAAAACCACCTCTCGCATTGACTCAAAATCATCTACTTTATCAACATTAATATTATATTTTCTATAGGCACTCTTAAATGGTCTACCATCTTTGAATACTACCATAGAAGCTACAGTATCTGTTCCTCCTAAATGCGATATATCAAACGCTTCAATCAGTCTTGGTGGTTTTTTAAGATTTAAAATATCTTTTAATTCATTTAGTAATTTTGGAATGTAATCTTTACGCTTTTCAATATTTAACAACCATTCATTCAACAATAATTTTGCATTTCTATTAGCAAGTTTTAATTCTTGAAGCTTAACTGCCCTTTGAGGAACATGAAATACTACCTTTCTTCCTGCTTTTTTTGACAACCAAGATTCAAGCTCCCTGGATTCTTCAGGAAGTTCAGGAAAATAAATCTTATTAGGGATATAAGCTGCGTTCATGTAAAAATTAATTACAATAGATCTTAAAATATTGTCAAGTGATTCATCAGAATCTAAAGAAATCTTTTCTCTGCTAAGAATTCGTCCTTCTCTAATTCGTAAGATAACCACTACAAAGTGTTTATCCTTATTTTGATAACCAATCACATCTCTATTTGAAAAATCTGCTTCTAATTTTCTTTGACCAACTTTAAATGAATTAATTGCCTTTAATTGATCCCGTACCCTTGCAGAATCTTCGTACATCATTTTTGAAGTAAAATAATCCATTTGTTTAGAAAGTTTATTTTCAACAGTCTTAGTTTCACCTTTAAGAAATGAAATCATATCAGTAAGCATGTCTTGATACTCATTTTCTGTTATCGTCCTTATACCAAGTCCATTTTTTAATACCATAGGCTGCTTTGTTTCCTCATCTAGCTCATTAAGCTCTATATAACAATTTCTAATTGGAAATGCCTTGTATAATACATCTACCAATCTTCTCATTGACTTAACATCCGTATAGGGTCCAAAGTATTTTGATTTATCATTAAATATTTTTCTTGTTATAAATACCTTGGGAAACTGTTCATTAGTTATCTTTAAATATGGAAATGACTTATCATCTTTTAATTGAACATTATATTTAGGTTTAAACTTTTTGATTAAAGTTGCTTCAGTAATAAAAGCATCAGCTTCATCTTGACAAACAATCCATTCAAAATCCTCAATTCTTTTTAATAAAGACTGCTCTTTAGGAGTTCTGTATGATTTTTTTTGAAAATAGGATTTTACCCTATTTTTTAGATTTTTTGCTTTACCAATGTAGATAATTTTACCATTCTTATCTTTGAATTGATAAATGCCTGGCTGCTTAGGAAGGCCTAAAATTTTGGACTGTATACTAATTTTATGATCTCCAAAATGTTCTAGTAAATAGAACTAATACTGCAAAAATTTCCAATCTTCCTAAAATCATTCCAAACATCATAAGATACTTACCAATTATGTGCATGCTATTATAATTATTCATTGCACCATATTCTCCAATTGAAGGACCAATATTGCCCATAGCAGAAGCGGCTGCTCCAATTGAAGATTCTAAATTATCGCCTAGCATAACAAAAATGATAGATGCTAAAAAGAAGAATAAAACATAAAATAAGAAAAATGCTAAAGTTTTTCTTATAAGCTCATCTGATAAAACTTTTTTTCCAATTCTAACAGGAATGATTGCTTTTTCATGAAGAGCTCTTTTTAATTCAACTCGAACATATTTATATAAAGCAACAATTCTAATAATTTTAATACCACCACTGGTTGAACCACCCATTGCTCCTGTAAACATCAAAATATATAGTAAATACTGTGAAATAAAAGGTGTCCAACTGCTATAGTCAGTAGCAGTATAACCAGTTGTTGTAATTATCGAAACAGTTTGAAAAGCAACATCTAAAGGAGAGGTATTTCCGTCATTAAAAAAGCCAAAAGAGAAAATTAAAACTATAAAAAATAAACATGCAAAAATATAGTATTGGAATTCTCTATCTCTTTGATAAGACTTAAGCCCAAGATTAACTGCTCTAAAGTGTAATGCAAAATTAGTTCCAGTGATCAACATAAATACTAGTATGACTGATTTTACATAATCACTTTGTCCATTAATACTATCACTAAATGTTGAAAAACCTCCAGATGGCATTGTTGTCATTGCATGGCAAATAGCATCAAAAAAAGACATATTATATGATAATAAAAGAAAAAGAGAAAATGTAAACCCAATATAAAATTTTAATAATAATCTCGCTGTATCCTTAATTCTAGGAGTTATTTTTTCTGAGGAAGGTCCAGGGTACTCCAGATTGAAAATCTTTTCACCAGACACCCCAAGCAATGGCAATAAAGCTATAGTAAAAATTACAATACCAAGACCACCAAACCATTGAAGAAAAGAACGCCATAATAATATACTTCTTGGCATATTTTCAATATCAGTTAGAATTGTGGCTCCAGTTGTTGTCACACCTGAAACTGATTCAAAAAGAGCATTAGAATATCCATTAAATGCTCCTGATAAATGAAATGGAATTGAGCCAAATATAGCAGCTGAAATCCAACATAAAACAATTACTAAAAAAACATCTTTGTTTGAAAAAGATTTAGCTTTTCTTGATAAATACCAAACTGGTATAGCACAAAAAATTGAAATTGCAGATATTTGGAAAAGATATAAACTAGAAGAATCAAAATATTCTAATGTTGCAGGTATAAGCAGAAATACAGATAAAACTGCAATTAAAATTGATAAAAGTCTAAATGTTGGCCTAAGACTCATTATTCTGATTTAAAGATTTTACTAACTTCCCTTATTTTGGAATTAATACAAAATATAAGAACTGTATCATTCTCTGTAATTTGAAAATCTCCTGCAGGGATTTTAATATGCCCGTTATGATTTACTAATGCTAAAATACAGCCGTGGGGCAAGTTAAGGTTAGATACTGGCAACCTAGAAGCTTTTGAATCTTTTTCTGCTACAAGCTCAATTGCTTCCATATCTAGAGAACTAAAAAGCTGAATAACATGTTCTTTTTGATCAATTCTGATAGATTTTATAACAGCATTCACACTCACAGTATTTTTACTTACTATCGAACCAATTCCAAGATCAGACATATTTCTAACATAATCTGGATTGGTTACATGGATAATTGAGTGTTTGACTTTTAATTGCTTTGCAAGTATTCCAGCTAAAAGGTTTAATTGTTGGTCTTCTGTTACAGCTACAAACGAATCAACCTCAGAGATATTTTCTCCTCTTAGAAACTCTATGTCTGAAGCATCAGAATTAAGTACAATAGTTTTGTCAAGATCATTGGCAATTTCAGTTGCTTTTTCTTTTGATTTCTCGATCAATCTTACAGACATATCCTCTTCTAACATTGAGGAAACTAGCCTACCAATTTTACTAGCTCCTGCTATCATTACTCTTTTTGAATCAGAATTTTTAACTCCAAGCGTATCTAGCAAGGAATTAAGATTTTTAGACTTTACAAAAAAGAAAACATAATCTTCAGGTTCAAATTTAAAAGTTGATGAAGGAATTGTCATTTTTTCCCCTCTCATAACTGCAACAATTAAACTTCTGAAGTCAATATTAGATTTATGGAATTCTTCCACAGTCATACCAGCGAGTTTAGAACGATGGTTAATTTTTTTTGAAAATAATACTGCCTTACCACCTTCAAACTCGTAAAACTTATCTGCATATGGATGTTTGACTAGTCTAATTATTTCATTTGCAACCTCTTTTTCAGGATGAATTACCATATCTACCCCAAATTTTTCAGGAGGAATTGCATTACCATTTCTTGAATAGTCTAAATCTCTTAGTCTAGCTATTATTTTTTTAGCCCCTAGGTTATGACACTGTAAAGATGAAATTAGATTTGTTTCATCTGAATTAGTTAAGCAAAATACATAATCAGCGTCTGCAACGTTGATATTTTTTAAGAGTTTTTCATCTGAACCATTACCTTGATTAACGATAACGTCAAGATGTTCATTTGCTCTAGAGCATTTTGCATGATCGATATCTATAACTGAAATATCGTAGTCGAGCTCACTGAGTGATTTAGCTACGTGAAAACCTACTTCTCCAGCACCTATTATAACAATTTTCATGTCTGGAGGTAAATCTATAAAGAATTAATTCAAAAACAATACAAATTCGATTATTTTTTTCTAAAAATTTCTGCACCAATATTAGTTAATTTTTCCTCAATCTTATCATAACCACGATCTATATGATAAACTCTACTTATTTTAGTGGTTCCTTTCGCACATAAAGCAGCAATAATTAAGGCTGCTGAAGCTCTAATATCAGTTGACATAACATCAGCACCAATTAAACTTCTATCACCTTCAATAATAGCGATGGAATCTTCAAGCTTAATGTTACAACCAAGACGATTTAATTCCATTATATGGGTAAATCTATCATAGTAAATATTTTCTTTTATAGTTGAAGTACCTTTAGCTAAACACATAAGCATCATCCACTGAGCTTGAAGATCAGTCGGAAAACCTGGATATTCATTTGTTTCAATATTGGTTGATGATATATTTTTATTATCAGATTGAACAGTAATTGAATTATCTGATACTTCTATGTTAACATTAGCCTTTTTTAGACACTGTACAACGCTTTCTAAATGCTCCGGAATAATATTAGCAACCTTTACTTTCTCACCAATTGCAGCTGCAGCAATCAAAAATGTACCCGCTTCAATTCTGTCAGGAATAACAGCAATATTTTCAATGGACTTAAGAGAATCAACTCCTTGAATTGTTAATGTATTTGAGCCAATACCAGAAATATTAGCACCCATTCGATTTAACATTTGACAAAGTTGTTGAATTTCAGGTTCAGCTGCGGCATTTGATATTACTGTTTCCCCCTTTGCAAGTATTGCTGTCATAATAACATTGCCAGTAGCTCCAACAGAAATTTTTGGGAAATGGATCTTATTTCCCTTTAAATGCCTTCCATCAGCTAAAACATACCCATTTTCTATTTTTATTTCTACACCCAATGCTTTTAAGCCATCTAAATGGAAATCTACAGGTCTAGGTCCCCAGGCACATCCTCCTGGAAGCGATACTTTTGCTTTACCAAATCTTGCAATTAAAGGACCAAGAACATAAAAAGATGCTCGCATAGTTTTAACTAAATCATACGGAGCAAATGGTTTATCTAAATTAGATGAATCAACTGAAATTGAATTGTCTGAAGAAAATTGTACTTTAGCTCCCATTTCTTCCAATAGTTTTGACATAGTAATTGAATCTGATAAAGTTGGTACATTTGAAATTCTAATGCTTCTTTTATTTAAAATTGAAGCAGCCATAAGAGGAAGAACAGCATTTTTTGCACCACTAACTTTGACAAAACCATTGAGTTTTTTTAACCCGTTAATTTCAAAATAATCCATTATTGCACTACGCAGAAAGCTATAGCATAGTTCCCATCATGTGAAATTGAAAGATCTACAATCGAATCATTTTCTAAATTAACCCCAGGCTTTCCACTTTTATGGTTAAAAACTTCAATAGATTTAAAACTTAATTTAGAAGAATTTTTTTTGGTTGAAGTTGCCTTTTTAATTGCCTCTTTTGCTGCATATCTACCTGCAAAAAATTGAGCCTCATTGTGTTTTAACTTTGCATCATTTATTTCATTTACTGAAAAGATTTTGTCTAAGAATCTTTTTCGTTTTGGAGAGCTTAAAATATCTTTGATTCTATTGATCGATACAATATCGATCCCAGTTGATAAATTATTTTTCATTTTCAGATTTAATAATGTTTATCAATTCAGAAATATCATCTATATCCCAATTAGCTCCAGAATTTTTTACACCAAATGTATCACCATATCTAGCAAAAATTGTTTTTATGCCTAAGCTATTGGCTCCAACTACATCCCTTTCAGGCCAATCTCCAATCATGACAACCTCATCTTTACTGAGACCTAATTTTTTTAGAACAAGATTAAAAGGTTTTGGAGAAGGCTTTCTTTCATTGGAGTCATCAAATGTAACCACAGCATCAAACATATGATGTAAATTTAAGTAGTAGATTCTCATCCATGCTTCTCTACTAGGAGCATCAGATACAATAGCAAGCTTAATTCCATTTTTCATTAAGTGATTTAATGTTCGATGGACGTTGGGATAAGCCTTAAGATTTGCTTCTTTTCCTCTTCTATAAGCTACAATAGCTGCAGCAAGATATTTGTTATCTACGTAGCCAATTGTATCATTTAGGTATTTATCAAAAACAAGTTGGTGCTCCCAACCTTCAGATTCATAAATCGACATTACTTTTTTGTATGAATCTTCAATGTCAATCTCAAGACCAGCTTCTTTCATAGATAAGAGGGCATTTAAAACAGCCTCTCTTTTCATTTTAATAAAATCTAAAAGTGTATTATCTAAATCAAATATTACAGCTTTGATCATTGCTCATATTTTTCAGGATTTCTTACACGGTCGATTTCATATTCAGCCATTTTTCTCCAATCACGATCATTTCTAGCTCTCTCAAAATGATTTATAGAAGCATTTTTATTTCCGCTTCCATCACAATATTCAGCAACACCAAGCTCAAACCAACCTCCGCCAAAATTCTTTTTGAGGTCTGTAGATTCTAGAGCTGCCTCTTTTGCTGATTCACAATCACCAAGCTTGTTATATGCTTCAGCTAAATGAAACCATGAAAGATGTTCCTTTGGAGCAATTTCTACTGCCTTGGCTAATGATTCAGCGGATTTCTCATAATTTTCTATTTTAGCATAAGTAATACCTAATGAGTGATAAGCAAATGAATAATTTGGTTTTACATCAATAGCTTTTTGAAAACTTGCTATTGCTTTATCAAATTCTTCAGTATCTATATAGATATCTCCTAAACTTTTATGAGCCTTGTAATATTTACTATTCAAACGAACAGTTTCTTTAAAAGAATTCATAGCATTTTCAATATCACCATTTTCTTTATAAGCTAATCCAAGACTATACCATCCTTTATCATATGTTTTTTTAATATCAAGAGCCTTTAAATAGTTTTCAATTGCCATTGACAAATTACCCATCTTTCTTTGAAGAACACCAATTTGAAAATGCGCTTGATATATTCTTGAGTTGATGAATAAAACCTGATTGTACTTTGTTAATGCTGATTCAAGATTTCCATTTTTGTAGTCCTGATTAGCGCTGTTATAAAGCTTTTTAGCAACGTTTGAAATTGATTTTTTTGACTTATCATATCCAGAATCTACCTGAAGGGATTTTTTATAAAAATCAACCGCAGTCATAAACTCTTTTTTTCCTTCATATGCCTTTCCAGTTCCATATAAAGACTCTGCAGAGTTAGGTACGCTTTGCAAAACATCACCAAAACCCTGAATTGCATCATCAAACCTTCCATCTTGAACGGCTCTATTAGCATTATTTCTTTTATTTCTTAAGTTATTAAGTTTATCAAATTCTGCTCTGAACTTCTCATTTGATTTATCTGCCTCAATAGCAGCTCTCATTTTTTCTCCTGCAAGCTCAATATTTCCAACAGAAAGAGCTTTTTGAGACTCTTCATATAATGCAACTGCTGAAGTTTGAGCATACAATGCAGAACAAGTTAAAAGTAGTATAATGAAATTTTTCATTTTGTCACCTTATGTTTATTTCAAATTTTTCCTAATCTAATAATTCTTTTAAAAATAATGTTAAATAAAATATCAGTGCCGAAGGCGGGACTTGAACCCACACAGAGTTTCCTCCACTAGCCCCTCAAGCTAGCGTGTCTACCAATTCCACCACTTCGGCAAAAATTAGTTAGAAGAATCTTCTTCTGGAATCAACTCTTCCGCTGATGGAAGTGAAAATTCTTGAGGAATCATTTCATCAGTTTGTCTTGATTCAGCATCTTTCTGTAAGATTGATTCAGATGAATTGCTAGACTCTCCGCTTAAAGCACCAATAAGCATAGCTAATCCAATGAAAGCAATGCCTAAACCTGTTGTTAATTTTGTTATAAAATCATTAGCTCCTGAAGATCCAAGCATAGAATTAGCAGTACCACTCATCATAGAGTTTAATCCTCCCTGCCCAGACTGCATCAAAACAACTACAATCAAAAGAATGCTAATAATCGTATGTATCGTTATTAAAAATTGAACCATATTACCTCATTTTATTTAACATATTTTTAAATTTTTCAAAATCTGCACTAGCACTACCAACTAAAAACCCATCTAATAATGAAATTGATGATAGCTCTTCTACAGAATTTTCGTCAACTGACCCTCCATAAAATAATCGAATGTTAGGCCTATCTTCATCGGAATATAAGTCTTTTATTAAATTATTTATATATGAAAGAACATCTTCAATATATTGCTTAGAAGCAACTAATCCAGTTCCAATTGCCCAAACAGGCTCATATGCTATATCAAGATTTTTTCCTTGAATTTGATTTGGTAAAATAGATAGCTGTTTTTTGATTACTTCAAAAGTTTTGTTCTCTTCTTTTTCATTAATCTTCTCACCCACGCATAGAATAGCAGAACCTATGTGATCTAAACAATTATTTAGTTTTTTCTTAATTAGTTCATCATTTTCATTAAAAATATTTCTTCTTTCAGAATGACCTACAATACATGAATCTACTTTATGAGATGTAATAGAATTTGAACCAGTTACAGCTCCAGAAGTTAGTATATCACAATCCTGCATTCCAATTTTTATATTGTTTAACTCTTTAGCTAAATCTTGGACAATATTAATAGCAGTATGACTTGGAAAAATCATAATATCAAATTCTGAAAAGAGTTGTTTATTTGAATTTATCTTTAACATGAATTCTTTGGATTCATTGCTATTAAGATACATTTTCCAATTTGCAGCAAATATTTTCTTATTCATTTTTTTAACATCTCCAATGCTGGTAGCTTTTTACCAGATAGCATTTCTAAGCACGAACCACCTCCAGTAGATACATGGGAAAACTGTTCAATTAAACTATTGTCATAATTTCTTATCGCAGCTACAGTATCTCCGCCTCCAACAATTGAAGTTAATTGGTTTTCTATGATAGCATCAACAATTCTATTTGTTCCCACTGCAAAATTAGGATTTTCTGCTACTCCTACAGTACCATTCCATAATAAAGTTTGTGATGACGATATAATATCAGTAAATAGCTTTATTGATTTTTCTCCAATGTCCTCACAAATCATATTTTCTGGAATATCATTAGCATCAGCAATATTTATGTTTCCAGAACCAAATGAACCAATTTCACCTGAAAAATCTATTGGAAGTATAATATTAGTTCCTTTTTTTGAAGCTTCTTTTAGTAAATTTTTTGCGATATTAACCTTATCTTTTTCAGCTAAGGAGATACCTATTTTATAATTCATTGCAAGTAAAAACGTATTTGCCATAGCACCGCCAATAATAATATTGTCTGCAAGATCTAAAAAATTTTCGATTACAGCAATTTTTGTGTCTATTTTTGATCCTCCGATGATTAATGTAAGTGGTTTTGAAGGGTTTGAAAGCTTTTCAGAAAGAAACTTCATTTCCTGCTCAATTAGAAGACCCATTCCTTTTGTAGCAAAATGTTTTGTGATACCAGAGTTTGAAGCATGGTCTCTATGAGCAGTTCCAAAAGCATCGTTTATATAAATAGAGCCATGTTTAGCCAACTGTGAAGCAAAATCTGAATTATTTTCAGTTTCTTCGTTATAAAATCTTAAATTTTCCAGTAAATGTATTTCACCATCTTTAAGGTTTTTTGAAACATCAATAGCATCTTCAGATATGCAATCTTCAGAAAATTTTATTGGCATTTCTAATAATTCAGCTAGTTTTTCACCTGCAGGAATGAGAGAATATTTACTATTAACTTTACCCTTAGGTCTTCCCATATGAGACATTAGAACTACCTTCGCTCCTTGATCTAAACAATACTTTATGGTAGGAATTGATTTAAGTATTCTATAGTCATCGGTGACTAATTCGTTTTCAACTGGTACATTATAGTCAACTCGAATAAGAACTGTTTTTCCAGATGTCGTATTTGACGACTTAAAATCTATTGTAGAAATCTTACGCAACATGACTGCATAAGATACAAATTAATTTAAACAATTCCTTGGTCAATCA
>Ga0207985_1000423_pt1 | contig 11631 bp, 11 predicted proteins | sample ETNtaG_3_FD_185761 | JGI IMG/M metagenome (GOLD analysis project Ga0207985, IMG submission 185761) | Marine microbial and viral communities from oxygen minimum zone, Eastern Pacific Ocean - ETNP201302SV84 (SPAdes) (version 2) | ecosystem: Environmental > Aquatic > Marine > Unclassified ...
AATTTTAACAAAACCATCTTCCATTGTAATTTCTATACCTATACCCCCAAACCTCCCCGTTGTTCCGATTTTTAGTTCAGAAAAATCGTCTTTAGAAAGATAATCAGAGTAAGGGTCTAATTTAGATACCATTCCCTCAATTGCATAGTTAAACAATGTGGCGTCATCCACTTCGTCAACATACTGATCTTTGATTTTTTTATACACGTCCACAAATTGCTGAATTTTTTCTGTTGGCACATCATTATCAGATGAATACCCGGGTATGCAAACCAGTGCAAGGAATGCAGAAACAAGTACAATTTTAAAGGTTTTATGGTAGCTAATCATTAAGCTAATAATAGCACTTTATTACTAGATTTATTATTAGTTTCGGCTAATATAGGTATATAATAATACAATGGAAAACGAACAAGTACAGATAGAAGAAAAAATTGATTATTCTTCTGCAGATCAAGAAAGAGATATTGAAACTGCCTCTCGATCACTGAAAGCAATGTCCCATCCTTTGAGGTTGATGATATTATGCAAGCTCGGCGAAGGAGAGTTCAGCGTCCAAGATATTGTCGATAATGTAGGAACATCCCAAAGTAACATCTCTCAACATCTTGCGATACTAAGAGACAAGGGCATCCTTTCTGCAAGAAAAGATGCTAACAAAGTTTTTTACAAAGTCAGTGATTTTAAAACATTAAAGTTAATTGATATGATGAGAGAAGTTTTCTGTTCTAAGCATAACTGATCCATACAATGGGTCACTCACTTGAATTTATCCTCAATCACCCAGTTTTATCTGTAGCACTATTTATTTTTATTTATCTCATCATTTCTTATGAGATTAAAAACTTTACTAAAAAATATAAAGGCATCAACTGCAGTGATCTTGTTACGAAAATTAATGAGAGTCAAATTGTCGTTCTTGATACCAGAGAAAAAACAGAATATAAGAAAGGACACATATCTCAGGCTATACTACACGATGCATCAACAACAAAAAAAATAGATTTTGATGAAGTTGTTGTTTATGATAAGGACGAAATGACTAGTGTCAGCAGTGCTGAGAAAATATCGAAGATTAACTCTATAAAAGTGTTCTACCTAGAGGGTGGAATCCAGTCTTGGACTGAAAATAATCTTCCTCTAGTGGAGGGAAAATGAGCGATAATAAAGTCCAATTTAATATTCAAAGAGTCTATTTGAAAGATCTTTCATTCGAGTCGCCAATGACGCCAGACGTCTTTACTAATTTATCAACATCTCCAAAGGTTGGTTTTAATTTTGAATCTAATATTAAGGAATTAGCAAATGATATACATGAATTGACGCTTACATTTAATGTAAAAGCAGAGGTAGATGATAAGACCTTGTATTTAGTTGAGTTAAAACAGTGTGGTGTTTTTCTACTATCAACAGATAATGAAGATCTTAAAAAAAGATTCCTTAATGTCCATTGCTCTGAGATAGTATTTCCATATGCTAGAGAAAACATATCTAGTACTATACAAAAAGGTGGATTCCCTCCGTTGTTCCTAAATCCAATAGACTTTCACACTATTTATCAAAACGAACTGGACAAAAGAAAAGACAATTAATGACCACTAAATTCAGGGTACTCGGCGCTGGCGTATGGGGGTTAGCCTTCTCAGATTATCTTTTGAACTTGGGGCATAGTGTTGAAATATTTCGAAGAGATACAAGCCTAGAGGATAAGAGTATTCAGCAACTCGGACTTAAGAAGGTCTCATCCAATCATATTAAATCTCTAGACACTCTTAATGATCAAAAACTTGACGATGAAATTAATATCATTGCTGTTAATAGTAAAGGTTTTAGCGATCTCCTAAACAATCACGAGGACTACTTCAGTAGATTAAATGAGTTAGTATCACTTACAAAAGGTATTGATCATCACAGTGGCCAGCTATTAAGTAATTTTGTATTTGATAGATTTACAAACATACAAAAATATGGACTCATATCAGGACCATCCTTCGCCAAGGATTTGTGTAATGGGAAGAGAATTATCGTATCGATTGCCTCTCTAGATGATGGTTTATGTAAGGCCATGTCTGAAGTAACTAGAAGTTCTTATTTTCAGATGACCCCAACAAAATATATTCACCATATTGAAATAGCAGGAATTATCAAAAATATTGCTGCAATTATATGTGGAATGGTTGATAAGTATTTTGACAAGGGTATTCACACTAACAAAATTATCAAAAAGGCTTGTGAAGAGACATGGCAATTAGCACTAGGACCATTTGATCATTCTCAACCTAATGGACACCAAGATATAGCTGACAATCTGAATCACGATAAAGATATGATTATTTCTTCTCCGGGTTATATAGGAGATATGATTTTAACCTGCAAACAAAATCAATCTCGTAACTATCAATTTGGGAAGCTTATCGCAGATCAAAACATAAGTATTGAAGATGCTAAAAATAGTATAGGAACGATCGAGGGCTATGAATGTTGCCATACTCTTATGAAGCATTCGAAACAGAGTGGTGATGGCTTGACAATGCTCCTGTATGAGATTTTGAAGTCTAAGTTTACAGAGCGTGAGGGACTACTCAAAGAATTTTTACAAATCTAATTCCTTTATTTTTCTTGTGATCGTATTTCGGCCTAAACCTAGAATTTTAGCGGCCTCGATTCGCTTACCTTTGCTTGCTGACAATGCTTCTTTTAGGAGTAGTTTCTCAAGCTCTCGAGAAAATATACTTAAATCATTACTATCTGAAAGTATATCTTTTATGTGACTTGATAAATTCTCCTCCCATGATGAGCCTGTATTCTCACTTCCGTTTAAAGTTGTACTACTACTATTTGAACGTAAACTCCTAACTTCGTCTGGGACATCATCGATTGTGATGGTAGATGACGGAGCCATGACTGTCATATATCTGCATATATTTTCAAGCTGTCTAATATTGCCTGGCCAATCATATTTATTTAGTAGCTCCATAGCAGCACTCTCTATAGTTTTAGAATCACTTTTAAGCTCCTCAGCACTTTTACTCAAGAAGTATTTTACAAGTTCATTTATATCCTCTTTCCTATTTCTGAGTGGAGGCAGCTCAATTCTAAAAACATTTAACCTATGATAGAGGTCCTCTCGAAACTTACCTTTTTTAATTAAATTTTCTATGTCCTGATTCGTGGCAGCTATTATTCGAACATCTGATTTTATTGGTTTCTGTCCACCTACTCTGTAAAACTCATGACTAGATAAGACTCTGAGAAGTCTAGTTTGAAGTTCAGGATGCATATCTCCAATTTCATCAAGAAATAAAGTTCCACCTAATGCTTGCTCAAATCTACCAGTCCTCTGTGTTTGCGCACCAGTGAATGAACCTTTCTCATGACCAAACAGTTCACTTTCAAGTAACTCGTGAGGAATCGCAGCAACATTTATCGCAACGAAAGGCTTATCACTCCGAGGACTATTAGTGTGCACTGACTGTGCTATGAGCTCCTTTCCTGTACCAGATTCACCCCGGATAAGCACAGTGATATCTGTTTTTGAAATTTTACCTATAGCTTTGAACACATCCTGCATTGCATCGGCTTTTCCAACAATATTATTTTCTGTGTCGTTGGTTAAATCGGTACTGTAATTGTTACTTGATCGAGTTGCTTTGATGGCTAGTTTTCTTATTTCATTAATATCAAAAGGCTTTGTTAAATATTCAAAAGCACCACCTTTGTAAGCTGAGAGAGCATTATCAATATTTGCATGTGCGGTGATGATTATAGTAGGTATTTCTGGAAATTTATCAGAGACTTTATCTAGGAACTCTAGTCCAGACATTCCAGGCATCTTTATATCTGTGATAATAAGGTCGGGCTGTGTTGAATTAAGCTCAAGTAATGCTTCTGACGCATTTGCAAATGATTCTACTGTAAAGAGATCCTCCAGTGCGCTCGTGCAGATAGTTCTAATACTCTCTTCATCATCAATTATCCAGATTTTAGGCATCAACTTTGCTCCTAACAGGAAGGACTATAGTAAAAGAAGTTTCCCTTTGCTTACTTGAACACTCAATGAGTCCAGAATTTTGCATTATGATAGACTGTGCAATTGTAAGTCCAAGCCCCATACCGCCTGTTTTTGTGCTTACCATTGGATAGAAAATTTCTTTTAATTTGTCTTCTGGAATACCAGGACCATTATCAATTACACTGATTTTCGTAACTAGAGGGTAATAGTCGTTACCAATAGTATAACTTGATTCCGTTCTTGTTCTAATTGCAATATCACCCTTGAACTCAAGAGCTTGGATAGAGTTTCTAACAAGGTTTATTAATGCCTGGATAAGTTGTTCCTTGTTTGTATTCACATCAGGAATACTAGGATCGTAATCTTTTATGAAGTTAACATTCTTATTTTTTAGATCAAATTGAAAGAGATCTACCACATGTTCTGTAACTTCATGAATGTTAATTGGCGATTTCTTGACTGAGGTCGCTGGTAGGGCCATATCATTGAGAAGATTTACCAACCGTCCAGTTTCTTTTTTTATGATATCTGTAAATTTGGTGTAAGAATCATCCAAAGACTTTTCAAGAATTTGCGCCGCACCTAATATACCGCCCAGTGGGTTTTTAATTTCATGAGATAGGCCTTTTATCATCTCTCTAGTTGCTCTTTCTTGTTCAATAAGGTTCTGTTCAAGTGAAATACTGTGAAGTCTTCCCGTCTCAGTAAATTCAATAAATGTTACCTCTTTATTGTCAAACCTCGATAAAGACAGATTACAATCTACAATCTTTTCATGACCTTCAAAGTTTTTGAACTTAAAATCCCTGATCATTTTTGAGTGCCTTTCCTGGCGAATAGAATTTATGTGTTGCAAGAGATGTTGATGCCCAATGATTGAATTAAGAGACGATAACTCTGGAAACTTGCCACTAATACCAAGTAAATCTAATCCAGCAATATTGACAAAAAAATAACTATTATCATCATTAAGAACAACAACTGCTGTTGAGATATTTTCAAGTATATCTAGAAGTAACTTTGAGTCTAATGCTATTTTGTCTTGTAATTCCATTTTTTTGTATGCTGCCCAAGAAGGGCAGCATATGTTTTTTATAGACTATAGTACATTTCAAATTCACATGGATGAGTTGATTGTCTTAATCTTTGTACTTCATCCATTTTTAGATCAATATACGAGTCAATCATGTTGTTAGTAAACACATCACCAGCGTTTAAAAATGCTCTATCTTTATCAAGTGCATCAAGAGCAACATCAAGACCAGGCGCAACAGTTGGAAGGAGCGCTTCTTCTTCCCTACTAATTGCGAATAAGTCTTTATCCATAGATGGACCTGGATCAATTTGGTTTTTTATACCATCCAGACCAGCCATCATCATTGCTGAGAAAGCAAGATATGGATTTGCAGTTGAATCCGGGAACCTAACTTCAATCCTTCTTGCTTTATCACTCATGACATATGGAATTCTTATCGATGCTGATCTGTTCCTTGCTGAGTAAGTCAATATCACAGGAGCTTCAAATCCAGGAATCAATCTTTTGTAACTATTAGTAGATGCGTTAGTAAACGCATTTAGAGCCCTAGCATGTTTGATTATTCCACCTATATACCATAGTGCTTCTTGTGATAAGTTGCCGTATTTGTCACCTGCAAAAATATTTTTGCCATCTTTAGACAATGACTGGTGAACATGCATACCTGTTCCGTTATCACCAACTACAGGTTTAGGCATGAAGGTGGCTGTTTTACCAAAAGCATGTGCAACATTTTGAACTACATACTTATACTTTTGTACTTCGTCAGCTTTTTTAACAAGCGTGTTAAATAAAGTTCCAATTTCACATTGTCCTGCAGTTGCAACCTCATGGTGATGGACTTCACATTGAACACCAACCTCATGTAACGTGGTTATCATTGCAGATCTACAGTCCTGAAGGGCGTCGACTGGTGGAACAGGAAAATATCCTCCCTTAACTCCAGGTCTATGTCCCATATTACCATCTTCATAGGTCTTGCCGCTATTCCAGATAGCCTCGGACGAGTCGACTTTGAAGAAGCAACTACCAATCGTGTCTTCAAATTTAACATCATCAAAAACAAAGAATTCATTTTCAGGTCCAAAATATGCTGTATCAGCAACACCTGAGTCAATCAAATATTTTTCTGCTTTTTTTGCAATCCCTCTAGGATCTTTTTCATATATCGAACCATCTGAAGGTTCAATGACATCACATGTAACATTAATAGTAGGTTCATCGTAAAATGGATCAACAAAGGCTGTAGTAGTATCAGGCATAAGTATCATGTCTGATTCATTAATATCCTTCCAGCCTGCGATAGATGATCCATCAAACATCTTGCCTTCTGAACAGTCAGTTTCTATACCCTCTTCAGAAGCTGTTACAGTGACATGTTGCTCCTTACCTTGGGTGTTTGTAAATCTATAATCGATGAATTTCGCTTCTTTTTCATCGACTAGTTTCTTAATATCATTTGCACTCATTTTATTCCTCACTAGTGATTTTTATTTGCAATGTTAAATCTGCATTAATCGTGCCATATCGCTAACTATGTGTTTTTCATGGATGTTCTAAATTGTATCATACATTGCACTAAATATGACCATTATATGATCTATATAAGTGCATATGCACTGTTTTAAGGAAAGGAAAAATACTATAAATTAATGCAAAATATCTAAAAATCTTATGTTTATAAAGCTTATAGAAGTATAATTTCATTATTCCCAAGGAGTAGATTTGGCACAACATACTATGGAAGATTTAGTAGCTCTCTGCAAAAGAAGAGGCTTTATTTTTCAATCAAATGAGATTTATGGAGGTATTCAAGGATTATATGACTATGGTCCTTTAGGCGTAGAATTAAAAAATAATCTAAAAAGTTCTTGGTGGAAATCGACAGTATATAACAGGGATGATGTAGAAGGTCTCGATACTTCTATCCTTACTCATCCTGATGTCCTCAAATATTCAGGACACCAAGATACCTTTACTGATCCTCTAGTTGACTGCAAAAGCTGTGGTCTGAGGTTTAGAGAAGATCAAATACCTGAGCAGTGTATAGGTGAGGAATTAACTGATCCAAGAGAATTTAATCTGATGTTTGAGACCAGCGTAGGCCCTATCGTAGATGATTCGTCTGTTGCATATTTACGACCAGAGACCGCACAGCAAATTTATATTAACTTTAAAAATGTCATTGATAGTACATCTAGATCATTACCGTTTGGTATTGCTCAAATTGGAAAGTCATTTAGAAATGAAATCACACCAAGGAACTTTATCTTTAGAGTTCGCGAGTTTGAACAAATGGAGCTTGAGTTTTTTGTCACTCCTGGTGAAGACGATAAATGGCATAAAACATGGGTCGATGAGAGAGTCAAATGGTGGATTGATCAGGGATTACCAAAAGAAAAACTGGAACTTCTCACTGTAACGGGTGATGACCTAGCACATTATTCTAAGGCAACTGTTGATATTATGTACCAATTTCCACATGGCTCAGAAGAGCTCGAGGGTATTGCAAATAGAACAGATTTTGACCTTGGCTCTCATACTAAAAATCAGAATGAACTTAACATAAATGCAAACGTTATGGAAAATAAAGACTCTAATACACGCTTAGCCATTCAAAATGAAAATAATGAATGGATAGTGCCATACGTAATTGAGCCTTCAGCAGGCGTAGACAGGGGAGTTTTAGCAATTATTAATGAGGCTTTTACTATTGAGACGCTTCCAGACAATAAAAAAAGAACGGTGTTGAAATTAAAAAAACACCTCTCGCCAATTAAAGCTGCGGTCATACCTTTAAAAAGAAACAATGAGGATCTTGTGAAACTTGCTCATGACATCAAGAAATCATTGCAAAAGTATCAAATCGGGAGAGTAGTAGTTGAGAACACAGGAAACATTGGTAAAAGTTATAGAAAACATGATGAGATCGGGACTCCATTATGTATGACGATAGACTTTGATTCTTTGGAAAAAAATACATTGACAATCAGAGATCGTGATTCTATGGATCAGAAGACTATAAAAATAGATGATGTAGAACATTTTTTTATTAATTATTTTTTGGATGAATCAGAGTAAGTTCATAATTCTAGATCGTGATGGGGTGATCAACCAGGACTCATCAGCCTATGTAAAGACACCTGATGAGTGGGTTCCAATTGACAGGAGTATGGAGGCAATTTCATTACTTACAAAAAATTCATATAAAATTATTCTCATATCAAATCAAGCAGGAATAAGCAGGGGAATAATCAGTTACACTGAAATGCTTAATATTCATCAGAAGCTTTTAAAAACATGCAACAAATTTGGAGGTGATATTTTTTCAACTTATTACTGTTATGATCACCCGGATCACAACTCATCATTTAGGAAGCCTAGACCAGGCATGTATTTAGAAATATCAGAGAGATTAAACATCGATTTATCAGGAGTATTCGCAATAGGGGACTCTATCCGTGATATAAAAGCAGCACTCGCTTCTGGATGTAAACCATTGGGTGTTAAAACGGGAAATGGCAGTGAGCTATCTGAAGAAATGCCCGGTTTAGATGTTTTTGACGATCTATTTGATGCTGCTCAATTCGTTATTGAAAATGATAAACAATATACTTTTAATATTTAGATCAGCTTCTTTTTGGCTTAATCTAGTTATTTCAGTCTTATTGTTTGGGCCAATTGCGTTCGTTGCTGGCATTGTCTCATACAGTTTATGTTTAAAAATAAGTAAATTATGGTGCAGGTATAATCTTTATTTCTTAAAATTATTTTGCTCACTGTCTTACACCTACGACGGACCTTGGGTCAACTCCTCTCAGCTTATAATTTCTAAACATCAATCTGCATGGGAGACTCTGTTCCTTGCAGCGTATGCTGAAAAACCAATTTTCATCTTAAAAAAGGAACTATTAAGGATACCGCTGTTTGGATGGTGTCTTTTTTTGTTGAAAAATATAGCGATAGATCGTTCTGATGGAGTGACAGCACTGAAAAAAATAATGAATTCATGCAATGATCATATAGCCAATAAAAGGACTTTAATTATTTTTCCAGAGGGCACGAGAGTACCTTACGGGCGAACAGGAACTATAAAAAAGGGTATTTTTAAAATTGTTGAATCTTTGAAGATTACATCTTTAGTTTTGAATCATGATGCAGGCAAGTATTGGAGTAGAGACTCATTTATAATCAAACCAGGAAGTATTGCTATCAAAACATTAAGCTTAGACTACACCGCAAAAGCTGATAATCTAAACACTATAATTAGAGAACACTTTAACTGATGTCTTTATGTTATGGTGCCGGATTAGGTTGGTTCTCATGGACCTTATTAATCTCTTCAATAATTTCATCACTTAAATTTATATCAACAGATTCAATGTTTTCTTTAAGCTGTTCCATAGTTGTAGCGCCAATAATATTAGAAGTCACAAAAGGCTGGGAATTTACGAATGCTAGCGATAAATGTGTTAGTGATAGATCATGATTTTTCGCAATTTCCGCATATTGTTTGACAGCATCCAAACACCTATCATTACTATATCGTGTGAACCAATCGCCGTATAGACCAAGTCGGGAGCGTTCATCAGTCTTGTCGATATACTTACCAGTAAGTTGACCAAAACCAAGAGGCGAGTAAGCAAGCAATCCGACATTATCATGTTGTGATATTTCAGCTAATCCCACTTCATATATCCTATTCAGTAACGAATAGGGATTTTGTATGGAGACGATTTTTTCAAAACCTTTTTCTCTTGCTAACTCTAAATATTTTTTTGTTCCCCATGGAGTCTCATTAGAAATACCAATGTAACGTGCTTTACCTGATTTAACTAATTCGGACATCGCTTCAAGCGTCTCCTCAATTGGAACACCCATATCTTCAGTATATTGGTATCCTAGCCTCCCAAAATAATTAGATTTTCTCTCTGGCCAGTGAACTTGGTATAGGTCAATATAATCAGTCTTTAGTCTTTTCAACGACTCATCTATAGCTTGAAATATACTTTTTTTATCTAGTCGAGAACCTCCTCGTAAATATTCCATACCAGGACCAGCAACTTTAGTTGCTACAATAATTTTCTCACGATCACTTCTTGTGGATAACCAAGTTCCAATAATTTCTTCAGTTCTTCCTTGAGTTTCCTCTTTTGGAGGAATTGCATACATCTCTGCTGTATCAATAAAGTTAACACCCTCTGATAGAGAGTAATCTAATTGCTCATGTGCTTCGCGTTCATTATTTTGTTCACCATACGTCATGGTCCCTAAACATATAAGGCTGACACTCAAGTCTGTATTAGATAATTTTTTATATTTCATAAATTTAATTATAAGTCTTGTGTTCCATTTCTAGTGATATAATAAATAGATGTTCACAAAACAATCTTGTAAAAAATTCATTATGTTTATATTATACCGACTTAACAGAGTCCAGAAGAGGTTTTAAACATCAATTACATTATTTATATCAGATCTCTAGCACTCAATTTTGCTTCTTGGTTGCCTGACGCACTCTCAAAAAAAGAATACATTACAAGAGACTTAATTGCTGGAACAACAATCGCTATGATTATTATTCCACAATCTATGGCATATGCATCATTAGCAAACCTTGATCCCGTCTATGGATTATATGCATCTTTTATTCCTGTTGCAGTAGCTGCATTCTTTGGTTCTTCGAGGTATCTTGCTACCGGGCCAGTTGCAATGGTTAGCCTGTTGACTGCTGTTGCTGTGTCATCATTGACGTACGGCGATCAGACAATGTATATTTCATTTGCAATAATGCTAGCCCTGAGTGTTGGCATCTTCCAAGTAGTCCTCTCTTTAGCAAAAGCGGGCAGGTTTATTGATATCGTTCTGAAAGAACATGTGATACTTGGCTTCACTTCAGCAGCAGCATTAATCATTGCAAGTTCTCAATTAAGTAAAGTTTTTGGTCTTGATAAAGTGCTACTCAGCGATTTATTGGAGATAAGTACTTTCCTAGAACAAACACCAATAAATTTCTATGCTGTATTAATGTCACTAACTGCACTGATAGTTTTATATATTCTTAAAAATAAGTTCACCAAGTATCAATTCTTCGGGAACATAGCAGTTCTTACTGCTGTTATAGTGACGATAATTATTTCTAAATTTACCAGTTATCAAGGACCGATAGTGGGCACAATACCCGAGGGTCTTCCCAGATTCTCATTCAGTGGATTTGACATTAGTCCAGACTTAATGTTTATGTTTATCATTCACACAGTCATTATAAGCTTTGTTGGGTTTATGGAAGCTATAGCGATTGCCAGACAGTTAGAACAAAAAGAGCCTATTAAGAACTCGAAGGGTATCGAAATGTACAAATATCCAACACCTGTAAATTCTAATCAAGAGTTACTAGGTCAAGGCCTTGGTAACATTGCATCTAGTGTTTCAGGTTCTTACCCTGTGTCTGGTTCTTTTTCAAGATCGGCAGTAAATGAATCTGTAGGATCTTATAGTCCAATATCATCAATTACTACAACTATAATCGTAATGATTACTTTGCTATACGCAACACCGTTCTTATTTAATTTACCTGAGGCGA
>Ga0207985_1000425_pt1 | contig 11628 bp, 14 predicted proteins | sample ETNtaG_3_FD_185761 | JGI IMG/M metagenome (GOLD analysis project Ga0207985, IMG submission 185761) | Marine microbial and viral communities from oxygen minimum zone, Eastern Pacific Ocean - ETNP201302SV84 (SPAdes) (version 2) | ecosystem: Environmental > Aquatic > Marine > Unclassified ...
TTAATATCTGAATCAGGATCTCCATAGTCTTCGTTAAATGCTATTCCAGATGACATTTGTAATAAATTTTTAATCGATACTGCTTCATATCCTGTCCCTTCAAAATCTTTCAAATACTTAATAATTGGATCATTAATATCGTCTATTAAACCTTCATCCAATGCTATTCCGACTAAAGCAGACAAAAAGGACTTAGATACAGACCAAATAATATGTCTACTATTTTCTTTATTTTTATTCCAATAATTTTCGTATAAGACTTCTCCGTCTTTCAAAATCATTAACCCATCGGTATTGAAATAATCTATAGCTTCTTGAATCGGTTTTTCCTCCCCACCAAATTCATAAAGTTCTGGCATATAAAAATCATCTCTTTTTTTAAATATGTAAGGATCCTCTGAGGCTTTTATTGGTGTCGAAGTCGGAAAAAACTCCTTCATATTAATAAAATTGTAAGAAATGGTATTTTTGTCAAATAGATTGGCCACTTTATATAATCTCCAGGCATTAGGCCCAAATATTATAGCTAAAATAATTAAAATAAAGACGCTGATAAAAATTATCCAATTCATTCTCATTAATTTCTCTTTGTCATTTTTGTAATTATCCTATTTTTTAAGTTTGCATAAATGGTTTTTAATTTTCCTACAAGCTCTGGTCCAGCAAAATAAGCTCCTATTATTAAAACTATCCAACTTAATGCATATGCAAAAGAAGAATAAATTGCCTTTTCCGTCACGCCGAATGAGGGGCTAATCGCTATTGCTCCTATCAAAGGGTAAACAGCCGCAGATAGTAAGATCAAACCTACCCCAAATATTCTTAAGAACATAAATTACTTATGTGGCGTAACTAAATATTTAGTTCCAGTTGCTTGTTTTGCATAGGTTTTTATTGCATCGGGCTCAAGCATTTCTTCCAAAGAAACCTCTTTTGTGTAGCTACTAGCAAAAGTAGTTGTAATTTCTTTGGCAACCCTTTCTCTCATTTCCTGAAATTTCTCTGTGCCTACTCTTCCAATGAATGGAGTTAGAAGCCATCCTCCAAGGCCCCAAGAAAGTCCGAATGATCTATTGAGTACTGTCGGAGTTGGGTCAAGACCACCATAAATATAAACCTGTTTGTAAGTGTCAGAGCCATAACGACTATATTCAGTAGCATTTTTATTTGCAGCAATCTCCATAGCAGATAAGATTTGTCCAGCCAATTTACCTTCGTTTCCACCTCCAGTAGCGTCAAATCCCAAAGTAGCTCCAGTTTCTACCAAGCAATCTATTAAATTTTTCATAAAATTTTCGTCTGAAGTATTGCAGATGTATTTTGCTCCTAATTTTTTTAACAATTCAACGTGTTCCTCTTTTCTTACAATATTTACAAGGGGTATGTCATCAGCCAAACAGATTTTTACCAACATTTGACCTAAATTTGATGCAGCCGCTGTGTGTACCAAGGCAGTATGATTTTCTAATTTCATTGTTTCAGTAAACCCAAGAGCTGTTAATGGATTCACAAAAGAAGAAGCGGCTTCGACTGAAGTTGTCCCTTCGTTCATAACCAAACAACTCATTGCTGGCAAACAGCGATATTGAGAGTACATTGCTCCTCCAGCAACGCCAACCGTTTTGCCTATTAAATTTTTTACATTTTTTCCTGCATCGATTATTACTCCTCCGCCCTCATTTCCGACTTTCATGGATTTATCTATTCTTGGTTTCATAGATTGCATTAAGCCCGGATGAATTCCCATAGTTGTAACCGTATCTTCACCTGAACCTTGAGATGAAATACTGTCGAGGTCAGCAGCAAAACTTATTAATAAGCCCAAATCAGAGGGATTGATAGGTGATGCTTCAACTTTAATTAATACATCGTCATCGCCTGGGGTCGGAACATCCGAGGTAACAATAGATAAATTTAATTTACCTTCACTAGTTATTTCTGATCTTATTTCTTTTGATTTTAAATCTGTCATTTTTTCTCCCTTTTAAACTGGATATTTATTTTTAAAAATCAATATAAATTGAATTCCAAGACCCACTATATACATACTTGTAAAAAGCAAAAAGAAATTTAGCAACAATGGATCTTCAAAAGAATCTATAAAAGGATCGTTGGGCGGAAGCCTTCTAAGTCCGTCTGTAATTGCCGGCAAAACATGAAACAAAAAAGTAGAAGTGTATGCAATTGTTTCAATATAAGGAGATAAAATTCCAAAAATTCTTTTCTTTTCTGTCACGTATCCAACCAAAACAGCTAGTATTGCTAATACCCCCATAACATGAGCTGGGCCAAATCCTCCTTGATGATAAATAAACAAGGATGATGTCGCCACAATCAAAGTGGCAAAAAGGTATATTTCGCCCGATAAATTTTTAGCTTTTATAAATCTATATTTTATTAAAGAATAAAAACCAATTAGAAGTGCGGAAATTCCCAAAATTGTGTGGACCCATCCTAAAAAAGAAATTGCTGGCATATTTAACTCCTATCAAGCTTTCCTTCTAAATCTTAATTTATCTACAAGTAAAGTTAATGTTAGTAAAAATAAAAAAAAGATTAATCTGAAATCAAAAAAAATAGGAGCGCTTACTGGAATAGCAATAGTTTTTATTAATGCATTTATTTTATATTCGTGTCTTTCTGAAAATATTTCATTACTGCCTATTTCTAACATATCCCTGATGCTTCTATATCTCATTATTGCAGTTCGATCCCACTCTTTAGTTTCTTCTGCGCCCAAATGATCTATCGCATTTGCTGAAACGTTTCCTGCAAAGACAGGATGAGAGGCTCTTATAAATAATTCTGGATACATATACTCCATGTAATAATCTAATAGATCAGTTGCTGTAGCAGACTCTCCAGTCTTTTCCATAATTGGCGGGTTTTCGTTAACGTCTAAGAAATTAACCATATAAAAATCACCTCCGTCATCATTGCGGAGGAATTCTAGGAAGTTTGATCTATCTTCCTCAGAAATTGTTGTTTCGCCTTTATCCATTCTCTCTATCACAAGATCTATTTCAGCTTGCGACAAAGGGCCTGAGGTATTTGTATACCAAAAAAAGAAAACTAGATAAATGACAGTAGAAATGAACCAATGATTTTTTAGCATATGAAAACCCTACTCAAATAAAATTTAAAAATCCACATAGCTTATTACCAGATGGATCTCTTAAATAAGCAAGGTACATTTTGAAGCCTTCTCCTTCTCTAATCCCAGGAGGGTCCTCACAAGATGTACCACCATTTTTTATTCCTGCAGCATGCCAGCGATCGCCTAATTCTACAGTTTTAATATTAAAGCCGATTGTTGAACCGTTTCCATGTGTCGCAGGCTCATTATTTATAGGTTCGGAAACACAAAAAGTCATGTCTTCATGAAAATAAAAGTATCGGGTTTGGCCAGTAAGATTAGGAATAAACCTGCCTGATTTACATCCCAAAACTTCAAATATTGAATCGTAAAACTTTTTTGAAGCTTCAATATCATTCGCTCCCACCATAATATGACTAAACATTTCTAAATAATTGAATGCAGTGCTTTAGATATTTGATTAGAGGTTTTATAGAGCTCTCTGATTTTATGTTCTTTGTTACACACAAAAGCAAAACCTAATTTTTTATTTTTATCACCATAAGCAACTGCACCTCCTATTCCTGCATGTCCAAAATATCCTTTAGTGTGTTTTGGAGATTCTTCAACTCTGGCAGTCTTGTTATGTAGCATATAACCAAGACCAAAAGCTACGTCACCTCCCATAAGAACAGTATCAGGGCCGTTTGAAATTTGTGTAGTTACTAAATCTAAAGTCTGAGGAGAAATAATCTTTTTATTATCCCTTGAACCACCAGAACTTAAAATTCCATAAAGCTTAGCCAAACCCTCTGCACTTCCATGTCCATTTGCAGAAGGGATTTCTGCACATCGCCATTCTGGATCGTTAACTCCAGTCAATCCCGCTCCTTGCGCTATTGATTGAAACGCCCAATAAAAATCTCCGCCAATAATTGCGTTCTTCATATTTTTTAGTTGTCTAGGCAAAAGGAATGATGGTATGTATTTAATTTTTTCTAAAGGAAAAACTTGTGCATCGTCATCCCTTTCTAACATAATCATATCGGCACAATTAGAAAAGTCGTCAGGGGTTAGTCCAATTTTAAAATCAATTCCGAAAGGGGCAGCAATTTCTTCTTCAAAATATTGTCCCACCGATCTTCCGTCTATCCTTTTGATAATTTCACCGACTAACCATCCATACGTAAGCGCGTGATAACCTTGCGAAGACCCAGGTTCTCGAATAGGTTTTTGTTTTTCTAATGCTTCACTAAAGTGTTCAAATTTAGTCCAGTTAGTAATTGGAATGCCTTCAGAAAAACCAAACATTCCTGCGCGATGGCACAAAAAGTCGCTTACTTTTGTATCTTCTTTTCCATTATTGCCATATTCTGGCCAATAGGTTGTAACTTTTTCACTGCAATCCAACTTACCTTCTTCAATCAATTTAGCTATGCAGGTGGCCGTCACCGCCTTAGTCACCGAAAAAACATTTACCCAAGTATTTTGTTCCCAAGCCTTTTCTCTTTTTTCGTCTTTGTGCCCACCAAATAAATTAACGACCATTTCTCCTTCGTACTCAATAGCCACTGATGCGCCTAATTCGTGCCCTGATTTTATGGCTTCAGAAAAAATTGATTCGATTTTATGAAATTTTGGATGGCAATAGCCAGATACTGGAAGTTTTTCCATTAATTTCTCTCCCCTATTTTCTTTCCTAGTTAAAAGAATTGCTTTGAAGTTCCAAGCCCTCTAAAGAGCCTTTTTTTCTCCATTTTTTCATTAAACTAAAAAATTCCAGTGAGCCTCCTCCGTAAGGGTTATTTTGTGGCGAGGTATTGGGTTTACCTTCGTTATTATAATATCCTGGAGTACAGCTCTCCTGGAAAGCCTGCATATTTCTTGCCTTCTCAATAACGGTTTTAACCCAATTTTTTTCAGCCTCTTCTGAAGCCTCTACGTAATTTTTACCTTCTTTCCTCATCTTATCGAGAATATAAGATAAATGAATACTTTGCTCATCTAAAGAGTGTGTGTAGTTAGCAGTAAATCCGCCCTGAGCTGGCCCAAAGAAAAAAGTGTTTGGAAAGCCTCTGCAATGCATGCCATGGTATGTGACCAAACCATCTTTCCATTTCTCTGAGATTGACAAATTATTTTTCCCTACGATCTCATATCCACTTCTTCGTGTGTATTCTGTTCCAACTTCAAATCCTGTGGCAAAAATTATGCAATCAACTTCGTATTCTTTTCCATCAAAGAAAATACCTTTTTCTGTAATCTTATCTAATCCTTTACCATCGGTATCGACCAGTGTGACTGACTCTCGGTTATAGGTTTTTAAATATTCGTCGTGAAAGCAAGGACGTTTGCAAAACTGTCTATAGTAAGGTTTTAAAGACTCAGCAGTTTTTGGATCATTAACTACTTCTTGAGCTCTAGCTCTTATTTTCTCCATTTTTTCGAAGTCGACCATCTCAACTTTGTTCATTAAATTGTCTTCGCCAACATGTTTGATGAATTTGTCCATCAGATAATTTTTGATTCCTTTCTTATAAAAATCTCTGCTAGCTAAACCACCTAAAAACCAGAAGAACATAGTTATTTTTGAAGGCGCGCTACTTCTGATGCTGCCCAAAATAGTTCTAAAAATTTCCGTCCATCCATCATTAACCAGATCCTTTTGCTGGAAATTTCCTGTCAAGAAACCTTCGAAGTTTTCTCTTCTTTCATTATGCCAACCAGGTTTCAAGTTTTTGAACCACTCTTCATCTGTTTCAGAGTTATTTCTTTCGTCAATTGAAGATGGAGTTCTTTGAAAAACGTACAATTCCTTAGCAGCTTCTCCTAAATGAGGAATACACTGAACTGCAGTAGCGCCCGTTCCTATAATTGCTACTTTTTTATCTTTCAAGTTCTCTAAATTTCCTTTAGAACTTCCGCCAGTATAGGCATAATCCCATCTACTAGTATGAAAAGTATGGCCTTCAAAATCATTAATACCTTCTATAGCCGGTAATTTTGGTCTATTCAAAGGACCATTAGAATGAACAACGTATTTTGCTCTAATGTCATCACCATTGTTAGTCGATATTTTCCACAAACCTTCTGTTTCCAACCAAACTACTTCCGTAACCTCAGTTTGAAAAATAGCGTTTTCGGCAAGATTGAATTTTTCCGAAATTTTACCAATATATTCTAAAGTTTCGGGTGCGTTAGTATATTTATGCTTGGGTACAAATTTTGTTTCTTCTAGCAAAGGAAAGTAAATGTATGATTCGATATCACAAGATGCTCCTGGATAACGATTCCAGTACCAAGTACCTCCAAAATCTCCACCTTTTTCAATTATTTTAAAATCATCGATTCCAGACATTCTTAATCTGGAAGCAGCTAAGATTCCTCCAAAACCTCCGCCTATTATTGCAACTTCAGTAATTAAATTTTCTGATTTTTTTTCAATTTTTTTTGTATACGGATCTTCAACAAAATATTTGAAGTCTCCCTCAACCTCTTTATATTGATCATTTCCATCGGCTCTGAGCCTTTTATCTCTTTCTTGCCTATATTTTTCTCTTAATTGATCTGGATCAAAATTAAAATTTTCTGTATTTGCTGCCATATTAAACCTTCAAAAAAAATGATTATCTCAATTTATCATTGAGTTTTAAAGCTTTCTAATAATATTTTAATTGTCTTAATTTTTATCGAAAGAAGGTACCACATTTGTAATCGGAATCATTAAATGTTCCCACTCAGTATTCGGAAACATAACATACGAACCTCCAGCATATGGATTGGATGTAATTTGTTTTAAGACTCCCCTTGGAAGAAGTAACATTAAATGCGGTCCTGAGTCATGAAAATTTCCTGTCTCAGCAGATTTTTTGTGATCATCCATTCCGACACTGGTTGGAACGTCGTTATCTACTGGAACATCTCCCATTAACATATAAGCTTGTCCAAACTTCTGATTTTCGATATCGTTTTTTTCCCCAGCCATAAATCTCTCGTTCCACTTACGCCATTCTTCATCTAAACACATTGGAGCTATTCTTTGAGGAGTACTGCCTGTCATGCAGACCCAATCATTAGTCCCTTTTTTAAGAAGTGATCCATCAAAATCCATAAATGTTGCTTTATCAGTAATAGCGGAAGGAGCTGCTTTTTTTGCCATCTTTATAAGCGCATTTTTTGAATAAGGCGATTTGTGGCTTTCGTTTTGCTCATGGCCTCCTGCCAATACGCTTAATGAAATACAGCAACCTAAAATAAGTATTAAAATCTTTTTCATAAGTTTGTCCTTTTATTCTTTTATTTACATGTTTAGACTAGCTTGATAGAAAAAAAACATCAACTTTTTGTCTTTAAGCATTGAATAACATAAATAAAACAAACTGGCTGATCCCTCCAAATAATAGATGGAGCTTTAGAAATATGAGCTCTGTATTTGATACAGTTAAATTATCAAAATCTGATACCCCTTTTATTATCCCAAAAAATCTAACTGATTTAGATTCTTTTGAATTCGACGGTCTTGAAGGTAAAACTAACTTAAGAGAAATGCTAGATTCAAGCTACACCGATGCATTTCTTATTCTAAAAGATAACAAAATTATTTTTGAAGAATATCAAAATGAGATGAAAGATAGCGATCTTCATTTAATGAATTCAGTATCAAAATCTTTTGTTGGTATGCTCCTAGGAATTTTAGAGAATGAAGCCAAACTAAGTACAACGGATAAAGTAATTAAATATATACCTGAACTTCAAAATTCTGCTTTTCAAGAAACTACCATTCAACATGCTTTAGATATGACAGCAGCTGTCAAATTCACCGAAGATTATAATGATTCTGATTCAGAATTTTGGCATGAGGCTGCCGTAGTTGGTTGGCGACCAGATCTAAAAAGTAAAGTTTCCTCATCTAGCCTTTTGGAGTTTATGACTAGTTTGAAAGAAACTTCGCAAAAAGAATTTGAAATGTTTGATTATCGTACAGTCCTGACAAACATTTTAGCTTTAACCGCAGAAAGAGCTTCCCAAATTAAATTTCAAGATCTTCTCCAATCCTATATATGGGACAAATTGAAAGCTGAACACGATGCTCAAATTATTTCTGATAAAAATGATTTTCCTTATATGGGTGCTGGAATGAATGCGAGTGCCAGGGACCTGGCTAAATTTGGCTTGATGTTAATGAATAATGGAACATTTAATAATACTCAGATCGTTCCAGAAAGTTGGATTAAATGGACTCTTGAAGAATCTGCCGAATATAAGAATATTTTTTCAAAAAGCGAATATGGTTTGAGATTACCTGATTTTCACTACAAAAATCAGGTTTGGGTTGGTGGTCCTGAAATCATGATTTGTATTGGTATCTATGGTCAGGCCATTTATGTAGACCAAAATAATAAAGTAGTAATTGTAAAATTATCTTCTCATCCCGAACCTGACGACCCCTTGATACTCGGTAACACTTTCTTGGGAATTACGGCTTTAGCAGAAAATATTTAAAGCTTTTATGCTTCGTTCTTGGCTTTGGAAGTCCAAAACTTTGTCATATTAATTGTTGTCTGGTCTTTGACTATAAAGTGATGGTAAAGGGCTGCAAGAATATGAATAACAATTAATAAAATAATTGCGTTTGTCGAAAACTCATGAATTCCTCTAATAAAATTAAACATTTCAAGATTTTGAGTTTCTGAAGATAAATTCAACAATCCAAAAACCACAACCGGATCAGAAGTGAAATTGGCTGACAAAATTCCGGTCACAATTAACATCCCCATTAAAATGTAGAGTCCGTAATGTCCTGCTTTCGCCGACATTACTTGCCAACTAGGCATTTCTGCAGGAAGTGCTGGAGCACCGTATCTATATCTCAGAAAGATTCTTAATAAAAATAAAAACGTTACTATTAAACCAGCCTGAGCATGATCTACTCTAGACTCAAGTCTATCCCAAAGCTCCATGTCGCCACCAAATTTTTGAGCAACATTTAAATCCAACATTATTATTATGGCCATCAACCAATGAATAACTTTTTGAGCTCTTAAATAATCAATCATTTATCAATTCTAAATTAAAAAAACCAAAGATAAATTAAATATTAAAGCTAACAAAGTTAATAAAACGCTTACTGTATGGAGTATTCCAAACGTTTTTTTATTTTCTTGATCTCTCGCTCTATTCGTTGCAGGAATCAGAGAATAACAAACAAAAAAGAAGATAAAATTCAGTAATTGCAAAAAAACTAAAGGAAAAAATTTCAACCCATTTACTAATCCTATAGCTAAGCCGACTAGAGCTAGAGCAGCTAAAAATAAAAAAAATTTTGGAAAAAGATTTCTTAATAAGAGTCCTGCATTTTCTTCAGGCAAAACATTAAAGATGGAAGACGCAACGATAAATGATTGAAACAAAATTACTCCTGCACTTATACCGGAGATTAAAATAAAAAAAGTAAATGCTGAATTCATATTTTTAAAGGTTAAAAGCTTATTTTATCTAGCTCTCATAAATGTTAATCCCAATTGTAATGGCTATAATTTCTATATGAAAATAAAATTTTTTACTATATTTTTACTATTACTATCCTCTTCTGTTGTTTTTTCAGCAAAATATGGGAAAACAGATCCAGATAAGCTCTACACAAGGGCGCTCAACTTCATTGAGCAAGAAAGATTTTTTGAAGCAAAGAAAGTACTCAAAGCGTATACAAAATCTAAGCCGGAAGATTCCTTCGGCTGGACTTTGTATGCTTTTAGTGAAAGAAAACTTGGAGGTTTGGAAAAGGCTCGAAGATTATATGAAAAGGCTTTATCTCTGGATGCTCAAAACAAAGCAGCTTTAGAATATCAAGGTGAACTTTTCGTAGAATTGAATATGCCCGCTTTGGCACAAGCCAATTTAGAAAAACTCAATGATCTTTGTCCAAATTCTTGTGAAGAAGCTGAACAATTGAAGAGTTTTATTGCTGGAACTGCTATCAAATAGTTTTTACTTATTTTTTTTAATTTATATAATTCTGATATGTCGATCGATAAACTATTAAATGATGCTGAAGTAAGCGAACTTAAGCAGAAAAGCGATTTCATTAACGTCTTTACTTTAATGTCTATGTGGGTTCAAGTAATAATGGCTTTTGGACTATTCATTTTATTTCCCAATCCTTTGACATTTTTTATTTCAGCAATAATTATTGCTGCGAAGCAATTTCAAATGGTTGTTTTCATGCACGATGGCGCACACGGTCTCATTTTCAAAGATAGAAGATTAAATGATATTGCTTCTCAGTGGCTTTGCGCCTATCCGGTGATGACCGATACAATGCCATATAGAAAAGTTCATTCTCAACATCACAAGCATACAGATACTGAAAAGGATCCTGATTTGAGTCTTACACAAGCGTTTCCTACTTCTAGAGAAAGTCTTGTTAGAAAATTTGCTAGAGATTTATCCGGCATTGCTGGGATTAGAAGATACTTTGCAGTCCTGATTTCTGCTTGGGGCAATGAAGAATCTTTCCTAAAAAGCTTAAAAAGATTTACTTTCAAATTAAGAGGTTTTTTCGTCACCAATTTTATAATTCTTGCCATCTTAGTTTCCTTAAATCAAGGATGGTTATATTTATTTTTATGGTGGTTGCCAATGCTGACCTTTTTTAGCCTTTTTTACAGAATCAGAAGCATTACCGAGCATTCGGGGCTCAGCGGTGATAACGATTTTACGTTTACTAGAACAACTCTTGTACCTTGGTATCTCAAATATTTTTTAGCGCCACTTAATGTAAATTATCATATTGAACATCATTTATTCACCTATTGCCCTTGGTATAACTTACCTAAAGCTCATCAAATGCTCAGAGAAAAAGGCTTTACAGATCAAATGGAGATTTCTAAAGGATATTTGCCTGTATTCAAAAAAATTCTGATACAGTAGTTCATTAAAAATGAAGGGTAGGAGAATTTTTTTATTACTAAGCGTTCTGCTTTTTTCGATTTCTGTATCCGCAGAACCCTTAGCCCATGATAGTCATGATGAAGGCCATCACGAAGAGTTTTGCGTTGTTTGTCATTTAGTTGAAATATCTTCAATCGATAATTTCAATCATTTAGAGATTTCCTATAACCTCAATCAGAACTTATTAAAAGAAGAGTATTCTTCATATTTTTTATCTAATTCATCTCCCTACTCAACTAGAGCACCTCCTAAAATTTAAAACTCAAAACAAGTTTTTTAAATTTTAATTTTTCATAGGAGGTATTATGAAAAAAATTACATACATGATTGCAATATTAAGTGCAATTTCGACTAGCATAGTTTTTGCTAACGATAGGGAGGAAGTTTTAGTAACTTCCTCGATTTTGGGACTAAATACTAGCCAAATAGAAAATCCAATACACATTATCAGCGAAGAAGACATAAATAAATCTGGAACTCATAGCCTTGGAGAATCTCTAGATAACTTAATCGGTGTTGCTTCAACGGATTTTGGATTATTAATAGGTCAGCCTGTCATAAGAGGCTTATCTGGTCCAAGAATAAAAGTTTTGGAAAATGGA
>Ga0207985_1000428_pt1 | contig 11560 bp, 10 predicted proteins | sample ETNtaG_3_FD_185761 | JGI IMG/M metagenome (GOLD analysis project Ga0207985, IMG submission 185761) | Marine microbial and viral communities from oxygen minimum zone, Eastern Pacific Ocean - ETNP201302SV84 (SPAdes) (version 2) | ecosystem: Environmental > Aquatic > Marine > Unclassified ...
ATATGAAGGCGTTGTTATCGCTATTAAAAATAGAGGTTTGAACTCTGCTTTTACTGTAAGAAAAATTTCTAATGGTGTTGGTGTCGAAAGAACCTTTCAAACTCATAGCCCCTTAATAAAATCTATTAAAAGAAAAAGAAAAGGTAAAGTGAGACAATCTAAGCTTTTTTACCTCAGAGATAGGTCAGGAAGATCGGCAAGAATCAAAGAAAAAATTTAAAATCATTCTATGAGTGGAGACGAGGGGCAAATTCTTGATGCCTTTATAGATACTATCTGGATAGAAAAAGGTTTAAGTCAAAATACTCTTAACTCATACAAAAGTGATACTGAAAAATATTTTTTATGGTTATCTAAAAATTCTTTAAATTATAAAAAAGTTTCAAGAACTGAAATTCTTGAATATCTCTCATATCTATTTAGTCAAAAATTAGGAAGCAAGTCGGTCGCAAGAAAACTATCTTCGTTGAGAGTTTTTTATAAATACTTAGTTGTAAAAAATATTCTTTCTATAGATCCTTGTGAAAAAGTTGAGACACCAAAAGTAATGAAATCCATTCCCAAAACTCTTAATGAAAAAGAAATTGAAAAGCTTTTGGAATGTCCTGATATTAATTCAGCATTGGGTCTTCGGGATAAGGCTATGATAGAAACCTTGTATTCCTGTGGACTTAGAGTATCTGAGTTAATTGACCTAGAGTTGATACATGTAAATGCTCGCCAAGGAGTAATGAAAGTCTTGGGCAAGGGTCAAAAAGAAAGGTTAGTCCCTATGGGAGAGAAGTTAATAAATATAATGGATGCTTATTTAAACGATAGCAGACCCAAATTATTAAACAGAAATATTTCTGATTATTTTTTTATATCTTCGCGTGGTTCAAAAATGACGAGACAAAGCTTTTGGCATAGAATAAAATTTTATTCCGATAAAGCAGGTCTAAATAAAAAAAATATTTCACCTCATGTTTTAAGGCATGCTTTCGCTACACACTTGCTAAATAATGGCGCAGACTTAAGAGTGGTTCAGCTTTTATTAGGACATAGTGACTTGAATACAACACAGATTTATACAGAAGTTGCCAAATATAGACTGAAACAACTTCATAATGAACATCATCCCAGGGGATAAATGAAAAAAATTATTTTTATATTTCTTTTTATAGTTTCTTGTTCTCAGATAGAAAAAGATCCTGCCCAACTAATCGAAGAACAACTATCTAAAATAATTCCTATAGAATTGAATATTGAGTCAATAAAGGAATCGCAACTCCCTAATTTTTATGAAGTTAAACTATCTGATGGCTCCTTTTTTTATGTTGAGAAAGGAGGGCAATACTTAGTCTTAGGAGATATTTTTGAAATATCTAACGAAGAATTAGTTAATTTATCAAGAGAAAAAAATTATTCTAAAGTAAAAAAAATGCTTCAGAAAATAGACGAAACTTCCTTAATTAAATTTTCTCCCAAAGAGATAAAGTATAAAATTTACGTATTTACAGATGTGGATTGTGGATTTTGTAGAAAATTTCATAATCAAATAGCCTCTTATTTAGATGAAGGAATCCAAGTAAATTACTTAGCGTTCCCCAGATCTGGTACCGAAAGCGAAACCTATAAAAAAATGTCTATTGCTTGGTGTTCTGCTAATAAACAAGAAGTATTAACAGGATTAAAAGAAGATAAGAGTTTTGAACAAATTGATTGCGAGGACAATCCAATAAAAACCCATTTTGAATTAGCCAAAAGCATAGAAATACAAGGAACACCGACTATAATCTCTCAATCAGGTTTTACTATCCCAGGATATATCGAAGCTAAAGAATTAATTAAGTACTTAAAATAATGGACGAATTAGACAAAAATTTTTCTGCAATCAATAGATTGCCTCCATATATTTTTGAACAAATTAATTCACTTAAGATGGAAGCCAGAAGAAAAGGGGAAGATGTTATAGATTTCAGTATGGGAAATCCAGATGGCGAGACTCCAAAAAGTATTGTCGATAAACTTACTGAGACTGTACAGAGACCTGATACTCATAGATATTCTCAATCTATCGGTATACCAAGATTGAGAAAAGCTATTACTGATTGGTACGAACGAAAATTTGGAGTCATCTTAAATCCTGAAACTGAAGCTATTGTCACAATAGGCTCAAAAGAAGGGTTAGGCCATCTTGCTATGGCTACGGTGGATAAAGGAGACACTATTCTCGTCCCAAATCCAGCTTATCCAATTCATCCTTTTGGATTTGTAATTTCAGGTGCCGATATCAGACATGTTCCTATTGGGCCAGAGATAGATTTTTTTGAAAGTCTTCAAGAAGCCATAAAATCTTCATTTCCTAAACCAAAAATGTTACTGATAAATTTTCCAAGCAATCCAACCACTCAATGTGTTGATAAAGCTTTTTTTGAGAAAATAATAGAAATAGCTAAAGAAAATTCTATTTGGGTAGTTCATGATTTAGCTTACGCAGATTTATGTTTCGATGGATACAAAGCGCCTTCAATACTAGAAGTCGATGGAGCAAAAGACATTGCAGTAGAATTTTTCACACTTTCAAAAAGTTACAATATGCCTGGTTGGAGAATTGGTTTTTGTTGCGGAAATGCTGAACTAATAGGCGCGTTAGCTAGACTAAAATCTTACTTTGATTATGGACACTTTACTCCAGTCCAAGTTGCTGGAATAGAAGCTTTGAATAATGGCGATGAGTATGTGGAAGAAATTTGTAATATGTATAAATCTAGAAGAGATACTTTATGCGATGGATTAAATTCTATGGGCTGGGAAGTAGAAAAACCAAAAGCAACAATGTTTGTTTGGGCAAAGATTCCTGAAAGATTCAACATGAAGTCGTTAGAATTTTCTAAGATTCTACTTGAAGAAGCTAATGTAGCCGTTTCTCCCGGCATTGGTTTTGGAGAATATGGAGACGATTTTATTAGATTTTCTCTAATTGAGAATGATCAAAGAACCAAGCAAGCTTTAAAAAATATCAAAAAACTTTTTAAGTAAAGCATGAAAAAATTAAGAATAGGGCTTTGCGGGACTGGAAACGTCGGCTTTGCATTTGCAAAAACCATAATAAATTCAAAATCATTAATAAATCATAATTATGATCTTGATCTTTCCATATCATTAATTGGAGCAAGAAAAGGAAAGGTGCCTGGTCTAGAAAATATTAAAGTTATAAAAGATATTCATGAAGTTCCCTTATCCGATGAAGTTGATGTAGTAGTGGAATTAATAGGTGGAGTCAAAGAATCCCTTAAGCTAGCAAAAACGGCATTGAATAATAAAAAACATTTTGTTACTGCAAACAAAGCGCTTATTGCAACTCACTCAAAAGAACTATTTGAAATTGCAAGGCAAAATCAAGTTCATCTTGGCTTTGAAGCTTCTGTTGCAGGAGGAATTCCTATTATCAGGGTTATTAGAGATGGATTGATGAGTAATAAAATTAACTCTTTCGCAGGGATTTTGAATGGTACATCTAATTTTATCTTTTCAAAAATGGCTGATGAAGGTTTGTCTTTTGAAACAGCTCTCTCCTTGGCACAAAAAGAAGGTTTTGCAGAACCGGATCCAACTTTTGACATATCAGGACAAGATGCGGCTCAGAAAACATGCATTTTAGCAACACTTTCGTTTTTCAAACATGCAGCCATAGAAAATGTGCATTATGAAGGAATTGATAATATTACAGCTCAAGATATTGATTACGGGAAACAATTAGAATTAGTTCTTAAGCCCCTATCAGTAGGAATGTCAAAGGATAATAAATTTTCTTTGGGTAGCTTTCCAGCTTTTGTAAAAGAAAAATCATTATTGGCTTCGATTCACAATGAAAGTAATGCTGTATTAATGAATGCAGAAAGCTTAGGTGGAACAATGTACGCAGGGCCGGGAGCAGGAGCGAAACCTACTTCTAATTCTGTATTGACAGATATAATTGATATAGCAAGAGGGAAAATTTTTAACTATCAAGAATTTGTAAAAACTTCTCTTGATACAAGTTTTGAAGATTTTTCATGTGATCGTTATCTAAGATTAGAAGTAAGTGATGAAGCCGGAGTAATTGCTAAAATTTCTACTCTTTTGGCAGAGAACGGTCTATCCATAGATAACCTAATTCAGAAAGAATTAGACAGGAATGATGATTCAATCCCCCTGGTAATAGTTATAAGTAATTCTGAAGAAAAAGTTATACAAAAGGCAATTTCTGATTTGCAAGAATTATCAGAAGTAAAAAAAACGATTTCTCACTTAAGAATTTTAGATACATAAAATGAAATACTTCAGCACAAGAGGAAATCCAAAAAAAATAGACTTTATCGAGGTTCTAACATCGGGAACCGCAAAAGATGGCGGTTTATATATGCCTGAAAGTTTTCCTAAGTTTTCAGAAGATGAAATAAACTCATTTGAGAATTCAAGTTATGAAGATTTAGCTACAAATCTGCTTTTTCCATACATTGAGGGATTTCTTTCTAAGAACGATTTTGAGAATTTAATTAAAGATGCATACAGTTCATTCACTATTCCTGAGATAGTAAGGTTGTGTGAAACAAGAAATCTTGGATTTATCCTAGAGTTATTTCATGGACCGACATTTGCTTTTAAAGATGTTGCGATGCAGCTTTTAGCTGCAATGCTGGATAAAGCTGCAGAAAAAACAGATAAAAAGATTGTTGTATTAGGAGCTACTTCAGGCGATACAGGCTCTGCAGCAATAGAGGCTTGTAAAAATTTTAAAGACATAAATATTGTTATTTTATTTCCAGATCAAAAAATTTCTGCAGTTCAACAAAAGCAGATGACAACCTCTAATGCAGACAATGTATTTCCTTTGTCAATAAAGGGTAATTTTGATGATTGTCAAAATCACGTAAAAAAAATATTTCAAGAAAATAATAATGAAAGTGTTAGATTCGTTTCGATAAATTCAATAAATTGGACAAGAATCATGGCTCAAAGTGTTTATTTTTTTTACACTAAGTTGAAAATCAAAAAAGATTTTATAGCGTCAATTCCTTCAGGAAATTTTGGTCATGCTTATGCAGGATGGACGGCCAAAAATATGGGTTTATCCTTTAAAGGAATTAATGTTGCTACTAATAAGAACGATGTGCTGCACAGATTATTTCTTGAAGATTTATATCAACAAAAAGAAGCTTCATCGTCTTTAGCTCCTTCGATGGATATTTCCGTTGCAAGCAATTTTGAGAGACTGTTATTTGAAGTTTTTAAAAAAGATGGCTTGCTTTTGAAAAATTTGTTCTCTTCATTTCCTTCTAAATCAATCAATCTAAGCAATTTGCCTGATGACGGGTGGAATAAGATAAAGAATTTTTTCCAAAGCTCCACTTGCAGTGATGCTGACATAATTGAGACTATCGTAAATAAATATAATTATGAAAATATTCTTTTAGATCCTCATACAGCCACAGCTATAAAAGGCAATAAAGACTTAAATTATGATTTATCTGAGGTAGTTACATTTGCAACAGCTCATCCTGCTAAGTTTCCAGACGCTATTAATGCTAAATTAGATGTCCTAGAAGAAAATACACCTTTAAAACTTAAAGAAATAATGACTAAGGATGAATCTTATTCTGTAATTGAAAATAAATATGAGGATGTAGTGAACTTCATAAATTCTGAGGTGCTGAACTAGAATGAGCGAACAATCCATAGGTGAGAGAATCAAGTCAGCGTCAAAGTCTCTAAAAGAGTTTAGGGGGTATCTTTGACTTTGATGGCAAGAGAAAACGCTTAGAGGAAATAAATACCACACTCCAAGACCCAGAAACTTGGTCTAACCAAGAAAAAAGCCAAAAATTAGGCAAAGAAAAATCTTCTTTAGAGAAACTAGTTACTCTTATTGAATATTTAAGTTCATCTATAAAAGATTTAAATGAGTTATTTGAATTAGTTGGAAATAATGAAGTTGAGCTTAGTCAACTTGAAAAAGATCTTTTATCTATAGAAGAAAAGATTAGCGATTTAGAATTTCGTAGAATGTTTTCCGGGAAAATGGATCAAGCAAGTTCATATCTTGATATTCAGTCTGGTTCCGGAGGAACGGAAGCTCAGGACTGGGCAGAAATGCTATTGCGTATGTATTTAAGATGGGGAGAAAACAAAGGTTTTAAAACAGAGCTTGTTGAGGTGTCTCCTGGAGAAGTTGCTGGCATAAAAAGCGCAACCATTAAATTTGATGGTGACTTTGCTTACGGATGGTTGAGAACTGAATCTGGCGTTCATAGGCTGGTGAGAAAGTCTCCATTTGATTCAGGAAGCCGAAGACACACTTCTTTTGCTTCTGTTTTTGTTTCTCCAGAAGTTGATGATGAAATTCAAATAGATCTAAATCCCGCCGATATTAGAATAGATACTTACAGAGCCAGTGGTGCTGGGGGCCAACATGTAAATAAAACTGATTCTGCAGTAAGACTTACACATATGCCATCTGGAATAGTAGTCCAATGCCAAACACAAAGATCGCAACACAAGAACAAAGATAGTGCTATGAAACAGTTACGTGCAAAGCTCTTTGAGATAGAATTAAAAAAACAACAACAAAAAATGGATAATCTAGAAGCGACGAAATCTGATATAGGATGGGGAAGTCAAATAAGATCATATGTTTTAGATTCAGCTAGAATCAAAGACCTTCGCACAGGAGTAGAGACGGGAAACTGTAGTGATGTTTTAGATGGCAATTTAGATTTATTTATAGAGGCTAGTTTGAAACAGGGAATAGACTAATGACTCAAAACAAGGAAGAAAATCATTTAATTGAGGAAAGGCGAAAAAAATTAGCCGAACTGAGGATTCTTAACAATGCTTATCCTAACGATTTTAAAAGAAAAAATTTAGCTGGAGAGATCAAAGAAGATCTGGATCAATTTTCCAAAGAGGAACTTGAAAAGAAAAAGAAAAAAGTTTCTGTAGCTGGAAGAATCATGCTTAGAAGAATGATGGGAAAAGCTAGCTTTACTACCATCCAAGACTTTTCAGGAAGAATCCAGTTGTATGTCAGAGCTGATGAAGTTTCAAATTATGATGAATTTAAAAACTATGATCTAGGAGATATTGTTGGAATTGAAGGAATAATTTTCAAAACAAATACTGGGGAATTATCCATTCATGTAAAAAAAATAAGACTTTTAACTAAGTCTCTAAGACCTCTTCCAGAGAAGCACTTAGGCTTAACTGACACTGAACTACGTTATCGAAAAAGGTACTTGGATTTGTTAACAAATCCAGAAAGCTTGGAAGTTTTTAAAGTTAGGGCAGAGATTGTTAATAACATGAGGTCTTTTTTAGTGAATGAAAATTTTGTAGAAGTTGAAACACCAATGATGCACCCCATTCCTGGAGGCGCAACCGCTAGACCATTTGTAACTCATCATAATTCTTTAAATATGGATTTATTTTTAAGAGTAGCTCCAGAATTATACTTAAAGAGGTTGGTAGTGGGAGGTTTTGAAAAAGTGTTTGAAATAAATAGGAATTTCAGAAACGAAGGATTATCCACAAGACACAATCCAGAATTCACAATGTTAGAGTTTTACACTGCTTTTGTTGATAGCAATTTCCAAATGGATTTTGTTGAAAAAATGTTTAAAGCAATTGTAAAAACTTTATCTTCAAAATATAGAATTTTTAAAAAACCCTTTCTTAAACTTAGTATGGATGAAGCCATTCTTAAGAACACTCCTTTAAAGAAAAAGGATCTTCAAGACCCAGAGCAACTCAGAGAATTCTGCAGTCAACAAAAAATAAAAGTTGATGGTCAAGCATCAATCTCAATAATTAAAAATAAAGTTTTTGAAGCATGTGTAGAAAATAAATTAATAGAACCAACTTTTATTACTGAGTACCCAATAGAGATTTCTCCTTTAGCGAAAGCATCAACTTCTAATCCTGATATCGCTGAAAGATTTGAATTGTTTATTGATGGCAAAGAGATAGCAAATGGTTTTTCAGAGCTTAACGATCCCGAAGATCAAGCAAAACGCTTCAAAGATCAAGTAGCAAAAAAAGATTCTGGTGATAAAGAGGCTATGCATTATGATGAGGATTATATTGAAGCTTTAGAACATGGATTGCCTCCTTGTGCTGGAGTAGGAGTAGGAATAGATCGGCTAACTATGTTAATTACAGGTACAGAATCTATTAGAGATGTTTTATTATTCCCCCAACTAAAAAATAAGTGATAAATATGAGTAAAGACTGGACAAAAATAAGAGCAAAAGTAAAAGATTTTATTGAAAATGAAATTTATCCAAAAGAGAATGAGCTATCAAAGGGAACTCAAGAATCTAGAGAGATGTTAGGTTCTTTGATGCAACTTGCCAAGGATGAAAAGATTTGGGCTTTGGGCCATCCTGAGGATATCGGTGGGGGTGGAATGCCATTTATGGAATATGTTTATGTGAACGAGGTTATTGGAAGATCTTCTTTTGCAATGGTGGCTTTGGGAACTCACTCCCTTCAAGATTCAATCATGCTTCGAGAATTTGCCTCTCCTCATTGGCGAGATCAATACTTAGAGCCTTTAGTTCAAGGAGAAATTTTTCCTAGTTTTGGGATGACAGAACCAGACGTAGCAAGTTCTGATCCAACACAACTACAAACAACAGCTATCTTGGATAATGGTTCTTGGAAGATTAATGGAAGAAAATGGTTTACAACTGGAGCCTCTAGAGCTGCCTATACTACAGTTATGTGTCGCACAGAATTAGATGCGCCAAGTCATGGTGCTTTCAGCATGATTATAGTCCCCACTGATAATCCTGGTTATAAGATAATTAGAGAAACTCCCGTTTTAGGAATCAACGGAGGACATTACGAAGTTGAATATGACAACGTCGAAGTTCCTGAAGAAAACTTATTAGGACCTAGAGGACAGGGGTTTATTATTGCTCAGAAGAGATTGGGGCCTGGAAGAATTTTTCACTGTATGCGTTGGCTAGGACAAGCTCAGAGAGCTTTTGATTTGCTTTGTGAAAGAATGCACGAAAGGGAAACTTTTGGTACGCCTTTAACGAAAAAACAACTCCTTCAAAAGTTTGTCTTTGATAGCGCTTGTGAAATTCAAGCTTCTAGACATTTAACTTTAGATGCCGCAAAGAGAATTGATCAGGGCGATGATGCAAGAATTGAAATCGGTCTCATAAAAGTTCTTGGGGCTGAAATGTTGCATAATGTCATTGATAGAGCTATTCAAGTTCATGGAGCTAAAGGACTTACAGATGATACTCCTTTGAGTCTAATGTATCGTCATGCTCGCGAAGCAAGAATTTATGATGGTCCTGATGAGGTACATGTTCAATCTGTAGCTAGAAGAATTCTTAAAAATTATGAAAATAATGGTCCCGGTTGGGATTTCGGAGAGAGAGACGCTTCTTTAGTATCATCCTAAAATGTCAATTTTTCAGGAATTTTTAGAAAGCTCACTCAAGCAAAAAATAAAAAATTTAATTCCCCTTACCGGTGGAGCATCAGCAGATATAAATAGAATTATCCTTGCAAATAACAAAGAACTCATTGTAAGACGTTCAGTTATTAAAAATGAAGCCGTTATGGCAATTCCAAAAGTTTTAGAAGCAAAGATTCAAAAAACAGTTAAGGCGTTTGGAGCACCTGTTCCTGAGATAGTTATGGAGTTTTCAGAAGCGAATGAAATTGGCGAAGGCTATATTATGGAGGCAGTTTCTGGCGAGACTATACCAAGAAAAATACTTAAGAATGATAACTATGAATTTATTAGAAACAAATTACCATTTGAAATTGGAAGATCTTTAGCTCAAATTCATCAAACCGAAATTGATCAATTACAGGAATTAGAGCAAGTTACTTTTGAAGAATCTTTAAATAAATTATTTATTATTTACGAAAGTTTTAATCAGCCTCAGCCAGTATTTGATTTAGCCTTTAAGTGGCTAGAGAAACGAAAAATAGTAGATTATGGAAAAGTTTTGGTACATGGAGATTATAGATTTGGAAATTTTATTATTTCTGAAAAAAAACTAGAATCTATTATTGATTGGGAGTTAGCTCATATCGGTAATCCGATGGAAGATTTAGGATGGTTGTGTGTTCGCTCTTGGCGATTTGGAAATGTTGAAAAACGTGCAGCGGGTTTAGGGGATATTGACGAATTGATTGCAGGATACGAATCAAATTCAAAAATAAAAGTAGATAAATCCCAACTAGATATATGGCAATTATATGGCTCTTTGAGATGGGGTATTATTTGTATGGTACAAACTTTTGCTCATTTGAGTGGAGTAGTAAATTCATTAGAAAAAGCTGCAATAGGAAGAAGGGTATCGGAAACTGAATTTGATTTGATGAATATGATTAAGAATCAAAATTTTTTATGAGTATATTTGATCGACCTACATCAAAGGAATTATTAGAGGCAGTTTTACACTTTGTAAATGAAGAAATAGAATCTAATGATTATACAAAAGATAATAGGTTTAAATTTCTTATAGTTAAGAACGTTCTTAATATTGTAAAAAGAGAAGTGAACTTAGGCAGAAAGATTGAAGAAACTTTTTTTAATAAAGGCTTAGATTTATTGAAAGAGAAAAATTTTTCCATTAAAAAAATTTCAGAAAAAATTCGAAGCGAGGAGCTTATTATCGAGGATCAGCCTCTCATAGATTTTTTGTATGATTTAACGATAGAAAAAATAAAAGTAGATAATCCAAAATATCTAAAAGAATGAAAAAAGGCATATTACTATTGATAGCAATTCTTTCAATTGGAAGTTTTTTTCTTTACAACTTATACCAAACTCAGCTGGTCAAGATGGAACATTCTTTTGAACATATTATGCATCGTCACTGATTAAAGCAAGTCACTTATGTCTTTTTTCTCGTCTAAAAGTTCCTGGGTAGTTAAATTGATCTTATTTTGGGCGTATTCGCTGATTGGTAAATTCTGGACTATTGATATTTCTCCTGATGAGCTTGCCCTTAGAGGAAAACCAAAAATAATACCCTCCGGTACATTGTAACTACCATCGCTCATTACGGCTGCACTGAACCAGTCATTTTCCGCAGTTTCACTTAAAGTTGCTTTCACTGTATCTATAGCTGCATTGGCTGCAGAAGTTGCAGATGATGCACCTCTTGCATCAATAATAGCTTTCCCTCTTTGTTGAACAATTTGTAAAAAATCGTTTTCAATCCAGTTTTTATCATTTATTAAAGCGCTGACAGATTCATTATTTATTTCAGCATTGTCGAGGTCAGGATACATAGTAGGACTATGATTTCCCCATATAGTCATTTTTTTAATATCAGATATTTCAACATTGCATTTATTTGCAACTTGAGCTTTAGCTCTGTTTGAATCTAAGGCTGTCATAGCCATCCAAGTTTGTGTTGAGTTATTTCCGTGAGTGCACCCAATAAGCGCATTGGTATTTGCAGGATTTCCTACTACTAAAATTTTTGCATTTTGTTTTGCATTTTCTCCTAAAGCTTTGCCTTGTTCAGTGAAAATTCCTCCATTAATTTTTAACAAATCC
>Ga0207985_1000434_pt1 | contig 11501 bp, 10 predicted proteins | sample ETNtaG_3_FD_185761 | JGI IMG/M metagenome (GOLD analysis project Ga0207985, IMG submission 185761) | Marine microbial and viral communities from oxygen minimum zone, Eastern Pacific Ocean - ETNP201302SV84 (SPAdes) (version 2) | ecosystem: Environmental > Aquatic > Marine > Unclassified ...
AGAAATCCCTTTTCCTAAACCGGACATTACACCCCCGAGAACAAATATGAATTTAGTTTTCATAGTTTTTTAAGTCTTCTTTTGTGTCGATACTTCTATAATTAAAATCACTAATTAATAGTTTAATTGCAATATTATTATCTAATGCTCTTAATTGCTCTAAACTATGTATTTTTTCGTTTTCAGACTGATTGAGAGAAGTAAACAAATTTAATGTTTTTTTTCTGTAAGCATATATACCGATATGTCTAAAATAAGTTTGATTAGAATCAATATTATTTCTAACAAAGGAAATTGCATTGTTTTCATTATCTAAATTAACTTTTACAACATTATCATTTGAAAAATCGCTTTCATGTAAATCAGTGGAAGCAACGGAAGCTATTTCTACCTTTGGGTCATCAAAAAGTTTTATCAGCTGATCAATTAAATTTGGATCTATACCCGGTTCATCACCTTGAATATTAACAACAATATCACAATTATAATTTTTTGACACCTCTGCTACTCGATCTGTACCAGACTGATGTTTATCTGAAGTCATTTCAATATTAGGGCAATTAATTAATTTTTTTGTTTTTTCAGAATCGATAGCCACAACTACTTTGCTAAGAAGTTTCGATTGAATAGCTTTTTCATAAACATGTTCAATAATCGGCTTTCCATTTAGTGGAAAGATAATTTTATTAGGGAAACGAGTGGAGTTTAATCGTGCAGGAATAACGCCAAGAATCACTGGCTTTCCTTCTTTACAGTTAATGGAACTTCAATGTAATCATCATTTGAACTGGGACTATTCTTTAAAACATCTTTTTTTTCTAAAGATTTTTCAAAAGTGTCATCTCTCAATGGATTACTCATATCATTAATATTATATAATTCTTCCACATTATCAGTATCAATTTCATTTAATGTATCCATATAATTGAGAATATTGTTCATATCATCTGTTCTAGATTCTAGCTCTTTTTCAGAAAGAGATAATCTTGCAAGAGAAGCAATTTTTCTTACTTCTTTTTTTGAAACTTTGTTTTTTTTAGTCATAAGGAACCAAAAACAATTTAGATTATAACAGATGATTCATCAAGGAAAAGGCTTATTCAAATCGCATTGAATCAATTGGATTCAATCTTGAAGCTTTTATAGCAGGGTACAATCCAAAAATAATTCCCATTGATGCACAGATTTGTAAACTGTAAAAAACCCAGTCGAATGGAATTACTGGACTTTGCTCTAAAAATAATGCTACAACATTTCCGAATGAAAGGCCTAACAAAATTCCAATAACTCCTCCAAGAAGGGATATTAATATAGCTTCAATTAAGAATTGCATAAATATATCGCTTCGTCTAGCACCTAAAGCTTTTCTTATTCCAATTTCCTTTATTCTTTCATTTAGTGAAACTAGCATTATATTAGCTATACCTATACCAGCAACTAACAACGATATGCCAGTAATTAGTCCTACAAAAGTTTTTAAATAACCTGTGAATTCACCAAAAGTATCCATTAGTTGGTCATTAGTAGCTATATAAAAATTATTAGGATCTCCTGGTGGAATCTTTCTGATAGCTCTAAAAACACCAATTGCTTCGTCTGTTGCATCATCAATACCTTCAACAGATTCCGATTCTAAAATAAGTTGTAAATCTGCACGTCTCCAGTTTCCACCAAAATATTTTAGGTAGGTAGAAATTGGTATACCAACCATGCTATCCATACTTTGTCCAGCTAGCTCACCTTTTTCTTCTGTTAGCGCTATTATTTCAAAAGGTATATTATCTATTTTGATTGTTTCTCCTACTGGATTCTTAAATGGAAAAAGTTCTTTTTTAATATCAGATCCAACAATGGCCACTCTACTTCTGTTGTTAATATCAACATCTTGAATGTTTCTTCCTTCAACAATATCATATTTATAAAGAGATAGTATATCTCCGTCAGCAGCCCAAAAACTTTGAATGCGACTTTTGAATTCTTTTTTACCTACACTAAAAGTTCTATCACTTGGTTCTTCCGAAACAACTGCTGACATATTTTTAATGAGTTTTAAACTTCTTTTTAACTGCTCATATTCCGTCCATGTTATTTTTGGTTTATTTCGAGCCCATTTATTATTATTACCAAAACTTATTTCAATAGGATTTTCTCTAGTTATATAAAATACATTTGTTCTAACATCTGAAACAATTTGATCAGTTGTTTTTTCAAAAGTAGCTAAAACAGTCATAATTGCAATGATTGATGATACACCAACTGTAATTCCAAGAAGCGTTAAAGCAGTTCTAAGCTTAGTTTGACTGAAGTAAAATAAAACACCTCGTATTACATCAAATAAATAATTTATTATTCTATTCATGTCTTAGTGCGTCAATTGGATTTAAATTTGCAGCTGTTCTTGCAGGAATCATTCCAGCAATGAGCCCTAGAAAAACACAAACCACAAAAGTATAGAAAGTAAGCAATAAATCCATTTGTAAATCAATTGCAGAACCCATACCGTTTATGTCTATATTTGCAATTGCAGAACCAATAAAATATAATGTTGTTCTAATTAACAAAATACCCATAGTTCCGCCAATAATAGCAATAGCTATAGCTTCACTCAAAAATTGTATTAAGATATCAGTATTTGTAGCACCCATTGCTTTTCTCAAACCAATTTCTTTAGTTCTTTCTCTGACTGAAACAAACATAACATTCATAATGCCAATTCCAGAAACAATTAAAGAAATGCTAGTAACCAATAAACCCATACCTGCAATAGCAATTTTCATTTGATTAAACTGCTTTGTAAAAGCATCAGCACTATTTACAGCAAAATTATCTTCTTCGTCAGGCTTTAACTTTCTTGCAACACGCATGATCATTCTAACTTCGTCTTTTGCTTTTTCTCGATTATTTGGATCTATTTGAAGTACAAACTCGTTCCAAGTCCATCTAGTTAAAATCCTTTGGAAAGTTGTTGTTGGCATGATTATGACTTGATCTAAACTCCCCGTTGGAGTAAAACTTCCAGTTTTCTCAAGCTCTCCAATAACTTCAAAACTAACTCCACCTAACCTAATTTTTTTTCCAATTGGATCTTCGCCCTCGAAAAATCCTTCTCCAACACTGCCTCCAATAATTGCAACTCTTCTTTGAAGTTTCCATTCATTTTCAGAAAAAAACCTTCCATTAACAACTTTTGTTCCTGTCATCATATCATTATAATTTGGATAAACTCCATTCATTTGAAGCCATGAAGCTTTATTTTCGTATGTTGCTCTAGTCCAATAATTTTGCTTCATACTTGATTGAGTTACATACTCACTATACTGATTTATATAATTTAGTTGCTCTTCTTTTATCTCAGGTCTATTTCGATAATTCCACCAATCAAATTCAAATGACCAAGGCATTCTTCCAACATATATTTTATCATTTCCAATACTCTCAATAGATTTTGCAAATTCTCGATCAACTGATGAAACTGCCGCTGTAACAATACTAACTGTAAAAATTCCTATAGTAAGACCAATTGATGTAAGAAAAACTCTGGTAAAACTGGATCTAATTGCGCTAAAGCCAATTAATATATTTTTTAATATTTTATTCATCTAGAGTAATTTTTCCATCAAATATTTCAATTCTTCTTTTTGCTCTTTTCGCTACAGAATCTTCATGCGTGACGATAATTAAGGTGTTACCTGCTTTATGTAAGCTGTCAAAGAAATTCAATATTTCGGAGCCGCTTTTTGAATCTAAATTACCAGTGGGTTCATCAGCTAAAATTATTGATGGTTTATTTACAAGCGCTCTAGCTATTGCTACCCTCTGTCTTTGTCCCCCTGAAAGTTCATTAGGTTTATGAGACATCCTATCTTCAAGACCCACAATCTTAAGAGCTTCTTTTGCTTTGAGGCTTCTTTCAGCTCTTGCAAAAGATGAATAAACTAACGGAACTTCAACGTTTTGAATAGAATTTAACTTCGGAAGAAGGTTAAAAGTTTGAAAGACAAAACCAATTTTTTGATTTCTTATATTTGCTAATTGATTGTCATTCATTTCAGAAATCTTTTCATTATTGAATTTGTATGTTCCTTTTGTTGGCACATCTAAGCATCCAATAATATTCATTAATGTTGATTTTCCAGAACCGGATGGTCCCATTATTGAAATGTAATCATTTTCGTTAATACTCAAAGAAACGTTATCTAACGCCTTAACAACTGTATCACCTAAATTATAAATTTTGGATACAGATTTTATTCCAATAATTTCTCTCTTTGACTTAGTCACGTCTTTTTCTATTCTTCTGAAATTCTCTAACTTTAACCTTCATTCCATCCGTTAATTCTCTACTAATTGCAATGAAGCTTCCCGTTACGATTTGCTCACCTTCTTCTAAGCCTGAAAGAACTTCATAGTCTCTATCACCAACAATACCTGTCTCGACAACTCTTTCATTAACAATATTATTATTATAAACAAATACTACATTGGTTCCTTTTTTCATTGATCTAGACGAAGTTAGAGATTGAATAGGTATGCTAAGAGCATTCAAGCTTTCTGCGGTTATGATATCTACAGTAGCACTCATTCCCGGTCTCATACCTTCAACAACCTCAAGCATTTGAATTTTTACCTGAAAATTTGTTACTTGTTGCTGCGAACCGCCACTAGATACAGAAGATGCGTAAGCAACTTCTTTAACTTTGCCCATGAATTTTTTTCCGTCATATGCATCAACCTCAATAGAAACAGGATCGTCAATAGAAATGTCAGCTATATCATTTTCATTAACATTAACATATACTTCCATTTTAGAAAGATCAGATAATTTTAGTAAAACACTTGGATTAAACATACCCCCTTGAGCTAAATCTCCCACCTCGCCATCAATAAAAGTAATGGTTCCATCTTGAGGGGCAATTAATCTTAATTTTGATAAAGCATCTTCATCCTGAATTAATCTAGATTGAGCACCATTGTAAGCACTTAGTGCAGATGCATAAGAGGAATTTGTAGTCTCCATTTCTTGATCAGATATAAGTCCCTGAGAATAAAGTTTTGACTGTCTTTTTTGCTGAGCCTTTCTTTGTTCTAGTTGAACTTTGGCTGCTTCTAGACTTGCTCTTGAAGCCTCAGTTGCTGCTTTTTGTTGACGATCATCTAGAGACATTAAAAAGTCGCCTTTCTTTACAAAATCTCCCTCTTTTACTGCAATCTCAGTAATATAAGTAGTGTTGTTTGCACTAAGCTTGACTTCTGTTTCAGGAGTTAAAACTCCATCTGCTACAACTTTACTTGAAAGATCTTTTCTGGTTACTTTTTGAACAGAAACTTCAAGTAAAGAATTATCATCATTTCCACCAAATATTGTAAACGCTAAAACAATGATTGCAAGACCTATGATCTTGATTTTATGTTCCATAATTTTTTCAAATAAATTTTTCACAAATACTCCTTATTTATATTTTTTGTCTAATGTCCCAATGAGATTATCAAGGGTAGCAAGCTGAATAGCTGCATCATATTTTGTTGTAACTAATGACGAACTCGCTTGGATTACAGCTAGTTGAGCATCTAGTAGCTCAAGAATAGCCGCAGAACCAAGTTCATATTTTTGCTGAGCCAATTTTAAATCCTCTTCTGCTGATAATAGTACTTCCTCCTGAATAGGAATTAATTCTTCATAATTATTTAAACGATTAAGCAATGAATAAAGGTTTACTTCAGCATCCTTTGTAGCAGAACTATAAGATGCCTGCTGATTAGATAATTGTAATTTAGAAATCTTGATATCATTTCTTTTTCTAAAACCATTAAAGAGAGGTATGCTTAGAGTTAAATTTGCACTTTGAATATAATTATCCTCAAAATATTGTTTTGTGATTTGGTCGCTTGAAGTAGCATTATACCCAAGATTCATACTTAAACTTGGTAAACTTGATGCCCATGATTGCTTTACGCTAATTTTTGCTGACGTAACTCTTCTATCTAAAATATTTAAACTTGGACTATTAGAAAGCATTAACTGATATGCCTCATCAAAGGAAGGAATGATTAAATTTATCTCAACCTTTTTCGGAAGACTAATTATTGTATCTGTTCCAATAAGTCCCATGCTATTTCTAAGATCTTTAAATGAGTTGTTAAAACTCAATTCTCTATTAAGCAGTGTAGATCTAGCAGTTCCATATCTTACAGTAGCTTTTAAATAATCGGTTTTACTAACAGCACCAAGATCAAACTGCTGTTTTACTAAGTCTAGTTGTCTTTTTGATAACTGTAAATCTTCTTTGGCAATTTCATATAGCTCTGAATCTTTTAAATATTGGTAATAATATGTGTAAACATTTAAAATTATTTGAGAGGTTGTTTGTCTCTCTTGAATTCTAGAAATCTGATAGGAATTATCACTTTGTCTAACTGAATTTATCTTACCTCCAAAATTAAATAAGCTTTGAGACAGATTAACACCACCTGAGTATGATTCTCCACCAGTTAATACAGAATTTCCATAAGTTGTTTCCCTATAAGAATTACTGGCGCTTATTGATGGTAATAATAATGCAGCTGATGAATTTCTATTCAATTTAGCTATTCGTACATCTCTTTCAGCGTTTGTTATAGCTGCTTTATTTTCTAAAGCAATTCTAACTGCCTCATCAACACTAAGCGATTGTGCACTAACAATACTTAAAAGTATTATTAAAAGTATTTTTGTCTTCATTTTTCTCCTACGTACTTCTTAGACTAAATTTACATCTAAAAGTTTCGTTTTTTCATTCCAATAAAAAATATTATTAAGGACATGTAAAGTAAAGTTTACATATTTGAAAGCAAAGTTATTTTTTTTGATGTTTTATTTGATCTAAAAATGAGATTGCAGAGGAATAATCATTCTTGATTTCACCATTAATAATAGCATCTTCAACCATAGTTTTTATCTTTCCAACTTCTTTTCCAGGGGGAAGATCAAACATTTTCATTATCTCATCTCCTCTTACTGGAGATTGGAATGCTTTAAGCTTATCTATCTCAATTACCTCATTCATTCTTTTTTCTACTCTATCGAAATTACCAAGATACTTTGTAATATTTTTTGGATTTTTTGTAGTAATATCAGCTCTACATAATTTCATAAGGTCATCAATTTCTTCACCAGCATCAACTATCAGTCTTCTGATTGCTGAGTCCGTAACATTTTTCTTCGCTAAACTTATGGGTCTCAAATGTAGAGCCGTTAATTTTACAATATAGTCTCTTGTAGAGTTTGAAAATTTCATGCTTTTAGATATACCTTTTAGCATCCTTGCTCCAACATCGTCATGTCCATAAAATGTATATCCTTTAGACTTACTTAATCTTCTAGTTTTAGGCTTTGCAATATCATGGACCAATGCAGCTAATCTTAAATCAAGCTTTTCTGATAACTTTGCAGCATTGTCTACAACTTCCAAAGTATGGTAAAAAATATCTTTATGATGATACTCGTTTGATTGATCAAGACCGTACATCACTGAAATCTCTGGAAAAATAAAAGTCATTAAACCTGATTGCTGTAAAATATCTAATCCGATAGAAGGTTTTTTTGTACCTAAAATTTTAAATAGTTCATTTGTTATTCTTTCCTGTGAGACAATGCTAATTCTCTCCGCATTATTTTTAATTGAATCCAAGCAAGCCTTATCAATACCTAAAGAAAGTTTTGATGCAAAATATGAAGCTCGCATCATTCTTAAAGGATCATCTGAAAAAGTTGTGCCGGGATCAAGGGGTGTTTTCAAAATTTTATTCTTTAAATCTTCCATTCCATTAAAAGGATCAAAGAATTCTCCAAAGTTTTGTTCGTTTAATGAAATAGCCATTGCATTAATTGTAAAATCTCTTCTCAATAAATCATCCTGAATATTTGACATTGTTACCTTAGAAGGACTTCTAGATGACTTGTCATATGTTTCAAGTCTCGCAGATGCTATTTCTATTTCAAACTCGTTGTATGGAATTTTTGCAGTCGCAAATTTTTTAAATGGAACGATTTTATTGACATTAATTTTTTGCGCTAGCATTTCAGCAAAAGCAATGCCATCACCTTCAACCATAATATCAACATCAATTGCATCTTCTGTGGGGTTTAACATTAGATCACGAACACATCCTCCAACTAAATAAGCTTCTATCTGTGTTTCTTTACTAAGCTCAGATATAATTTTAGAAATGTTAGATAATCTCTTATTTTGGTTAATTATGTCTTTAATTAATGTCATTTTGTAAATTAAAAAATATATAGGTCTATTATGCTAAGAAAACTAATTAAATTTACTTTCCTTATGAAAATCTTTAAATACGCAATTATCTTAATACTGTTTTCTGGATTAAACGCCCAATTTAAGGAAGCTACTGTTACTTTTGATGATAGATTGCTTAGAGATGATGAAAAATCTTCTCTATTTAACCTAAAAAACTCTATGCAAAAATTTTATGTTGATACAGTTTGGAATGATGAGTACCGTGACCTAGAACTTAAACTAAATATTCAAATTATTTTTGAAGGAAGCGCCAATACTGGAAGCTCTGAATCATTTTTAATTCAATCTCTTTTTAGCAATAATATGGATTTACATTTTTTTGATAAAGGATCACAATTTTCTCTGAGCCAAAATTCATCTTTATATTATGATAGTATATATTATGATCCACTATCCAGTCTTCTAGGATTTTATGGAAATATTATTTTAGGTGCTGAATTAGATACATGGAGTTCTTTAGGTGGATCTCAACATTATGAAAAAGCACGAAGTATAGCTGTTCGTGCAACTGCATCAAATTTTTCTAGAGGATGGGAGCAAAGGTTATTATTAATTAATCTTCTGACAGACAATGCAGGTTTAAGAAAACTTCGATTTTCAACTTACTTATCTTATGAACTCTTTGATAATGGTAATATTGATGAATGTCTTTTAGCTCTACAAGAGGTGATTAAAAATCTAGATGAGATATTTAATAATTATTCTCAAGAAAATTATACCAATATGTTCATGAAATATCATGGACCTAAAATTGGTGAGATTATGGAAAAATTAGGTCAAAAAGAAATGCTCTTGGAACTTCAAGATTTAGACCCGCAAAGAATGGATATTTATAAAGATTTCTATTCAAATATTTGATTGAAATATTTTTTGCGTTTAAAAAAATAGTCCATTGCTATACTACCATTATAAATTAAATCTAAACTTTGGTACCTAAGCTTATTCTTATTTCTTATAGATAGTAAAACTCTAAAATTATAAATCAACCATAAATGAGAGAAAAGAATAGCTAGAAACCTATTAAAATCTAATGTCAGAATTGAATAAACAGCTGCCATTTGATCTAAGATAAATCTCTTAATAATTAAAGCTCCTTTTTCAAAAGATGCAGAATTTTTCAAAAATAAAATCCATGAATTTCTATGATTTAGATAATGTGACTTAAATGAATTTTCTTTAATGGTTTGTTTTCCGTAATGATAAACTACTGAAGAAGGTACATTCCAAATTCCCCAGCCTAGAGCTTGAAGCCTCCAACATAAATCAATTTCCTCCATATAGGCAAAATAAATATTATCAAAATATTCAAGTTCTTTTAATAATTCATTTCTTATAATAAATGCTGCACCTGAAGCCCAAAAAATTTTTTTTGCATTATCATACTGTTTTAAATCTTTTTCTAGGGTATTAAATAGTCTACCTCTTACAAAGGGAAAACAATATTTGTCGATATAACCACCAGCTCCTCCAGCATAATCAAAAGTATCTTTATTAATTGCATTTAAGATTTTTGGCTGAGCCGCGCCAGCATGAGGATTCTTATCAAGAAAATTAATTAACTCTTCAATCCATTTTTTTGTATGTAAAGTATCATTATTTAAAAATATTACATATTCACCGGCTGCATTTTTTGCACCTAAATTACAACCTCCACTATAGCCCAGATTTTTTTCTGATTTTAATAATATAATTGATGGAAAATTATTCTTTGCCTCATCTGCTGAGTTATCAGTTGATAAATTGTCGACTACTATTATCTCAAAATTATCGATTGAAATATTGTCATAGATAGATTGTAAGCAATCATGAAGAAGTTTTTTACCATTATGATGAGGAATGATAATGGATAATTTCATTATGAAGGCTCAAGTTGCAATATTTCATCTAGCAATTCTTTAGCATTATCATCAGCAGGATTCTTCTTTATCCAGTCTGTTAATAATATTTTAGCTTCATCATACATCTCGAGATTCTTATAACTTAAAAAAAGTAAGTATATAATTTCTGGAAGTGACTTTTGCCAATCTTGCCACTCTTTTTCAGAAATTTTTGTTGCTGTAAATCCTCTTCTAATAATTGATTGCTCTATAAATGTATAATTCTGATATATGGTTTCAAAAATTAATTTTGATTCCTCATAATCTTCTAATAATTGAATAAAGGTCTTACCATAGAGTATATAGTCCTCAAGCTCTAGATCATTTCTTTGAACTAGTTCTTTCATATGATATTTCATTTGGTCTTGATTACCTACACCATTGTAAACTTGAGCAATTTGATATTGAAGTTGTTTTGATGGTATAGGAATGATGTTGCTTGGCATAATTTCTTCCATTTTTAATAATGCTGATTCTGCCTTCTGAAAATCCTTATCTAAATAATGTGATATTGATAATCTTACAAAACCAGTACGATAATTTTGAACTAATCTTCCTAATTGTGGATCAACATAAACATCTTCGTTTGCAAGATTTCTAAAAATATATCCTCTTTGATAATTTTTAGATATAGATGTTTTGACTTCATTATATTTATTTGAATCATAATCATTAAACCAAGATTTTTCTCCAATAAATGATAACAAATTATCAGATATTTTGTTTTGATTGATTACTTCATTCGAATTATTAACTAACCTGTATGCTAAGCCTTCCATCTGAAGATAATTATCTAAATTTAACATACTTGTAGGTGCAACAGTTACGCCAAAATAAATCGGTCTATTCCAATTATTATCATTAATAATTCTTAGCACCATTAGATCTTGAGTTCTTAACGCAACACCTAGATAAGTTGGATTTAGTTCCCATTCAATTTTTCCAATTTGATTATTTTTATCTTTAGGGGCATTAATAGAGATTTTTTTAGATTCCCATCTTTTAAAATCAAGATTTCTAATTTCATTATCATTCATTTTAATGAAAGGGTTTTCCTTATATCGTTCTCTCAGCTGTTCAATATACCATGTTGTATTTAGCAAACTAAGATTAGCAACCACAACATCGGTTCTTATCTTCTCTACTTCTTGTAAATACCATAATGGAAAAGTATCGTTATCTCCATTTGTAAAAAGAATTGAGTTTGGTTCGCAGGTTTGTAACATATTATATGCCATATCCCATGCAATATAATTTCCTGTCCTATCATGTTCGTGATAGTTTGCTATTAACATTCTAGTGGGCATAAATAGAATGAATAAAGCTA
>Ga0207985_1000439_pt1 | contig 11445 bp, 9 predicted proteins | sample ETNtaG_3_FD_185761 | JGI IMG/M metagenome (GOLD analysis project Ga0207985, IMG submission 185761) | Marine microbial and viral communities from oxygen minimum zone, Eastern Pacific Ocean - ETNP201302SV84 (SPAdes) (version 2) | ecosystem: Environmental > Aquatic > Marine > Unclassified ...
GACCATGACCTAAAAAAAGCTTGCCACGATTCTGAAGATTAAATAATGCATATGATAGTGTTTTGCCTGCCGTCATAGAATATAAAACACCATTAGATCTTTTAGCTATATCGCCTTGCTTAACTAAACGATAGCTATCAAAAATACTTGTCATTATTCCTGTACCACTAGTAATAGTTAAAAACTGAGATCTAAAGCCAATAATACCTCTAGATGGTGCAATAAATTCAAGTTTTACTCTACCCCCATTATCAGAATCAATATTCTGGATTTCAGCTTTTCTTGCACCAAGCTCTTCCATAACAGCACCTTGATTAATTGCCTCAACATCAATAACAATATTTTCATAAGGCTCATGAATTTCTCCGTTTATTATCTTTTGAACTACTTGAGGTTTTGAAATAGCTAATTCAAATCCCTCTCTTCTCATAGACTCAATTAAGACTGACAAATGTAGCTCACCTCTTCCTGAAACAGTAAATTTATCAGGACTATCACCTTGATCAACCTTTAATGCTACATTTGATATTAGCTCTTTATCTAGTCTTTCCTTTATATTTCTAGATGTTATAAATTTTCCTTCTTTCCCAGCGAATGGTGAATCATTGACTTGAAATGTCATTTTTACAGTTGGTTCGTCTACAGATAAGGCTGGTAATGGATTTACGGATAACGGATCACAGATAGTATCTGAAATATTTAACTTATCTATGCCCGTTATACATACAATAGACCCAGCCTTAGCATTGTCGATTTCAATTCTTTCAAGGCCTTGATAACCCATTACTTGCAAAACTTTGCCTTTTCTTATATCCCCTTCTCTATTAATAATTGATACATGTTGATTAGGTTTAATTTCACCTTGTTTTATCATCCCTATCCCTATGACACCGACGTAACTATTGCTATCAAGTGCACTTATTTGAAGTTGCAATGGCCCATCTATATTAACTTTAGGTGGTGAAACTTTATCTATAATCATAGTTAGTAAAGGATTCATGTCTTGTTGCATTTCATCAATTTCTAGACCCGATATACCATTAAGAGCTGATGTATAGATAATTGGAAAATCAAGTTGATCGTCTGTTGCACCAAGCCTATCGAATAAATCAAAGACCTGATCTACGACCCAATCAGCTCTTTCATCAGGCCTATCAATTTTATTTATAACAACAATTGGTTTTAAACCTTTTTCAAAAGCCTTTTGAGTTACAAATCTTGTCTGAGGCATTGGTCCATCTACTGCATCTACTAAAAGTAATACTGAATCAACCATTGATAATGCCCTTTCAACTTCACCACCAAAATCAGCATGACCAGGTGTATCTACAATATTAATAAGATGATCATTCCAATTGATAGATGTATTTTTAGCAGTTATCGTAATGCCACGTTCTTTTTCTTGATCATTAGAATCCATAATTCTTACTGAATCCATGTTTTTTCTATCAAGAGTTCCAGATTGCTGAAGCAACTTATCAACAAGCGTGGTTTTGCCATGGTCTACATGGGCAATAATAGCTATATTTCTAATATTGTTTATCAATTAACTGTATATATAAAAAAGATGGATTATAGACTTAAATTAAATAAAAAACTTTTAAAAAAAGATTTTTAGAGAAAATTATTTTAAAGTTAAATTTTTAGTTCCTTTTGACCACACAATATAACTTTAATACTTGCAGATCCTCCATCAAGCATTGGGTCTAAAGCAGTTAATAAGCCTGTCTCAACTCTCCATTTTAGATATCTAGCTTGATGATCTAAAGATTCCCAATCTTCAATCAAATGAATAGTATTTGTTGATTCCTCAATGTAAGTGTCTACAGATCTACAACCATCATATGCTCTTGTTTCAGGAAGAGCATCTTTCATAGCATCTTTTAAAGCGTCCAATTTTTCTGCTTTAGCAGGAAATGAAACTATTACTAAATTTTTCATATTAACTCCATATATTTATATTTTTATTATATGATTTCTTAAATCTATTTATATCTTTAGGGAGAATTAAATGCATAGATACATACTATATATTTTTATTTTAATGATAAATATTAATGCCAATACATTAATGGAACCAACATCGCTATCTAGTGATCTTTATAAAGCTAATATTCTTGAAGACAACTATGCAAGTTCAATAGATCATCCTAATAAATTCTTGGATTTTGAATATGCGACTCGTGTAGCAACACCAGAACAAATTACTTCTGCACTTGAAGCATGGAGCAAGCAATCAGAAAAATTAAAAGTTGTAGAGTACGCAAGAACACATGAAAATAGACCTTTGCATGCAGTATTTATATCTTCCCCTAAAAATCTAAAAAATCTACCTCTTATAAAGGAAAAGATAAATCAACTCTCTGATGCTAGAGTTACAAACGATAGAAAAGCTAAGGCTTTGATTAGTGAGTTACCTGCTATTGCTTGGATGGCTTACTCTATTCATGGAAATGAGACTTCTGGTGCAGATGCTGCTTTAGGAGTTATCTATCACTTAATAGCAAGCAAAGATGATGATATCCTTGAGTTGCTTGATGATATGGTGATTATTGTAGATCCTGTAATGAATCCTGATGGTAGAGCGAGATTTGCTAAAAATCTTGAGCAATTTAGAGGAACTGCACCTAATTATGACGATCAGTCACTAATTCATACTGGTGACTGGCCATATGGTAGAACAAATCACTATTATTATGACTTAAATAGAGATTGGGTATATTTAACTCAGCCTGAAACCCAAGGAAGAGTTGCTCTCATTAACGAATGGAAACCTCAAATCTTAGTAGATGCCCATGAAATGGGAGCACAAGATACTTTTATGACTGGCCCAGCAAGAGAGCCTATTAATAAGAATGTTGATTATGATCTTATTAAATGGGGAAATGTTTTTGCAAAAGATCAGGGAAATGAATTTGATAGGAGAAATTGGCGTTTTTATACAGGTGAATGGCATGAAGATCTGTATCCAGGATATTCTTTTTATGTTGCTTTTAGAGGGACTTTAGGAATTCTATACGAACAATCAAGAATGGCTGAAGATGGAGTAAGAAGACCTGAAGGCACCATTCAGTCCTATAAAGAATCTGTTCATCATCAATTTGTAAGTACGATGATAAATTTAGACACATTAAAAAATAACTCAAAGTCAATGTATGAAGATTATTGGGATGGTAGAAAATACAATGTCTCAAGTAATAGTAAATATTCAGACAGAAGTTATGTTGTTTTGGCAACTGATAATAATGGGAGAATTAATGCACTTGCTGAAAAATTAAAAGCTCAAGATATTGAAATATATAAAAATGATGAACCAATAGATGTCTCTAATGCATTAAAACAAAACGGCATTACTGTCAGTGAATATACTATTCCATCAGGAAGTATGATTATTCCAAACAATCAACCTGAAGCCCCCCTTATTTCAGCAATACTTGAATTTGATGCAGAAATCGATGATGAAGTATTGATAGAAGAAAAACAAAAAAGAATAAAGAATGGTTCATCAATAATGTATGACACCACTGCATTTAATTTCACAATGATGTTTGGATTACCAGCTATTACTGTACCTCAAGATCTAAAAGATAGTTTAAGTAACTGGTCACCCTCCCCCGAAACAATAGAAATTAATGAAAATGCCGTTATTTGGGCAGTTGATGGTAAAGATGATAGATCTGTTGCCTTTGCAGCAAGATTGTTAGAACAAAATATTCAAGTTCGGATAATAGACAAAGATTCAATATTATCTGACCATTATTTATCAAGAGGAAGCGTAGCTGTAATAGCTATGGATAATCCCTCATATAATAATTTATATGAAGCCGTTAAAACTGTAGCTACTAATCTTGATATATCAGTTGTATCAATAGAATCAGGCTTTGGATCAAAAGAATTACCTGATTGGGGCGGTAGACATTTTAGATTACTAAAAAAACCGCAAATCGCTATGTTAAGTCACTCAGGGTTTAGTTCATATGATGTAGGTGTTAGTTGGTGGTCTTTAGATCATCATTTAGGTATTAGGCATAGCCAATTAAATTCATCACTAACAGGTTATGGAGATTTAAGAAGATATAACACAATTATTCTTCCTAGTGGAAATCCAGACTTAAGTGATTATGCAAAAAATATGTTAATGGATTGGGTTAAGCAAGGAGGAACATTAATAGGCAATAATAGATCTACCAGATCAATAATCTCAAGTGATGGTATGGGTTCGGTTAAAAGCTTAAATACAACATTTGATAAGAGTAAAAGCTATAACATAGATTTAATGAGAGAAATTTATTCACTAGAAAATAACATTGACATATCAGATGCAAATGTGAACAAAGTAGATACTGAAATTACATATCCATGGGAAACATCAGATGTCACCTATTCAAAAGAGCAGTTAGAGATGAGAGATAAATGGCAGTCAACATTAATGCCATCTGGCGCTATCGTTTCAGCAAGAGCTGATAGTGAAAGTTGGTTAACGTTTGGAGCCGAAGATGTGGTGCCAGTCCTTTATGGAAACTATCCAATACTCATGACTGGAGGTAATTCAACAGCTGCATTGAGAATTGGTGAATTAATACCAAATAAGGATTCTGAAACCAAAACTATTAATTGGTCTCAAATACCTTCTGGTTATGATTTAAATGTAAGAATGAGTGGTTTAGTATGGCCTGAAGCTAGTCAAAGAATAGCTAACTCTGCCTACCTTACACGTGAAAAGATTGGTAAAGGGCAAATAATTTTATTTTCTGGAGAGCCAAACTTTAGAGGTTCTGCCAGAGGTACAAATCGTTTATGGCTTAATGCTGTTGTATATGGAAGTGGTCTAGGAACTAACCCATTAATAAATCCATAATAAATAGCTCTCATCAAGAGAGCTATTTTATAATCTTCATTAGTCGATAAATACTGTGTGATCTTTACCCTCTTCTGCAACCCTTACAACTAAAAGTTGTTGACAAGTTCCCTCAGGCAATGATGGTGTATCTGCTTCACCACCGTGGACCCAGTCTGATCTTTCAAACCAATACTCATTCTTTGAATAATTTTTCCAATCTCCTGATGATTTAGATTGTGAAGTTCCATCAAGAACATACACAAGTGTTCCAGCAGCTGGATGGAAGTGTTTAGGAGTCCCATCTTGATTACAAGAGTTTCTTCTTTCTACATGCATTACCATCCCATTACCTAGACCAAATACTTCACTTGATATTAAGCCTGGAAATGTTGGCTCATCGTCACCAAAAATTGGAGAACTAATTAAGATTGTTAATAAAAAATATTTATACATAAATAACTCCTTATTCAGATGAATATATTATTTGACATTGCTCAACAGTTTCTTCAACAATTTCATCAACATATTGTTGTGCTTCATCCCATAGTGATCCCCAAGAAGCACCTGCTAGATACTCATCAATAATTCTTCCAGCATCTGCTCCGCTTTCGTGAATAGTTCTCATATGAAAAGCTTCAGTTCCTCCACCAATGGGTGCAAAAACACCAATTTGAACATCATGACCCGCTTCTTGTTGTGCTTTTTCTAATTTTGTCATAACTTCAACATAAGATTTCCAATCATTTAATCTAACCTTCCAAACTCTTTCAAACCCTGGATCTAGCTCAAATGCTTTTAAAGGCACAAATGTAGCTGTAAACATTGGCTCTCTTAGTCTTTGAAATGAAGAATTAGCTTTAAAGGGATCATATAGAGTCGATGCATTCATAGCGACTTCAGTGCTTGGAAAAGCGTTCCATACAAACATCTGACCTTGATATGATTGTCCAGAAGTTGTTACACAAACACCAGCAACATCCACTCCAGTTTGTTCAAAAACAGCTGGATTATTTTTCATATAAGTTACATATCTATCAACATCAGCAGCTTTAACAAATAAAGTGTTAAATGCACCTTCAGGATGGCCATCAGATACTGAGTAAATTGATAAACTTAAAAGTGATAAAGTTAATAATTTTTTCATAAAAATTCCTCCAATATATAAAATAATATAAAAACTGATTAAGTTAAATAGTTATTGCAAAAAAATGTTTATTAATCAGACATATAAAGCCCAAAACCTTCTTGTAGCTCAATAAGATCATTCATACTAACTACAGATGATTTGGTATAGAAATTTTTTGATTCTTTTGTAAACATAATAAAGTTTAAAAGATCGGTATCACTCTTATATAAGTTTTTAAGATTGTTGTCATTGCAAAACACATTAAAATCTTGTCTTGCTTGATCAACAGTTATTGATTTGACAGTTTGATCATGAGCCTTAGAATCAACAATTTTTAATAAAGCTTTATCAACATCACCAGGTATTTTTCCATAATCACCTTTTACAAGATCAATAAATTCCTTATTCAAGTTTTTATAACGCTCATTATCTAAAACATTTAGTAGTGCTTGTGCACCAATTATTTGAGATGTAGGAGTTACAAGTGGAATATATCCAACATCTTTACGGATTCTAGGTATTTCCTTAACTAAATCATCCAATTTATCTGATTTATTCAAATCAAGAAGTTGTTTTTCTAAAATACTTAACATGCCACCTGGAACTTGGTTTATAAGCATTTTTATATCAACACCTTTCATTGAACCCTCGTATTGGCCATATTTATTACGTATATTTTGAAAATAATCAGAAATTTCAGCTAATTCATTCATATTAAATGGATTATCATTTTCATCGTAAATCATTGATATTAGGCTTTCCGTTGCTGTATGAGCATAGAGATTAGAAAAGGATGAAATAGACGTATCAATGTTATCAACACCCGCTTCATAAGCTTTGAAATTTGTAGCATCAGATAAGCCAGTTGTGGCATGAGTATGAAGATGTATTGGAATATTTAGATTTCTTTTTAACTTTTTAATAAGATTATAAGCAGTTTTAGGTTTTAACAATCCTGCCATATCTTTAATTCCAAGTGATTTCGCACCAGCATCTTCTATATCTTTAGCTAATTTTAACCAATATTTTTCATTATGAACTGGGCTAGTTGTATAGGATATTGTTCCTTGAGAATTACCATCATATTTATTTACACACTCTATCGAATAGGCAATATTATTAATATCATTGAGAGCATCAAATATTCTAAAAATATCAATGCCATTTTCAGAGGACTTTTTTATAAATAGATCTATAACAGTAGAATCATACTTCTTATAACCTACTAAATTCTTACCGCGTAAAAGCATTTGGAGCTGAGTCTTTTTAACATTAGACTTAATAACTTTTAACCTCTCCCAAGGATCTTCATTTAAAAAACGAAGACAGCAATCATATGTTGCACCACCCCACACCTCGAGAGAAGAAAAACCCACGTTATCAAGTTTTGAAAGTATAGGAGTCATATCTGATAGACGCATTCTTGTAGCAATTAAAGATTGCTGACCATCTCTTAAAACTAATTCGGTGATTGAAGGATACTTCATTTATATAATTATAAACTTGTCACTGTTACAAATGATATTAAAACTACAGTTAGCCATAACAAGATCGGATAAATTAAACTGGATAAATTATTAATATGTTTTATTTCAGATTGCATAGCAATAAAGAAAATACCGATATTTATAAATACAATACTCAGTAATTTAGAAATATCAAAAATCTGAACAGGTAAAGTAAATATATTCGAAACAGTAATTGCAATAAAAAACAAAGTAATAAATCGTGGTAAATCATTAAAATTTACTGACCTTTTTTCATTTTCCATAAAAGTAATTAAGGCAATTAGGGGTAATAACCATATAGTTCTTCCAATCTTAAGAGTTGCAGCAGTTTCCCCAGCTTCTTCGCTATATAGAAAACTCGAGCCTACAACTGATGCTGTATCATGTATTGCCAACGCTGAAAATAAACCAAACTGCATATCGGATAAACCTAAAAATTTTCCTATGATAGGAAATAAAACTAAAGCAACAGTGTTCATTAAAAAGATTATAAATACAGCAAGTGATATCTGATTAGGCTTGGCTTTAATGATTGATGATATAGCCAGAGCAGCTGTAGCTCCACAAATAGCTGTTGCAGATGAGATTAAATATACAAACTTCTTATCTATATTTAGCAATTTCCCTAAAAATAAACCTAAGAGAAAAGTCATCAAAACAAAGATACTTATAATAGGAAAATAATTAATGAACAAATCTGAAAATTTATTAAAGCTAATAGAAAAACCAAGTAAAACTATGCCAGCTTGTAATGGAATTGAGCCAATTTTTGAAATAAATTCCTTAAAATTATCTTTTAGTACAATTCCTAGTAGACAACCCAAACTCAAAGAAATAATTGGATTTTGAAAAAAAGCTACTAGTATTAATAAAATTGCTATTAATAACTTATACATCTTATAATTTTAAATGATTTAATTTTTTATTATTATATAAAAATGAAAAAGCTAAAGATTGCACTTCATTTCATTAAGATAAAGCTTAAGAATATTGGAAGTATTCTTATAAAAACATCCGCTGGATATGCTGTAGCATCATTTGGTATGATTCAAGTGGCGAGCATCGTTACAGACAACCTATCCACTCAAATAATCTTTGGTATATCTAGTGAATCTTTTATGCAGATCCTATTTATAGGTGTTTTAGTTTTTTTTCCTATTGTTCTAATAATTTCATATTTAAGTAAGAAAAAATCTATTGATAAAGAAACCTTAGCAAACTTTGATATTAACAACTCCACTATTGAAGACTACAGACCAAAAATTGGTTTGGTACCTTTTGAAAACTTAAATAATGATAATGATGGAGAGTTTCTTGTTGATGGGATTGTAGAAGATTTAATAACTGAATTATCTATGATCAAAGAAATATCTGTTGCTACAAGAAAAACCTGTTTTGGACTTAAAGGTAAAGACTATACATCTCAATCATTTAAAGATGAGTGGGGTTTTGATTTCATCGTATCAGGCTCTATAAGATCCTCAAATGATAGATTGCGTATATCAGTTGAACTAAGTGATATGAACGATGACAGAGTTATTTGGAGTAACAAATATGATCGAATAAATACTGATATTTTTGAAATCCAAGACGAGATAGTTACAAAAATTATTAGATGCATAGTTGGAGAAATTGAAATAACTAGTTTAAAAAGAGCACACAGAAAACCTACAGAGAGTATGACTTCGTATGAATATACTCTAAAAGGTAGAGCTCTAAATCAGAAATTTGATAAAGAGGCAAATGCTGAAGCTATAAAGATGTTAGATGCAGCAATTGAAGCCGACGACACTAATGCACTTCCCTACTCCTGGAAAGCATGTACGATTGGTCAAGCAATGACTCTAGGTTTTAGAGAGAAAAATGATGAGAATATGGAAGAATTTCTTGGATCTTTAAGTAAAGCAAATGAGCTTAATGATAATGATTGGAATACTAATAGGATTTTAGGTGAAGCTAACCTAACGCTTCAAAACTTCCAACAAAGTAAAATTTATGCAACAAAAGCATACAACGCAAATCCAAATCATCCATTTGTATTATCTATATATGGAGATGCTCTAATTAGGAATAATGAAATTGAAAGTGGAATAAAGATATTTGAAAAGATGTATAAATTAGAACCAATACCAGCTATGGACAGTAATTCAGATAGACCATTAAAAAAATTATTTTTAGCATATTATCTAAATAATGATTATCAGAAATGCGATGAAATCTTTAAACAGATAGAAGAACATGGTTTCCAAGATTGGTTTATTTACATGCATATTAAAACAAAACAAAATATTGAATATCTAAAAGATAGTTGGTATGAAATGGGTATTGAAAAGTTTAAAGATCTTAATTGGAAAGATGAAATCTCATTATTTCATTTAAATGACAAAGAACTTAAATCATCTCTAGAAACTTTTGCTGAATCTCGTTAAATCTAAAAAAGGTAGTCTTACATTAGTATTTATTTATTATGTAATTTCTTTTTATCTAGCTTATATATTTACTAAAACAATTGATCTCAATGGTTGGCTGCTTATATTTCTTTGGCATATCACTGCCACCCTAATCATTTTTTTATTTTCTAAAATACATAATAATTCAAGTATTTATGATCCCTTCTGGCATGTTGCACCTATCCCCATTGTTTTTTATATTGCCAGTCAATCTTCTTTATCTAACTTAGAACAAAGTTTAGTTTTATCAGCATTTTTATTTTGGGCATTAAGACTAACTTATAACTGGTTTCTTAACTGGACTAATTTAGATCACGAAGACTTTAGATACATAGATTTAAAAAAAAACAATAAGTTATTGGCTTTTATCAATGATCTTTTTGGTATACATCTGATTCCAACATTAATAGTTAATGCAAGCCTATACCCTATCTACATTGCTCTAACTTCAGACAATCTCAATAACCTTGTTTATGTTGGTTTTATATTAATAATACTTGCTGTTGTAGTTCAGTATATTGCAGATACTCAAATGAGAGATTTTAGAAAAAATCAAAATAATTTGGGTAAAACTATGAAACATGGTCTTTGGAAATATTCAAGACATCCAAATTATTTAGGTGAAGTGTCTTTTTGGTTTGGTTTATATATATTTGCTCTTGCTTCAGGATCTACCTCTATATGGTTATTAGCTTGTCCAATGGTTATGTTGGCTTTATTTGTATTTATATCTTGCCCCATGATGGACAAAAGAAGCCTTAAGAAAAGATCTGACTACAAAGAATATATGGATAAAACGCCCCAATTAATAATGTGGTTTGTTAGAGATTAATTATCTATCGAATACTTGCTTTAAATGATCCTCCTTTTGTTTGTTCAAGTAATTCATCAGCATCTAGTTGGCCCTCTCCATAGATTTCTGATTCGAACCAATCAATAAATTCCTGATCTCTTGTAGTCTTCCAGAAATCCCATGCTGATCTAGCTTTGTCAGTTTTCATTGTTCCAAACTTTAGTGCATTCATACGTATGTCTAAATGTTTTTTATCAACAAAACCTTTATCCACTTTTTCATAAGCATCAAAAATATCAACAAGACACATAATAATAAACATTGTTGATCTCCAGTTTTCGGCATCAGTAAGTTCATCAGATGACCAGTCTTTCGATAAAAAATTAGCAAACTCACCATCTTTAGCTGTGGCAAAATATCTCTCATATTGACGTTGAGTTAAAGAATGGCCAAACTGAGCTTTAGTGATTTCATTTTGTTGATGAATTTGTATTCCTAAATAAACAACAGATATAACTACACCAAGTGCTGCTATTATCTGAACGATGAGAATGATTAAATCAGAGTTCATAGATATACATGTTACTTTAATTTCACATAATTTAAATATTAATTATAAATGTGTAAAATAAATGCTTACTTCACATTTAAGGAGGAATAAAATGGAAGAAGCTTTAGTTCAAAGCGCAATGGCGGAAATAGCAATGTGGGATGCGTTTGCAGCTGGA
>Ga0207985_1000441_pt1 | contig 11382 bp, 11 predicted proteins | sample ETNtaG_3_FD_185761 | JGI IMG/M metagenome (GOLD analysis project Ga0207985, IMG submission 185761) | Marine microbial and viral communities from oxygen minimum zone, Eastern Pacific Ocean - ETNP201302SV84 (SPAdes) (version 2) | ecosystem: Environmental > Aquatic > Marine > Unclassified ...
AAGTTCACATGCAATTTCTATATTAAAAACAAAATATAACAATCGAAACTAAGTTATATCTTGTCCACTTTTTTCTTCGAGTTATATAGTTTATAATCTTATTTGTGAGAATTAAATATGATCAACCATCTGTTTGTCATCAATCTTATAAAAGTGTTTTAGGACAAAGACCAATCTGGGACTGGAGGCATGACAAGTTGCTATGGGTGGATATTTATGAAAATAAAATAATTGAAACAGATCAAGAGAATAGCGGAGAGCGACATTACACAGTACCTGACGGTGTGACTAATATTCTTTTACAAGACAATAAAAATTATATCATGAGCTCTTACGACTCTATTTTTTCTATTCATCCCTCTCTATCAAAAAAACAACTTCTTACAAAGATCAAGTTTGAAAGTCCTAATAATAGAATTAATGATGCAGATGTGGATTTAAATGGTCAGATATGGATATCGACTATGGATATTCAGCAAAAGTCTCAGACGGGTAAAGTCATATGCCACGATACTAATTTAAAACCAATTTATTCTGATAACTCTTATATTATTTCCAATGGACCAGTTTTTGATTACGAGAGAAACGTAGGTTACGTAACGGACTCTATAAAAAGAATAATTTATATCTTTTCAATAAACGACTTGTCTCGTAATGGAATAAACAAAAAAGTTTTTCTTTCCATGAACAAAATCGATGGAAATCCCGATGGAATGACAGTTGATAAAAAAGGTAACTTATGGGTTGCAATGTGGGGGAGTGGTAAAGTTTGTTGCTTTGATAAACAAGGCAGTCTCAAATTAATATTACAACTTCCTGTTTCAAAAGTAACAAGTTGTACGTTTGGTGGAAAAAATTTAAATGAGCTTTTTATTACAACAGCGTCTGTCGGTCTAAATGATATCGAGGCAGAAAGACAACCACATGCGGGAAAACTGTTTAAGTTCGTAACTCAAGAGCAAGGGTATGCCTCAAACTGTTATAGATCTGAAAACATCCCTGATTTGTATCATTAAATATGAAATTTAATCAAACTCAGATTGGTGACATTATTCAAATGGCATGGGATGATCAAACTGATTTTAGTCATATAACAAAAATTTATGAAATTAATGAGGGGGATGTAAAAAAAATTATGAAAAATAATATAAAACGAAAAAGTTATGAAATTTGGAGAAAACGAATTCATCAAAGAAGTGCACAAAGAACCCAGCTCAAAGGTAAAATAAATGTCTAAAGCTTTATTTGGAGCAGGATGTTTTTGGGGACCAGAAAAAAAATTCTCTGAGATCAAAGGAGTCATTGAAACCCAAGTTGGCTATTCTCAAGGTTTAACAGATAAAACTACATATGAAGAAGTTTGTACCGGTAATACAAACCATGCTGAAGTTGTTTTTTTAACTTTTGATGAAGAAAAAATCTCATACAAAAACTTAGTGGAGTTTTTCTACCAAATCCATGATCCCACAACTTTAAATCAACAAGGCCCAGATCGAGGCTCTCAATACCGCTCAGTTATAGCTTACTACGACGATACCCAATTAGAGGTAGCTAAACAGATCACAGACAAATTAAATGAAAGCAAATTTAATCAAAAAATCACAACAGTTATAGAGCCTGTTAAAAACTATTGTCCAGCGGAAGACTATCATCAAAAATACATGGAAAGAAAATACTCTTTTTTAAACTTCTAATCTTCTATATAGGAGAGTAAGGATAAATAATTTTAGGAAACTTGTAATTAGATTTTTTTTTATAATATATGTTCACAAAATAATTTGATTTTAATTTTGTTACAGACAAAGTTTTACTTTTAATAAATTTAAATTCAGAAATATCTTTCAGCTTCTCTATCCCATTTCCTATTAGGTAATAATCTTGACTCAATAATTCAATAAGATCTGAATTAATCTTTAAAGTCTTTGTCTTGCCAACTAACTTGCCAGATGTATCAATTTTTTGAATAGCTAAATCTCTTCTATTTGTATCTACTAAACACAAAATACTTTTAGTGGGTTTCTTTTTAAGTCCCAAAAAGAAATGCTCAAAAATAGAGTAGCTCACTATTTCCACCTTGTGGCTTATAAAAAAGCCTTTCATGAGTGAATGGCAATTTCGTATTGCAGTAAAGCGCGCTGGCCCTTTGTTGAGGTGTAACTTTTTAATGTATTCAGCCTTTATTTTTGTTTTTTTTACTAAGTCGGCCAACAATTTAGATAAAACTTTTTCATGTCCAAACTCACTTTTTACTGTTTTATCCCAAATAATTTTTTCATTTTTAAATAAAGTAATAGAACAGTATGATAAAGAACTATCGATGCCGATTTCAAAATTTTTCATTTTATTAGTCATTTTTATATTTAATTTTGTAATTCCAGTTAATACATCCTATGCAACAAGTGTAAATGATACAATTCCAAATAACATTTTAATGTATCACCGTTTTGATGAAATTAAGTACCCCTCAACAAATATTCGAAAAGAACAATTAGTTAGTCATTTAACATATTTAAAGGATCAAGGATTTAAATTCATTTTAGTAAAAGATCTTTTGTTCCCAGATAAATTACAAGAAAAATCTATTTCTATAACAATCGATGATGCATACTTATCGTTTTATGAAGTGGGCTTACCTGTTTTTGAAAAATTTGAAGTACCCGTTACTTTATTTTTAAATACAGAAAATATTGGTGGGCAAAATTATATGTCTTGGGGCCAACTCAAAGACGCATTAAATAGAGGTGTTGATATTCAAAATCACACACACTCTCATTCCAGTCTCCCCACTCTTAGTGAATTAGAAATAGCGAACGAAATAGAAAAATCTCAAAAGCTTATTTTGGAAAACTTAGGTATTACTCCTAATTTATTTGCTTATCCTTTTGGTGAGAACAGCTCCACAGCACAAAACGTTGTTTCGCAATATTTTGATGCTGCCTTTGGTCAACACTCAGGAGCCTTTTCGATTAATCAAAAGTATTTTATTCCTAGATTTCCTCTCAATGAAAACTATGGATCTATTGATCGTATCAAAGATGCTTCGAGTGTTTTACCTTTCAATAACGTAGACATTCAACCAAGCAATCCTTATCAAATAGAACCAATTACAAGATATGTTCTAGATTTTCAAGAAGACGCATCGAACATCAATTGTTTCATCAGTGATTTTCAAGGCTCTTTTAATCAAACAACAACAAACCTTAGTAGTAAATTATTAATTGAGCTCAACAGACTTCCTGTAAAAGGCAGACTAAGATTTAATTGTACAAAAGTTAATAACGGTATTTTTTGGTTTGGTTATCAGTATTTAATTAATTAATTTTGAAGCGATCAAAATCTTGAAGTTTATTTGAAGCAATAATGAGTTCTAATTGATCAACATATTTATCGCCAATTTCAGCGTAAGCTGCTAAATATTTCACCTTCATACTGATGGGATCTGTGTATTTGAGGCGCTCATCAATATGCCTCACGACTCGAAAATTATAATACGCAGGGTGCGTGTTGATATTAAACATATAAGCTTCAACGCTCTCAGATAAATTATTAAATTTTAAAACGGCATGAGTTTTATCCTCATCTCTGTCTTGGGGAATAATTCCTCTATCCTCACGGGTTGTCCATTGGCCGTAAAGAGCGTTTCCTTCACTGGCAAATCTTGACTGACCCCAACCACTCTCAATAATCGCCTGCCCTAGAGCAAGGGAGATAGGAATAATGTTTATGCGTTGTTTAAGTTTTTTAAATAGTTTTTTGTTAATCTCGCTGTAATCTAATTTATACTTTTTAGATAGTCTGATCACCTCATTGGTTTCATTTTCATTTAATTCTTTTCTAGCAAACTTTTTTTCAATATTCACAACCATTCTTCTTTCTTGCATGATTAAAATATTGGTTTTGTAAATTATAGGAAGTGTGACGAGGTAAAATAATTTTTTCTTTGTTGGGACATCTTGAATGTCTGAAAAATCTTTGGGTAATTCAGATATGATGGGAAGGTGATCGATGTTCTTTTCAGTTAAACTCTCAGGCATAAAATTATTTTTTTTGTAATATTTATTTAAATCTACCCAACTATCAAATTCTCCTGCGTTAAGAAAAGAATTTATAAAAAATCCAAAAAAAAAAATAAAAAAACTAGGCTTCAACGGGTCGTACTTCACGGACTTCAGGAATATAATGCTTTAGCATATTCTCAATTCCCATTTTTAAAGTAGCCGTAGAGCTAGGACATCCCTGACAGGCTCCTTGCATTTGAAGGAAAACTATTCCTTCATTATATTTGTCGAAAATTATATCTCCACCGTCCATCGCAACAGCGGGTCTTACCTTACTATCAAGAAGTTCTTTAATTTTCTTTACAACGTCACTGTCGTTTTCATCAATAACATGCTCTGTTGATGCTGTGTTTTCTGAAATGACAGGTTTGTTCATTGTAAAGTGCTCAATGATACAGCCTAAGATAGCAGGCTTCATAAGAGTCCAATCATTATCATTGCCTTTAGTGATAGTGATAAAATCCGATCCAAAAAAAACTCCCTCCACGCCTTTAATATTGAATAAGTTCATTGCTAATGGAGAGTTAGAGGCAGATTCTTGATTTTGATAGAACATCGTTCCATCTGTCATCACCTCTTTTCCTGGCAAAAACTTTAGCGTTGCTGGGTTTGGTGTCGGTTCAGTTTGTACAAACATTGCTAATAATATGTCTATAAAATTGGAAAATTCAAGCCTAAGTGTTTATCTAAAACCGACTATCTTATAGACTTCCTTGATAATAGGGCCTGCGATTGTGGATGCTTTTTCACTCCCCACCTGCAAAATCTTATTTAACTCATCCTTGTTATCGAGAAGATTGAGTATCTCTTTCCTAATAGGACCAACAACCTGAATTAAAGTGTCCGCAAGATCGTTTTTTAATTTTGAGTACTCTTTGCCCGCATAGCCTGCTAAAGTTTTTTCAATACTCTGGTCCAAGCAAGCAGACAGAATATTTATTAAGTTTAAACATTCAGGTTTATTTTGTAATTGGTCTTTGTCTTCTGGAATAAGGTCTGAGTCAGACTTCGCTTTTCTTATCTTAGAGCTGATATCATCATCACTATCAGTTAATAAAATTCTGGAAAGCTCGGAGGCGTCAGACTTTGACATTTTTTTGGTTCCATCCCGTAGACTCATCACCCTCGTAGCATTGCCATAGATTAAAGGTTCAGGCAGGGGAAAGAAATCGACTTTAAAATCATTATTAAACTTTTGTGCAATATCTCTTGATAATTCTAAATGTTGTTTTTGATCATCGCCAACCGGAACATGCGTTGCAAGATATGCAAGAATATCAGCCGCCATTAAATTAGGGTAAACCATTAACCCAACACTTACGTTTTCTCTATTTTTTCCCGCCTTATCTTTAAACTGTGTCATTCTATTCAGCCAACCAATACGACTGACGCAATTAAACACCCAAGCGAGTTGAGAGTGCTCTGCTACACTTGATTGTTGAAATATAATTTGTTTTTTGTAATCCACTCCTGCAGCAATAAACGATGCTAATACTTCTAGAGTGTTCGAGCGAAGCTCATTTGGATTTTGCTCAACGGTGATTGCGTGTTGGTCCACCACACAATAAATACATTCAAATTCTTTTTGAAGTTCCACAAAGTTTTTTATAGCACCCAGGTAATTACCTAAGTGCAGCGTCCCTGTTGGTTGAACGCCAGAAAAAACTCTTTTTTGGAAACTAGTCATTTTTAATTGTTAATAAAATTGATATCAGAATTATCTAATAAGATCGAGTGACTTCAGTTGATTCATAAAAATATCTAAAGAATAGAAATCAGATTGTTTTCTATAGATTTAAGCAGTTTTGTATCTTTTATTTTTTGGTTATTACTATTTGTTAATTGAAAAATATCAAAAACTTTCTCTCCATAGGTGGAGATTTTTGCTGATTGAACGCTAATTTGTTTATCATGAAACACTCCTAGAATGTCCATTAAAAGCCCCGGTCGATCGCCGGATAATATTTGAAAAGTAGTGACTTGCTTGCTCATCTCGTTATCAATTGTGATTTGAGGATTGACGGCTAGTTTTTGCTGATCTTTGGTAAAGGACTGTAAGGGTTTAAAATCTTTTTGATTAAGAGCGCTCATCACGTGTTTCGCTGTTCGCTTTTGCTCGTTGAGATCTAAAACACCTTTATTAAAGAAGTTCGTTACCCAAAATACATCAATTACTTGATTGTTATTCAAAGAGATTATTCTGGAGCTTAGAATGTTTGATTGAGAATGGGTAAACCCAGAGACAATGTCTTTTAATATACCGGGTCTATTTTTACTTGTTACGACAACTGCGCTATATTCTTTATTTTCATAGTTTAAAAAATTGACTGAGTTAATAATTTTTGCTTTTTTATTTTTTTGATAAATTTTAAATATATCTACAATCATTCTGGACGAAAAGGCTTCCCAAAACGGAGCAGGAAATTCTTTGATGGACTTGTTGATAAATTTTTTCAGGCTTATATCGGATTGTTGTATTACAGACTTCTTCAAGGATTCTTGAACAGAGGATGAATAAGTTTTTGTATCTAAGCCTCTTTGAAGAAAGTCTTTTGCATTATAAAACAAACTTCTAAGCAAACTTATTCTCCATTCATTTAGAATATTTGGTCCAACAGAAGCGATATCACACAAGGTAAATAGAAATAATGAATTTATTTTTTCTTCTGTGTTCGCAATAGAAGTAAATTTAGCAATTGCTTCAGAGCTTTGCGTATCATTTTTAAAGGCTGTATCGCTCATTACTAAATGATGTTCAACTAGCCACAATGTTAATTCTTTCACTTCTTGTGATACAGGAAGTCTTTTTAAAATTTTATTAGTTAACTCTGTTCCATAAACAGAATGACTCTTCGGCCCCTTCTTTCCAATGTCATGAAATAGTAAAGCGATGTGAAGGGCTTCTCTTGAGGATAACCTGCTATATATTTCATTATAAAAGGATTTTTGTCTTAGCTCATTTAGGTTGTGCAGTGTTAATAATAAGTGTTCGTCTGTGGTGTAGTGATGATAAATGTCAAACTGCACTTGTCCCCAAACTCTGCCAAACTCAGGAAATATTTCGCTAAATAGCTGGGTATCATTAAAATCATGAAGGGCCTGTATAGGATTTTTTTTAGAGACGACAATATTTAAAAATGATTGGAGGTGTTGTTTATCAGTGGTTTTTTTTAAAACTTTTCTCCTTTCCTCAACGGTTTTTAAAAAGCGAGGATGAATGAGTAAATTATGTTCCAAGGATTTTTCAAAGACGTTTGCCCATTTTAGTTGAAGGTTTTTAGCGGTATTATTTTTTAAATTCAGAAAACCTTTTTCAATTATAAATTCTTTTTCTAATGATTTAGTTTTAGTGGGTTTTCTTTTATAAATCGTTTTGATTATTAAATCCTCTGGAAGCTTCGAATAAAAGGTTCTTAAGAGAGAATTAATCTTTGCAACATTCACAAACAAATCTTTCATAAAAATCTCTACTCCTTTTTCCTTCTTTTTGTCTTTGTAAGAGAGTTTTTTTGAAATTTTTAACTGATTTTCAATAGATAGAACATCACCTTTGCTTTCGTTAAATAAATGAATAAATGCTCGAATGGTTAAGAGAAATTTCCAAGCATTCTTTAATTCTTTAATTTCCTCTTTAGTGTAAATATTAATAGACGTTAAGTCCTCTAATTTATAAATGTTAAACATAAAGATCGATACCCACAGTATGGTATGAATATCTCTAAGACCCCCAATACCCTCTTTGATATTCGGCTCTAAATTACTTTTAATTCCTATTCTATAGTCATGTCTTTCAACCAACTCTATAAGCTTTAATTCGCTGAGTTTTAGGGGATTTTGTTTTCCAATTAAAATTTTAATGGATCGAACAAACTCACCGTATTGAATTTCATCACCAATGATAAATCGAGTCTCAACAAATTTTGTAATTGTTTTTATATCTTTCTTAGAGTCGATTAATGCCTGTTTAATTGTTAAGAAAGATACCCCAACTTCTAATCCAATATCCCACAGTGTATTATTTAATTGAGTAATAAAATCTCTTATATTTTTATTAGATTTTTTATAAATAAATAGTAAGTCAACATCACTCTTTGGTGACAAGTCATGTCTGCCATAACCTCCTACAGCGATTAAACAGAAGTCAGAAACTGGAAAAGTAATTTGAATATCTTTAACAATCTCAATAATTAATTTATCGACCAGATTACCATGGCTTTTGTTAAATAAGACCCCATTATTATTTTTAATCAGGGAGCCAAAAAGCATATCTCTGCCCTCAAGATATTTTTTTTTAAAACTAGGGACTTTTTTCATAAAACAAACTTAATATTTGTCTTCAGTAACATATTAGAATTAATACATTTAAAAAAAAATGTATCAATGTAATCTTAAATCAATATATATTTAAAATATAAGATTCATATTAAACAAATAATTTTAAGGAAAAAAATATGAAAAAAACATTTATAACTTTTATTCTTTTCACTTTAATTTCTGTGGCTAACGCAAGAGATACTATTAGCATTGTTGGTTCATCAACAGTATTTCCTTATGCAACAATTGGTGCAGAAAGATTTACCGAAGAGGGTTATAACGGAGCAACCATTGAGCCCACTGGTACCGGTGGTGGTATGAAACTTTTTTGTGGAGGTATTGGTGAAAAATTTCCTGATATTACAAATGCTTCTAGACCAATGAAATCAAAAGAGGCAAAACTTTGCCTCGAAAATGGTGTCACTGAAGTTATCGAAGTGGTCTTAGGTAATGATGGTCTTACATTTTCAAATAGTGTTGAAGCTGAGAGGTTTAGCTTAAAAAAAGAACATATTTTTTTAGCAATGGCTGATGAAGTTCCTGTAGATGGTGTAATCATCAAAAATCCATATTCAAAATGGAGTGAGATTGACTCATCTTATCCTGAATATGAAATTGAAGTACTTGTTGCCCCTCCTACTTCTGGGACTCGAGATGCGTTCGATGGTTTGGTAATGGAAAAAGGTTGTGAAAAATCTGGATACGTGGACATTAAAGGAAGCGAAGATGGCTGCACAGCATACAGGGAAGATGGCAGAACAATTGAAATGGGTGAAAACGACACTTTAATTGTACAAAAACTCGCTGAAGACCCAGAACGTTTTGGATATTTTGGTTATAGTTTCTTGAGTGCCAATCAGGATAAAATTCAAGGAAGTATCATAGATGGTGTTGAGCCAACCATGGAAACCATTCAATCATATGAGTACCCTAATGCTAGACCACTTTTCTTTTATATAAAAAAAGCTCATATAGGTGTAATTCCAGGTATTGCTGAATATGCATCTTTAATGGTCTCCGAAGATGCTATTGGGGAAGATGGTTACTTAACTGAATACGGCCTTGCACCAATGACTGAGGATCTAACAGATAGAACTCTAGAGTCCGTAGAAGATTTAGTAACAATGGATTTACAAAGCTGTGCTGAAAAAAAACATCCACTCAAAGAATTGGACGGCTTCGGTTCTGCTTGTAAGTAAATATTTAAATTTATTAACAGGGGGCTGCAAATCGCCCCCTATATTATTTCAATCTTTGATATACTAAAAAGTATATGTTCTACCCCGTACTTTTTCTGCTAATTCTATCTGTCGGGGGTTATTACTTAGGGATAAAAAGATCTAAAGAACTATCTAAAGATCAAAGACTAGCTAGTCTACCAGCGTACTATGGTTATTTAACTTTTTTATACATATGCATACCAACTATCATAGTTTGGTTTATTTTATTAATTGGAAAGAATTTTATTCTTGCTCAATATTTAATGACAGTTCTATCAGATCACTTACAGTTAATGAATAGTAATGAAATTAAGCTTTTTTTTAGTAAGGCTAAAAATTTATCTTTAGGGATGTCATTTGGATCAGAAAGTGACATCGAGTTATTTGCTTCTCAAAAAATATTAGAATTTGAAAGATTGTTTAAACTTTTTACATATTTTGTAATCACTTTAATTTCAGCTTTTTCTTTTTATACTGCACGAAAAAAAATATTACCCCATTATAAAAGTCAGCGGTATGTTGAAAAAATAGTCAATCGATTTATTCAAATATGTTCCGTTCTAGCAATATTGATTACATTAGGAATATTTTTATCCTTAGTTTTTGAGACATTAAATTTTTTTAGCTATGTCAACCCATTTGACTTTTTATTTGGCATAAATTGGAGTCCAAACAAAGCTTTTGTTATTGATAGCTCAGAGACTATAGACAAAGAAATTCTCAAAGATGCATTTGGCATCATCCCACTTTTAGGAGGGACATTGTTAATAGCATTTTTAGCAATGATTGTTGCAATCCCATTAGGTTTAATGTCTGCCATTTATTTAGCAGAGTATGCACCAAAAAAAATTAGAGATTTTTCTAAACCGGTAATCGAGATTTTAGCTGGAATACCCACTGTAGTTTATGGTTTTTTTGCTGCATTAGTTGTGGCACCTAAAATAGTTGTGCTAGGAAAAACTTTAGGTTTAGACGTTTCCTCAGAGAGTGCTCTAGCAGCAGGAGTTGTTATGGGGGTTATGATTATTCCTTTTGTTTCATCTTTATCAGACGATGTAATAACTGCAGTTCCTCAGAGCCTAAGAGATGGCTCTTTCGCACTAGGCGCAACAAAATCTGAAACTATAATTAAAGTTATTCTTCCATCTGCTTTACCAGGTATCATAGGGTCTTTTTTATTAGCAATCTCTCGAGCTATTGGGGAGACAATGATTGTTGTAATGGCAGCAAGTCTCCAAGCTAATTTAACTATAAATCCTCTAGAGCCTGCAACAACGATTACTACTCAAATTGTTACAGCTTTGACTGGGGATACCGAATTTGATAACCCCAAAACTCTGGTAGCATTTGCACTTGGACTAACTTTATTTTTTGTAACTTTATTCTTAAATTATTTTGCTTTGAAAATTGTAAAAAAATACAGAGAAATATATGACTAATCTTACTAAGAGAAAAAAAGCAGAGAGAAGATTTCAATTTTATGGAATATTTGCTGTCGGCCTTTCCCTATTGTTTGTTCTTGTATTAATTTTAAATATTTTTTTTGCAGGCATAGGTGGTTTTTTTAAGACAAGTTTTATAATACCATTTCACTTTGATCAAAATCTATTAAAAATTGATGAAAATTCATCTCAAGAACAAATAAGAAAAGCATCTTTTAGAAAAGTTACATCTGAAAATTTTAAAAAAATTTTTTCCAACTATTCTAAAGATGAAATTAAACAAATTAAAAAATTATTTTATAGGAAAATTGATAAAGAGGCACAAAAACAATTATTAGATAATCCAAA
>Ga0207985_1000442_pt1 | contig 11381 bp, 11 predicted proteins | sample ETNtaG_3_FD_185761 | JGI IMG/M metagenome (GOLD analysis project Ga0207985, IMG submission 185761) | Marine microbial and viral communities from oxygen minimum zone, Eastern Pacific Ocean - ETNP201302SV84 (SPAdes) (version 2) | ecosystem: Environmental > Aquatic > Marine > Unclassified ...
AAGAGAATTTGAGGTGAAAAACTCTAAGATTACTCCTAATAATAATAAAGATATAAGAAATTCTTATATTTCGTGGAAAGAAATAGTAGATAAACATTTCGTTAAAAATCAAGACTAAAAAATTAAAATTTAACTAGCAAGTTAGAGTGAGAATAAGATATTCTTTATTTAACTATATATAGGAGGAAATAACTATGAGAAAATTATCTCTAGTTCTAGCTTCATTAATGGCTGTTGCTTTTACTTTTGCAACTGTTCCCGCAAAAGCAGGAAGTCATGCTATTGAAGCTTGTTTGATTACAAAAACGGATATCAATCCTTTTTTTGTTAAAATGAAAGAGGGAGCTAAAGCTAAAGCTGATGAGCTTGGCATCAAACTCTCAACATTCGCTGGAAAAATTGATGGTGATCACGAAACTCAGGTCAAAGCGGTTGAAACTTGTATCGCTTCAGGTGCTAGTGGTATTTTGATTGCTGCATCAGATACAAAAGCTATTACTACACCTCTTCAACAGGCAAGAGATGCTGGATTATTGGTGATTGCTCTTGATACACCTTTAGAGCCAATCACAGCTGCAGACTCAACTTTTGCTACTGATAACTTCAAAGCTGGTAAGTTAATTGGTGAGTGGGCTGCTGCTTCTTTTGGAGATACTTCTAAAGCGATCATTGCTATGTTAAATCTTAACATTAGCCAACCATCTGTTGACGTTCTTAGAGACCAGGGTTTCTTAACTGGTTTTGGTATTGATACTAAAGATATCACTAGATGGGGAGACGAAGATGACCCAAGAATAGTTGGTAATGAGCCTACAAATGGTAATGAAGAAGGTGGAAGAGACGCAATGGAGAAACTTCTTCAAAAAAATCCTGACATTAACGTAGTTTATACACTTAACGAGCCTGCTGCAGCTGGTGCGTACGAGGCACTTAAAGCTGCTGGTAAAGCCGATGATGGAATTTTAATTGTTTCTGTTGACGGTGGTTGCCCTGGTGTTCAAGATGTTAAAGATGGTGTTATTGGTGCTACTTCACAACAATACCCACTTCTAATGGCATCTCTTGGTGTTGAAGCTATTAAAGCTTGGGCTGAAAATGGAACTAAGCCTGCAAATACTCCAGGTCTAGACTTTTTTGATACTGGTGTAAACTTAGTTACAGATCAACCTGCATCTGGTGTACCTTCTATTGATACAAAAGAGGGTATGGATAGATGTTGGGGCTAAAGTCCTAATAATTTAAACATTAAAATAGGGTGGCTCTTGCTGCCCTATTTTACTATATAATAAGACACAAACATGAGTGATATTTCAAAGGATTTACAGGATCAACCAAAGTTCCAAGATGAAATAGGTTCCAAGGATCAAGATCATCATACTTTTGAACTAGAAAAACCAAATACTCTCAAAAAAATTCAAAACTTTCTTCATGGTAATCCGACAATGGTACCAGTTATTATCCTTTTTGTAAGTGTTGCAGCTTTTGGTCTTATAGCTGGAGGGAAGTTTTTCTCTGCCTTTAACTTATCATTAATCATTCAGCAAGTAACTATTGTTGGAATTTTAGCAGCAGCTCAAACTTTAATTATTTTAACTGCGGGAATTGATCTCAGCGTTGCAGCTATAATGGTGCTTGCTTCAGTATTTATGGGAAAGCTATCTGTACAAATGGGATTACCTACTTCTTTCGCAATAATGGTTGGAATGGCTAGCGGTGCTATATGTGGATATATAAATGGATGGTTAGTAACTAAATTTCGTCTTCCACCCTTCATAGTAACTTTAGGAACTTGGAATGTATTTTTTGCACTAGTAATATTTTTTAGTGGTTCACAATCAATAAGAGCAAGGGACATTGAAGCTAATGCACCTTTACTTCATTTCTTTGGAAAAAGTGTCAAGGTCTATGGTGCTCAATTTACTTATGGATCATTTTTAATGATTTTAATATTTATAATTTTGTGGTTTGTGCTTAACAAAACAGCTTGGGGTAGGCACGTTTATGCAGTTGGTGATGATAAAGATGCTGCTGAACTATCAGGAATTAGAACAGATAGAATGCTATTGTCTGTATACACTGTCGCTGGTGTAATACTAGCTTTAGGTGCATGGGTTTCTATTGGAAGAGTTGGTTCAGTTTCTCCAACTAGTTTTTACGAGGGTAACCTTGACTCGATAACTGCAGTTGTGATAGGAGGAACTTCATTATTTGGTGGAAGAGGTTCTATAGTTGGTGCTTTGTTCGGTGCTTTGATCGTGGGAGTTTTTAGTTCTGGTCTATCTATTGCTGGTTTAGATGTTTTATGGCAAAGATTTGCCCTAGGATGTTTAATAATTATGGCTGTTGGGCTTGATCAGTGGATAAGGAGGATATCAAATTAATGCAACCTGTATTACAAGCAAAGGCAATTAATAAAAGATATGGTAAAGTTGTGGCCTTAGATAATGCTGATTTAGAACTTTATAAGGATGAAGTTTTGGGAGTCATTGGTGATAATGGTGCAGGAAAATCAACATTAATTAAAGCTCTTTGTGGAGCAGTTCAGCCAGACTCAGGAGAAATTTTGTTAGACGGAAATAAAGTTACTTTCGGTTCTCCAATTGAGGCAAGAAAAACAGGTATCGAAACTGTTTATCAGAACCTAGCTCTCTCTCCGGCTCTAACTATTGCTGATAACATGTTTTTAGGCAGAGAAATTCATAAAAAAGGCTTCATGGGTAAGTTCTTAAGATTTTTAGATCAATCAGGTATGCAAGAACTTGCTAGAACAAAATTATCAGAGTTGGGTTTGTTAACTATTCAAAATATTAATCAACAAGTTGAAACACTATCAGGTGGACAAAGACAAGGTGTTGCGGTCGCTAGAGCTGCTGCGTTCGGAACAAAAGTTATAATTATGGATGAGCCTACTGCAGCACTTGGTGTAAAAGAAAGTAGAAGAGTTTTGGAATTAATTGGTGAAGTAAAATCTAGAGGAATTCCGATTATTCTTATTTCTCATAACATGCCTCATGTCTTTGAAGTTTCTGATAGAATACACATACACCGTTTAGGCAAAAGACTTTGTGTAATTAATCCTAAAGATAATTCAATGTCTGATGCAGTTGCATATATGACTGGTGCTAAAGAACCGCCAAATTCTTAGTTTAGTAAGTTAAAGTCAGCTAGAATACTATTTTTATAAACATTCACACCATTTGGTAAATCGTTTTCAAAAACTTTTTGTTTAATCTCTTCTTCTGGTATGTTGAAACTTCTCCACCTTTCTATTAGTCTTTTTTCTAAAATTTCATTTTTGGTGTTGATCATTATAGTTGAATTGAAAAATTTATGTAATTCCCTCCAAGGATGTGTCTTTAATAAAATATAATTACCCTCTACAATAACAACTCTGGTTTCTTTAGAAATAATCACAGCTGAAGATCTTGACAATTCAAGAGAACGATCAAAAATAGGTATAGCTACTTCATTTTCATTTTGTAATCGAAATAAAAAATTTAAAAAACCCATAACATCAAATGTCTCTGGGGCGCCTTTTTTTAAAAGAAGACTCTTTTGCTTTAAAATTTGGTCATCATAATGGAAACCATCCATTTGAAGTATACTAGAGTTGTGTCCTTTCAGAGTGAGATCCTTCACTAATTTTTCAGATATTGTACTTTTTCCAGAGGCAGGTGGGCCAGATAGAGCAATAAAATAGCGATTTTTTAAATCATTTTTGAGATTATCAAGAAGTTTAATTAATAATTCGTTATAATTTAAATCTGACATAATTTAAAAAAACTAGTTAATATAATAATTTTTCCAATCATTAAATCGATCTTTAAGAAGTGAATTTAGACTTGAGTCCTTTTCAATAATTTTTTTTACAGTCGGTGGTTTTAAAACTTCACTGTGATCTAAATCATTAAAACCTAAAAAAGCTAATCTTGCAGCTCCATATGCTGCCATTGCATCTGATGCTTCAGTAATTGCTAAATCTCTATCTAGTATTGAGGCTAAAAGTTTTATCCAATATTCATTGTTTGAACCACCACCTATTACAAATAAATTATCGAGCTTTATTCCTGTTTTAGAGAGTGCTTGGTAATTATCATTTAGTCCAAATGATATTCCCTCTATCAAACTATAAACTAATAAAGATCTATCTGTTTCAATACCCATATTATGAAAACTTGCTCTAACGTGCGGGTCGTTAATTGGTGTTCTCTCTCCAGTCAAATAAGGTAAATAGTATGGGGAGTTGTTTATTAAATTTTCAGAAAGCATCGAATTTTTTAATTGATCAGTAATTTCTTTTAATGATGAATTAAAAGTATTAATAAACCAATTGATATTAGAAGTGCAAGAGAGCATAACTGACATTAAATGCCATGTTTTTGGTAGGCAATGACAAAATGAGTGAATAGCATCATCATAGTTTTTTAAAAATCTTTTTGTAGAACCAAAAATAACACCTGATGTGCCAAGAGAAATAGATGCATCACCCTCTTCATATAAACCTAGACCAACGGCAGCAGCTGCGTTGTCTCCTGCTCCACCAAAAACTTTACAATTAATATTCAGGTCATATTTTTCTGCGATATCTTTCTTTATAACCCCGGTTTGATCAGTCCCTTCACAAATATTTGGCATTTGTGAGATATTCATAAAACTTGCTTCAAGTAATTTATTTGACCAATTTCTCTTTTCGATATCTAGCCAATAAGTTCCTGAAGCATCAGACAGATCGCTAAAAAACTCACCAGTTAAATAAAACCTTAAATAATCTTTGGGCAGTAAAACTTTATGAATTAATTCAAAATTTTCAAATTCATTGTTTTTTAGCCATAATACTTTTGGTGCAGTAAATCCTGGCATAGCAATATTTCCAGCAATATCCATGACTGATTTATCATTCATAATATCATTGCACTCCTGATGACTTCTTGTGTCATTCCACAAAATACAAGGTCTTATTACTTCATGATCTTTGTCAATGCATGTTGCGCCATGCATGTGACCTGAAAATGAAATTGATTTAATCTCGTTTAATTTTACTTTTTCTTTTAATTGTCCGAGGCATTGTTCCAATGCTTTAATCCATGAAGAGGGATCTTGTTCAGACCAACCACTTTTTGGATTTGATAATGATATATTTTTACTCGAAACGCTATGTATTATCTCTTGGTCATCCCCAATAATAAGACATTTCATTGAAGAGGTCCCTAAGTCTATTCCTAAATACATGTAATTATTATATAATCTTAAATTAATTTTTCTATTTATACCGTAAATATAATAATGATAAGCTTCAATTTATGAAAAAGTCACTTGATTTAAAACTACATAGAATTAGAAATTATAAATTTTCTCCAAAAGATTTTATTATTGCTGATGCCAAAGATGCAGATATGGGCGGCGGAATACCTGCACCTGGAAATAAAAGAAATAAAAATGGTTTAATTTTAAATCAATATAAAAACTTAAAAGATTATTTAGATTTGATGGAGTCTATGACTAAATCAAAACTTGTAGATATTATGCTTATGTCTGCATCCAATGCGGAGGAGTTATTTAAAAAAGGGATTTTTAAAAATTCACCAGTAACACCAGCTGTTAGAATGAATGATACATCTGATATTTGGGGTATCAGACATGGAAATTATAAAAAAGAAATGGCTACACCTTTTCGAACTGCTAATTTAAAAAATGTTAAAAAATATGCAAATCTTGGTTTATTTTCAATTACGTTTTCTAAAAGCTTAAATCACGATCTTGAGATGTTAAATTCTTATAGGGATTTTAGAGAAGAAGCTGAAAAAAATAATTTCAATTATTTTTTAGAGGTTTTTAATCCACAAACAAAAACTGGTTTAAACCAACTTCAACTAGGAGAGTATGTAAATGACTGTATCCTTAAGACACTCGCTGGGCAGTTGAAAAGTGAAAGACCACTATTTTTAAAAATTGCCTACAACGGTCCTAAAGCAATGGAAGAGTTAGCGGGTTATGACCCAAAAAATCTTATAGTTGGGATACTAGGTGGTGGCAAAGGAACAACAAGAGACTGTTTTGAACTTATCTCAAAATCCTGTAAATATGGTGCAAAAGTTGCATTATTTGGTAGAAAAATCAATTTAGCAGAGGATCAGCAGTTGATTGTTAAAACTATGAGAGATGTTGTGAATGGAATGACCTCTACTGAAGGTGTAAAGTTTTATCACGACCAGCTTAAAAAAAAGAAAATTAAACCAGATAGATCTTTGGACAAAGATTTAATGATTACCGAAAAAGTTCTAAAACTATAGCTATAGATATTTAATATTAGGGATATTGCCACTAGAGAATTCCGTTTTAAGAATCGAACTCGCAGCTGAATGGGCCTTTTTTAAAATTTTTTCTATATCCCAGTCTTCATGTATTCCATATAAGCAAGCAGCACAAAATGCATCACCAGCACCCACCTTACTAATAATCTGAGTATTTTTTAATAATTTTGATTTATGCCAGTGAGATAGTTCATTCTTATCTTTCCATAAAGTAAATTGAGGTGAATGTAAAACAACAGCTTTATTTACCCCACAATCTAAAAGATAATTAGCTGCAGACTCAGCATTTTTTCTATTAAATTTATTTTTAGAAATTATTTTGAAACCTGTAGCTAGCTCAGCTTCTATTTCATTTAAGAAGAGATAGTCACAATATTTTGCTGCACTTTTAATAATTTTTTTATAGTTTTTATGATCATACGAGGCAAGATCTAAACAATTCAACATTCCCATTTTTTTTGTTTTTTTTAACACTGAGCACAACTTAGTTTTATTATTATTGTCTAATTCATCTAATTCACCTAGAAAGGTCAAATATCCTACATAGAAAATTTTTGGTTTATAATTTTTTATGTTTGATAGTTTTATATTTCGATAGCTTAATTTTTCATTTGCTCCTGGATAATGAAAAAAAGTTCTCTCACCTCCGCCTTTAGACATTATTAAGGTATAGGATGTTTTAATTTTTTTTAGAACAGTTAAATATTTTGAAATGATATTATTTTTTTTATTATGTTTTTTAATTATATCTGCTTCTTTGTCTTTACCTATACACCCAAGAGCAATTTTGGGATACTTAAAACCTAAATATTCTAAATTTGTTAAAACATTTGAGGGCCCTCCACCAACACCATCTATTTTTCTTTCTACTATTGATGTTTTTCCTTCAGATGGCCAATTTTTAATTTTGTAAGATATGTCTACACACCAAATACCTGAAGCAATTATTCCTTTTTTCATTGAATTTAAATTTCATTCCATAATGGGTGTAAAATCTCTTCATCTTCTTCAACTTCAGTAAACCTTCCCACACTTTCTAAAAAATAGTTATCTTTATTATCATCGTTGACTTGAGAAACCTCTCCTGCCATAACCATTCCTGAACCCTCAGCTGAGTAAAATTTATGATATATGTTTCTTTCAACAGTGACGCTCTGACCTCTTTTTAAAATTAAGGGTTCTCTTGGTGCAACGGAAACTATTTCACCATCAACAAGAACATCAATTTTAGAGTTTAATTCAATTTGATTTGAGTCGACTTCTAAAAATTCAATTACTAATTCCCCGCCTCCCCGATTAATTATATCTTCTAGTTTTACCTTATGGCTATGAAAAGGAATTTCTTGACCTTCTCTCATAAACAATAACTTTTCTGCATAGGGTTTGTCATCGTTATTACCCTGTATTCCATTCCTTATACAAAACAAGGTTATACCTTTTTTTTCAAATTCGCCTTTACCAAAATCAGTAACATCCCAGCCCATTTGATGATTTTTTAAATAATTTTTTAGGTTAGGATTATTGTTGTACTCTTCTTTTGACCAATAGCCCCATTTAGGTAGAACCCACGAATATCTATCGATCATATCTTTAGCTTCAGATATTGCAGCATTTATTTCAGATCTTTTCATTTCAACTTAGATTATCAAAAAAATAAATAATTGATATAATCAAGTAATGAAAACAATAATTGTTGATCCTTTTCCAAGACAAATGAATCTTATTTTCTCTAAAGATAAGCTTGTTTATTTAAAAAAAAATTTCAAACTTATAAATGCACCAATAAAAAATAAAAAAAATTTTTATGAAAATAACATATCAAAAGCAGATTTTATAATTGGACAACCTGACCTCCCAAATTCAATTTTAAAAAAGGCAGCAAAACTTAAAGCTGTATTCAATGTCGAGAGCAACTTCATGGACAATATGGATTATGAGTATTGTTTTAGAAATGGTATCTATATTCTATCCACTGCTCCCGTATTTGCTCAAACAGTTGCTGAAATTGCAGTTGGTTTTACTTTATCTCTGAAGAGGGAAATTCATCAATCACATATGGATTTTATTAATAATAAAGAAAAATATGGATTAGAAAGTAACATGAATTGTAGTTTATTGCAGAATAATACTATCAGTTTTATTGGTTTTGGAGATCTGGCCAAAAAGTTGAAGCCCTTGTTAGAGCCTTTCACAAATAATTTTCTTGCATACGACCCATGGCTTCCAAGCAAGTTACTTGAGGAAAATAATTGTAAAGTTAATTCTCTCAGTGAAATATTTAAAAAATCAGATGTGATATATGTTCTAAGTTCGATCACGACAAAAAACAAACATATGATTGATAAAAAGCTACTGAATCTGATGAAACAAAATTCTTGTTTACTAATTCTAAGTAGGGCTAATGTAGTGAATTTTAAAGACCTACTAAAAATTTCAAAAAAAAGAAAAATAAAAGTTGCAACAGATGTATTTCCTGAGGAGCCAGTAAAAAAAAATGATCCCATACGTAAATCTAAAAATATTCTTTTCTCAGCACACAGAGCGGGAGCTCTAGAGTCTGTCTTTTATGAAATGGGCGAAATAGTGTTTGAAGATTTAAAACTAATAAATAAAGGTCTCCCTCCAAAGTTATGTAGAAAAGCAGAGCTAGAGACTGTCGGAAAACTAAGATCAAAACCAGTAAAGATTAATTAATTAAGTTGAATTTAACGAATTAATTTAGTTCTATGTTATATGCTTATTAAAATTGATCCTATTCTTAGTCCAGAGGTTTTGCATACTTTAAGAGCGATGGGACATGGAGATAAATTAATTTTATGTGACTCAAATTTTCCCGCCTATTCGATGAACTCCAGAGTTCATCGTATTGATGGCGTAAATGCTGCAAGAGCTGCAGAGGCTATACTCTCCGTATTTCCTCTAGATAGCTTTGTCGACTCTCCTATTCAAAGGATGGAAATTGATGGAAATCCAGATCAATTAAATGAAGTTCATCAAGAAATAATTGACATAACTAAGAAAATCTCAGGAGAGCATTGGAAAATTTCATCCATTGAAAGGTTTAAATTTTATGATGAAGCCAAAAAGGCATTTGCCATAATAACAACAAACGAAACTAGACCATTTGGATGCTTTATTTTAACTAAAGGAGTTGTTAAACCTGATGGTACTGTTTGGGTACTAGATAAGTGAGTATTTGTGTATTTGGGATATTCGTTGCAGATCTATGTTTTTTTGCAAATGATATTCCAATACCAGGTCAAACCATATTAGGAAAAAAATACATCATCGGGCCAGGTGGTAAAGGGTCTAACCAAGCAATAGCAGCAGCAAGAGCCGGAGGTAATGTATCATTTATAAGTAAAGTAGGTAAAGATAGCTATGCCGATCTAGCAATCTCTTTATACGAAAGAGATAAGATAAATTATGATGGTTTGGTTATCTCTGAAAATGAATCAACTGGGGCTGCAGGTATATTGATTAATGAAAAAACTGGGCAAAATGCAATAAATGTTGTTCCAGGAGCTGCTGGTACAATCGATGAAAAGTTAATCGACTCAAAGTTAAATATAATTGAGTCTTCTGATGTTTTTTTAACTCAGTTAGAGACACCAAAAAAGGTAACACTCTATGCTCTAAAAAAAGCGAAAAATTTTAATTGTATAACAATTCTAAATCCAGCACCCGCCAGTGAAATAACTGATGATAACTTTCAATATTTTGATTTTTTTACCCCCAATGAAACGGAAGCAAGTTTTTATTTCGGTCAATCAATTAAAAATGAGGAAGACTGTAAAAAAGCAGGAAATTTTTTTTTAGATAAAGGGATAAAGAATATAATTATTACACTTGGAGAAAATGGTTGTTATTTTAAAAACAATAAAGAGGAGTTTATAGTACCTGCTTCAAATCTAAAAAAACCAGTAGTTGACACAACAGGTGCGGGAGATGCTTTTAATGGGGCTCTAAGTGTGGCAATCTCACAAAATAAAAACTACAAAGAAGCTATTGAGTTTGCTAATCTTGTTGCAGGTGTTTCTGTTACAAGGGAGGGAGCAGCAAATTCAATGCCATACAAAGAGGAATTACTTTAAAAATGCCATATATTTCAGACAAAAATCGCTATCAAAAAATGCATTATAGAAACTGTGGTGATAGTGGTTTAAAACTACCTGTCTTGTCAATAGGGTTATGGCATAACTTTGGTGGCAATGGAATGGCTTCAGAGTCTAAAAAAATTCTTTTTGAGTCTTTTGATGCAGGAATTACTCATTTTGATTTAGCAAATAATTATGGACCACCTTATGGCAGTGCTGAGTCTAATTTTGGAAAAGTCATGAAAAGTGATCTTGGAAAATACCGTGATGAGTTAATTATATCGTCTAAAGCAGGTTACGATATGTGGGATGGACCCTATGGTGAATGGGGTTCAAAAAAACATGTAATTGCTAGTTGCGATCAAAGTTTAAAGAGGATGAAACTGGATTATGTAGATATATTTTATTCTCATCGTTTTGATCCAAATACACCTCTTGAGGAAACAGCTGATGCTTTAGAAAGTATCTATAAAGCTGGTAAGGCCCTGTATATTGGTGTCTCTTCTTACTCCTCCAATAAGACAAATAAAATGATTTCAATTTTAAAGAGCAAAGGAATCAAATTATTAATTCATCAACCTTCTTATTCATTAATCAATAGATGGATTGAAAAAGATTTAACAAGAACTCTTATAAAAAAAGGGGTTGGTTGTATTGCCTTTTCTCCACTAGCCCAAGGTTTTTTATCTAATAAATATTTGAAAGGAATCCCCAAAGTTTCAAGGGTTAATGAAAATAGTTCTTTCAGCAAAGATTTAATAACGAAAAAAAATACTAAAATTATTAATGAACTCAATAAAATTGCAAAAAGAAGAAATCAATCTCTATCCCAAATGGCTATAGCATGGGTATTAAATAATCGTGCAATAACTTCTGCTTTAATTGGAGCTAGAACCGTAAAACAGCTTAAAGAAAACTTAGCTGCACTTGATAATTTAAAATTTTCAAAAAAAGAAATTAAAGAAATAAATAA
>Ga0207985_1000451_pt1 | contig 11249 bp, 14 predicted proteins | sample ETNtaG_3_FD_185761 | JGI IMG/M metagenome (GOLD analysis project Ga0207985, IMG submission 185761) | Marine microbial and viral communities from oxygen minimum zone, Eastern Pacific Ocean - ETNP201302SV84 (SPAdes) (version 2) | ecosystem: Environmental > Aquatic > Marine > Unclassified ...
GTAATTGAATTGTGGAGCCGGACGGGATCGAACCGACGACCTCGTGAATGCCATCCACGCGCTCTCCCAACTGAGCTACGGCCCCAATTTCTATTTAAGTTAAAAAAAAAGGGCTACAAAGATGTAACCCTTTTTTAAAAATAAAAAGTTGAAGAATTATCCGCGAGTTCCTTCGCCTTCTCCGTCACCATCATTTCCTCTTTTTCTACAGTTATCTCTCCAAGCTTGTTTCATTTCTTGAAGTGAATTGACTGTAAGTGAAGAACCATCTTCAAACATTAAATCAACAGGAAATACAACACGAGGTCTTTTCTTTCTGCCTTCGTAAGATTCATAAAAAGCTTTCATTTTTTCTTCTAAATCTTCTTCGTCTTCAGCAATAAGAATTGAACCATCTGGCATCGTAAAGCTTACTGGGAAACCAAATGTGAAACATTTCTTATCATTTTGCTCACCTCTACAGGATTGAAATGCAGCTTTTAATTCTTCTTCTGAATTAACTGTAACCGCTTCATCTTCTCCTTTAAATTGAATTTGGATTGGATAGGTAAAATCTGGTTTCATTTTAACGCCTGTTTCTTCATAGTTTGTTTTTAATCTATCACGAAGTTCTCTGTAATCATTTACTGTATAAACAGCTTCTTGATCTCCAAGAGTAAATGATAGTGGGAAAACAAATTTGAAACATCTTTTATTATGTCTTTTTCTGTCATCCATTCCTTCTCTATTACCTAATTTTCTCCCGTCTTTTGCAAAGAAAATTTCTGTAACATCCCCAGCATCAAGAGCCATATCTCCCATGGATATTTGGTATCCATGTTCTGGAGAAATTTCAGCGCTAATCAACATATAGTCGTAATATTCTGATGCGACAACAAATTGTGAGGATTGAGGAATATCTATACCTTCCACTTCAAACTTATTTGGATCGTTTGCAATTGCCTCTATCAATTGTAAATCGGTCATTTCTTCAATGTATGACATATTATCATCACAGGAATTGACCATAAAAATTAATGTAAATACTAATAGTAATTTTTTCATATTGCCCCTTAATTAATTAATTAAATTTATTCTTATTTCTTCTTTCTGTCAAAATTTCTTTTTGATATCTCTGAAATACGTTCATCTGCACGTTTTTTTATAGCATTAGATTTCATTCTTTCCTCTTGAAAGACTAGCCTTGCTCGTTGTTCATTACTCAAAACTGAAGTTGTATTTTTTAAAAACTCTGATTCTAATTTAGCCAACTCCTCTTTCATTTTAAGTTGATGTTTAATGGCAGAGTCTACATCAAATTTTGATGCATCCTTTGCTTTAGATCTTAAGCTACCAATCTTTTGACGGTATTTCTTTTGAACTTCATGTACTTTATCTTTGTATTCATTTTGCATCGGAAAGAATTTTTCAGCTTGATCAGGAGTTAAGTTTAAATAATTAGTTTGAACTCCAATCATAGTTGATTCTTTCTGGTTTTGTAATTGCTCCATGCGTTTTTTTCGAACTTCCATTTTGTCTTCATCAGACATATTTCTTCGATCCATTTGGCCTTGAGCAAAAATGCTTGTAAAAAATATAGTTGCAAGTAATATTTTTCTCATAACTTCTCCTAATTTTTAATCTTATATATTTAACAGATTATTTTAAAAATTGTTTCAAATTAATTTTTTCGCGCATTTACAAATGACTGAATTGCCATAATAAATCCAACTAAACATAAAACAAAAGCTGTAAACTGTTCAACTGTTGCCAAAGGCCTAGCAAGTTCATCTCCATTAAGAAGATAGCCTGCTAAATCCAAAACAGAGCCATATGTCGCACCTATTCCAAGAACTAAAATCAAAACATTCACATGAGCAAAGAGTTTATGAAGCTTTGGAAAAGTTCTTCCAAGAAATAGAACAATTTGTATTAATAGCCCTAAAATTGATGGAATCAATGCAGTGAATGTCATAGCAAAGACATAAAATGCAATACCTAAAACGATTAAACTAATACTAATTTTATTGAAAATGTTATCCATAAAGTATTTCCCCCTTTATTTTTCTATAATTTCGCTAATTTTTTTGAAACTTCCATTTAATTCCGAAATCATTTTTTCGGTATATGGATTATAGTTTTGAATATCTTCAAACAAATCCCAGGTGTCGTTACAGGTTTGGCTTACAAGCTTGTGAAGCGCTTTATAACCCTCTGTATCAATTCGAGTTTGATTTGTACCAAAATCATCAATTACTCTTCCAACAAAATGGGTTAACCCTTGTGATCTAGCAGCCATCATATCATGTTCATCTGCAGAAATTTCTTCAATTGTAATATTTTGACTTTCAAAATAGTTTTTCCAAAAATTATATCTTTCAAAAGAATTTCTTACAGATTCCATTGTCATCACTGAACCACTGTCTTTTAAAGAGTCAGGACCAAATAATGGGTGAGTTGCAATTATATCTGTTTCAACAGGTAAATTATCAAGCATTACCTTTTTGGGAAATACTTTCACTGAACAAACATCAACGATAGTTTTTCCACTTTTAATTTTTCCTGAAATATCGATAATTAAATCTTCAAAATCTCTAATTGGAACTGCAACGAATATAGTATCATTTTTTAATGCTTCTTCAAGTGAAACTTCATTTATTTCTGAATTATCAATTGAATTTTTGTCATAAACATCGACAACAAATCCCTTTGAAAGTAAGGCATGTAACATTGCTCCAAATCTACCAAATCCAATGATACTAACCTTATTCATGGTTTGATCCTTTTGACAGCTAAAAATAAAGTTAAATTTCTTTTTAAATCATGAATATCGTGCTCAAGAATTTTTAATCCATATTTTTCTGCAGAAAATTTACTTGCAATAACTGCTACATGTTTTGAAAGCTTACCTTCAGATAGATCTTGTGCTGCTTTAGCAGTATCATCTTCTTCAACAAGCTTTTTTGACCAGAATTTTTCAGCTAGATAATCTTTGCATTGTTTTAGCGCCTGTTCGTGGGAGTGAATTTCTTCAATATCTCCTAATGAAACACCTTCAAGAGCTAATAAATTTTGGCTTATTTCAACGTAAAACATATCAATGATTTCGCACTTATTTTTAGCTAAAGCCTCAACACTCTCAATAACCACTCCACCTTGTGCATTCTCCATGGCAAATATGCCTGTATCAATCGATTCATCTGATAAGCTATTAAGTACATTCATTGAACTGACAAGATATTTTAACTCAAAATCTTTAATTCCAAATTTTTCGCAATATGATTTTGCTGCTTCTTCACTAAAACTTCCTTCTATGCCTTGAATACCAACTTTCATTATTTCTTCTCCAAAATATGCTTTATACCATTAATATAACTTTGTTTTCCCTCGCCATAAAACCGTCCAATGCAAACATTTTTAATAACTGAAGTTTTCCTAAAATTTTCTCTTTTATGAATATTTGAAAGATGCACTTCAACAGTAGGAATTTGAGTAGCTACTATAGCATCTCTTAATGCATAAGAATAATGAGTTAATGCTCCAGCATTTAAAATACAATAATCTACTTCACTTCTTTTTGAATGTAAAAAGTCGATTATTTCTCCTTCAGAATTAGACTGAAAAAATTCAAATTCTAATTCTTTACATAATTCATGATTTTGTATCCATCTATTTACCTGATCAAGACTTTCATTACCATAAATTTCAGGTTCTCTTTCTCCAAGTAAATTAAGATTAGGACCATTAACAATTATCAATTTCATAACACGCTCAAACTTTCTTTTATCTGATCAAATGAAATATCCTCACTAATTCTAGATTTTCCAATTTCATCTAGCAAAATAAACCTAATTTTTTTATCTCTGAACTTTTTATCATTTTTAACAAAATTTATAAATTTATCTTTATCATCTATGCTTAGCTTAGGTAAATCAAATTTTGATATAAATTGTATGGATGACATGTATTCTTTATCAGATAATTCTCCAAATTTATTAGAAAGATATAATGCGCATTTCATACCATAAAAAATAGCTTCACCATGCAATAAATTTTTATATTCATTAAAAGACTCCAGTCCGTGACCAACAGTATGACCAAAATTCAAAATCATTCTAAGCTCATTCTCATTTTCATCTTCACTGACAATATCACCTTTAATTTCACAACATTGTACTATTATTTTTTGTAAAACATTCATGTCTTTACTATCAATTTGAGCAAAATTTGTTTTTAAATATTCAAAAAATTCTTTGTCATAAATAAAGCCGTATTTAACAACTTCTGCTAAAGCAGCATTCATTTCCCTTTTAGGCAAGGTTGACAAAAAATTTGTATCAATTTCAACAGCTATTGGTTGATAAATTCTTCCAACTAAATTTTTACCATTTTGTAAATTGATTCCTGTTTTTCCTCCAATTGCTGAGTCAACCATGCCGAGCAGAGTAGTAGGATATTGAATGTATTTAATTCCTCTCATAAAAATTGATGCTGCAAAACCTGCTACATCTCCAACAACGCCGCCGCCTACCGCAAAGACTAATGAAGATCTATCAAAATGCTTTCTTGCCATATCATTTACAATTAAAGAAATGGTTTCAAACGACTTTGCTTTTTCCCCTTGATTAATTATAAAAATGTTAACATTTGCTAAATCAGAAAGTTCATTGAAACTATTTTTATAAATATTAAAGATTTCTTCTTGCGTTATTAACATGCATTGGGATTTAGTTGAGGATGCAAACTTAGTAACTGAAGCTTTAAAATCTTCAATCAAACTAATATTGTAGCTATTATTTCCTAAGTCAACTTTAATCTTATTAGACATTAATCATCTCCATGATTTTCTCGCAATTTTCTTGAATGGTCATATTGTCAGTACTTATTTCATAATTACATAATTCTTGATATTTTTGTTCTCTTTGAAGAATGATTTTATCAAGCACTTCTTCTTTATTTTCAACATTTAATAATGGCCTGGATTTATCTCCCTGAAGTCTATCTAGTAATATATTTTTTGATGTTTTTAAGTATATGCAAAGTTTAGAACCTAATAAGTTAAAGCTCTCTTCGTATGTTACAGCACCTCCTCCAACAGCTAAAATAACATTTTCCTTTGATATATGTTTTTTAAGTTCAGCGCACTCTAACTCCCTAAAGTATTGCTCACCTTTAGAAAAAAGCTCATTAATCGTCGAATTATATGTTTTAGTAATTTCACTATCAATATCAATGAATTCCCATCCTAAACTCAACGATAGGGCTTTTCCGGTAGAAGACTTTCCACTACCCATCATTCCAATAAGATACAGCTGTTTAATATTTTCCACTGCACTTTATATGTTTTTTTAACTGTGTGAGACTATCTCCACCGAACTTCTCAAGCAATGCATCTGCAAGGACTATAGCAAGCATACTTTCTCCGATAATTGATGCAGCTGGAACAGCGCAAGAATCTGTTCTTTCTTTATGGGCAAGTACCGGTTCCATAGTTTCTAAATCAATAGATTTTAAAGGTTTAACTAATGTAGACAGTGGTTTCATACTTACTTTTACATGAATGGGTTGTGCATTACTCATTCCACCTTCAATTCCCCCAGCATTATTGCTTGAACGTACAATTTTATCATCTTCTAAAAGAATTTCATCATGCAGCTCACTTCCAAAGGCTGCGCTAGAAGCAAAACCTGCACCAAGCTCAACACCTTTAAAAGCATTAACAGACATCATAGCTTGGGTTATTCGAGCTTGAAGCTTTCCATCGGCATTTATATATGAGCCAAGCCCGTAAGGAAGTCCTGATGCTACCACCTCAAAGGAACCTCCAACAGAGTCACCATTACGCTTTGCAGTATCAATTACTTCAATCATTTTACCTTCAACATCTTTATCAAGACATCTTACTGAGGACTGATCAGCAGTATCATTCAAATCTTTTAATGACATTGTAGCTAAAACTGGAGTTTCATCAACGATATCATGGATTTGATAAACTCTGCTACCAATAAGAATTCCAACTTCTTCTAAAAGCCTTCTACAAATAGCACCAATTGCAACCCTCATAGCTGTTTCCCTTGCAGACGAACGTTCAAGAACATTTCTTAAATCATCAAAATCATACTTCATCATACCAGCCAAGTCAGCATGTCCAGGACGAGGCATAGAAATCTTTTTATGCTCTTTTTCAGGTCTGCCTACTGCCATCCTATCTTCCCAGTTTACCCAATCCAAATTTTTAATAATAAGTGAAATTGGAGAGCCAAGTGTTTTTTCATGTCTAACACCTGAAAAAATTTCTGCAAAGTCTTTTTCAATTTTCATTCTACCGCCTCTTCCGTGGCCTTGCATTCTTCTCAAAAGGTCAATTGCAATGTACTCTTCCGTTAGATGAAGACCTGCAGGTATTCCTTCAATAATACCTGTTAATCCTTTCCCATGTGATTCGCCAGCAGTCATGTATGATATTTTTTTTAACATTTTATGTTCTCCAATTGTTTTCTCACGGATTCAATTTGTGAATCCAAATTATAGTTAGTTTCTCTCCAAATTTCAATAGACTTCAAAGCCTGATAAATAAACATATCAAGACCATTTACCTTTTGGGAGAATTGATTAAATTTTTTCAAAAATAAAGTTTCTTTAGAAGTATAAATAAGGTCAATTAATGTTGTATTTCTATCAACAGGGATGTCAAAAAAGTTGTCTTTATCTTCATTGTACATTCCTATTGGAGTTGTATTAATTGCAATATTATAACTTGCATGATTAGAATTAAATAGATCTACATTGTTGAAACCAAGGGTATGAGCAAAATTTTGAAGATTGTGAGCATTATCGATAGATCTATTTTTTATAATAATCCTACCAATCCCCTTATCTATTAAGCATTTAACAACAGTTTTTGCAGATGATCCTGCCCCAAGGACAACACAGCTACTATTCTCAATAACAATACCATTTTCATTTAATAGCATATCAAATCCATACTTGTCGGTATTAAATCCACAAATCATATTATTTGATTTTGATATACAATTCACATTATCTAAGATTTTTGCCTCATCGTCAATAGTATCTAAAAACTTTACTACGCTACTTTTGAATGGTATAGTAACATTAATACCATTAAATAAACCGAAATCATTATTGAAAAAATCATCAAGCTGATCATTTTCTAAATGAATTTTTTCAAAAGAACAGTTCAAAATATTCAATTTCTCATAAAGAATTTCATGAAGCTGAGGGCTTAAACTTTTATCAATTGGGTTTCCAATTACTGCAAATTTCATTTGGTTAACTCGCTAAGATAATTAAAGAAATTTGGCAATGAAATATCAACGCATTGTATATTATCAAGCTCATATTTTTCAAAAGAAGTAAGGCTTAAAATTGTGAATGCCATAGCAATCCTATGATCGTCAAAGGTAGTTATTTTAGGCATTCTTTTTACCTTACCTCCCTCTATAAATAAATCATTATCTTTTTCATATGCCTTGATTCCAAATGCTTCTAGATTATGTATAATTGCGCTTAACCTATCACATTCTTTATATTTTAACTCTTCAACATTTTTAAAAACTGTAGTACCGTTTGCAAAAGCTGCTACAACTGCTAATATTGGTACTTCATCTATAATTGATGGTATAATTTCAGGTTCAACTTCTATTGCTTTTGGATTAGATGCGCTAATAGTTAAATCTCCTACTTTTTCTCCATTATGAATTGATTCATTTGATTTTGTTATTAAACAATTCATTTTATTTAAAACTTCAACAAATCCAATTCTTGACTCATTAAGCAATACATTAGTCAGTTTTAAATTTGAATTATTGTTAATAACTGCCAAAGCAACAAAAAAGGCTGCTGAAGATGGATCAGAGGGCACAGAAATATCAATCGACTTTAACTTGGATTTGAGTGGATGAACTATAATTTTGCTTCCTTCACTTTCAATTGATGCTCCCATATTCTTTAACATAATTTCTGAATGATTTCTTGTCGGAATAACCTCATTAACACTTGATACATTATTTCCACCTAAAGCTGAAAAAAGTATACTTGATTTCACCTGCGCACTTGCAACTTTCATATCATAATCTATAGCGCTAATACCTTCAGAAGCATCTATTGATAAGGGCAATAATCCATCATTAGAGAAAATTTTACATCCCATTGCTGTTAAAGGCGTAATTATTCGCTTCATTGGTCTTTTTGATAAAGATTCATCTCCAATTAATGAAAATATTAATTTTTGGGAAGCTAATAGTCCTGCAACCAGTCTAGTAGTAGTTCCTGAATTACCACAATCAAGATCATTTGATGGAGAATGAAGTTCTTTTCCATTAATTACTATTTCATTTTCTTTTTCTTGTATAGAAGCTCCACAATCTTTCAAAATATTAATTGTTGACCGCAGATCAGCTCCATCATTTAAATTTCTAACATAACTAACTCCCTCAGCTATGGCTGAAAGCATAATTGCTCTATGAGAAATAGATTTATCTCCTGGAAGTTGCAATGTTCCTTGAACTAGCATTTAACCTTGCAGCTCCTCCGCAATATTGAAAGAGAGTTCTAGCGCTTGATTAGCATTCAATCTTGGATCGCAATGCGTATGATATCTTGAATTTAAATCCTCATCGCTCAGTTTATAAATACCACCTGTACACTCAGTAACGTCTTGTCCGGTCATTTCTAGGTGTATTCCACCCAAATGACATCCTTTATCCTTAAGAATCTTTATTGCCTCTGAAGTTTCGTTTAATAAAGAACTAAAATCTCTAGTTTTTAGTCCTGAGGAAGATTTTATTGTATTACCATGCATTGGGTCTGATACCCATAAAACTTTTTTTCCATTTTTTGTTATTTCGTCAATTAATCCTGGAAGATATTTACGGACTTTGTTTTTACCATATCTAAAGATCAAAGAAATTTTTCCAGGCTCATTATCTGGATTAATTTTATCAATTATTTTAATGAGCTCTTTAGGATCTAAACTTGGTCCACACTTAATACCAATAGGATTATTAATTCCAGAACAATATTCAACATGAGCACTATCTACGAATCTAGTCCTATCACCAATCCAAACCATGTGCGATGAAGTAGCAAAAGTTTTGCCAGAAATTGAATCTGTTCTTGTAAGTGCAGATTCAAATGGTAAATGCAATGCTTCATGACTTGTATAAAAATCTACTGAATTTAGATAGTCTACAGAGGAAATATTTACACCAATAGCCTCAATGAAATCAAGATATTCATTTATTTGGTTTGCTATTTTTTCATATTTTTTTCCCTCAGGTGTAGCTTTTACAAAACCCATATTCCAGGAATTTACTTTTCTTAAATTTGCAAATCCGCCTTGTGCAAAAGATCTAATAAGATTAAGTGTAGATGCTGATTGTGAATAAGCTCTTAAAAGTCTTGAAGGGTTAGGTTCTCTCCTTTGTTCAGAAAATTCAATGCTATTTATTGAATCTCCAAAATAACTTGGTAATGTTTTATCATTAACTGTTTCAAAATCAGATGATCTAGGTTTAGCAAATTGACCAGCAATTCTTCCTACTTTAATTACTGGTACCTTCATTTTTGCGGTAAAAATGGCACTCATTTGTAAAATCACTCTAAATGTATCTCTTATGCTATTAGCATTAAATTCCTTAAAACTTTCAGCACAATCACCACCTTGAATTAAAAAAGCTTTACCTTCAACAGCTGAAGCAAGTTTTTCTTTAAGAATATTACATTCACCGGCAAAAACCAATGGTGGAAATTTTTCAATCTTCTTTAACGCTTTTTTTAAAGCATCTTTATCCTTGTATTCAGGAATATGTTTAACGGTGAAATTTTCCCAAGAATTTTTAGTCCACTTACTCATAATTCATTCCCTTCAATTTTCTTAGAAGCAGAAATCACGCTTTGGTATATTTCTTTTAAATATTTTGCCTCTTTTTGAGAAAATCTTGCATCTATTCTAGCATAAATGGAATTTTCTCGTTTTGAATCTTCGATTGGTAAATTATTTTTAGATTTTATTTCACCAATCTTCATAACAGGATTTAGCCTTTTTACTAAAAGGTCAAAAATCATATTATCAATGTTATCAATATTTTTTCTTTCATCTTTAATTTCAAGCATAATTCCTCCAAAAAAAAACCCTAACAATTTTTGTTAGGGTTTCTATAGTTTATGATATAATTATTCTATCAGGCGCCTATAGTCCCCCTGCATCTAAAATAGAAATAATAGTAGTTAAAATTTTTCATCAAAACATTTTAGTGATAAAAATCTACATGACAAACAAAAATTATTTTTTTAGGTTTTTTACAAAATTTTCAACAACACCCTTTTTTCTATCTTTAAGTACTTTTTTTATAACTGCAGATCCAACTACAGCTCCATCTGAAAAGCTATTAAACCATTTAACGTCATCATTTGAACTTATACCAAAACCTACCATAAATGGTGTTTCACTATTTTCTTTTACTCTTGCTAAGTAGTTTTCCAAATTATTTTTTGAACTCAAATCATTTCCGGTAATACCTAAAATACTTACAGCATATATTAGATCTCCTGCAAGTTTAGAAATCTTCTTAATTCTCTTTTCCGAAGTATTTGGAGCAACTAAAAGTATTGGAGATATATTTTTGTCCTTTAAATTATTACAAAATTCAACTGATTCATCCAAAGGTAAATCTGGAAGAATAACCCCGTCTATTTCCGCATCGTTACATTTTTTTATGAAATCCATTGTACCCATCTTGAGAATTGGATTATAATAACCCATTAATGCAATAGGGACGTCAGTTTCCTCTCTAATCTCTTTTACTTGTTCAAAAATTTCAAGTAGTGTAATTCCATTTTTTAAAGCCATTTCGTTTGCTTCTTGAATAACTGGTCCATCTGCCTGAGGATCCGAAAAAGGAATACCTATCTCAATCATATCAGCTCCTCCTTTAATAGCTTCCAAAACTAAATCCTTTGTACTATCTTTATTTGGAAAACCTGCAGTAATAAATACTATTAATTTTTTAGAATCTGTTGCAAAAAGTTCCTTTATTCTTTTCATAATTCAATACCTAATTCCTTTGCAATAGTATTTATATCCTTATCTCCTCTTCCAGATAAATTCAAAATAACATGTTCATTTTTTTTGATATTATTATTTTTACTTTTTAAATAAGCAACAGCATGTGCAGTTTCTAAAGCTGGAATTATTCCCTCTTTTTCAGACAACCACTTGAATGCTTCTAACGCTTCATTATCCGTTG
>Ga0207985_1000452_pt1 | contig 11246 bp, 12 predicted proteins | sample ETNtaG_3_FD_185761 | JGI IMG/M metagenome (GOLD analysis project Ga0207985, IMG submission 185761) | Marine microbial and viral communities from oxygen minimum zone, Eastern Pacific Ocean - ETNP201302SV84 (SPAdes) (version 2) | ecosystem: Environmental > Aquatic > Marine > Unclassified ...
TGTTTTATTATGACATGTTATGCGAGTGTAGCTCAGCTGGTAGAGCACAACCTTGCCAAGGTTGGGGTCGCGCGTTCGAATCGCGTCACTCGCTCAATTCTTTGTCCATTCAAAGAATGAATCAATAATTCTTCTGTGAACCTCCATTGAGCTTCGTTTTAATTCTTTAGTTCTAAGAGCATAATACCATGCTAGAATTTTAATATCTATATGTTTAATCATAATACCTGCTCCATATCTATTAGATAAAGTGGTATTAAACTTATTGAGGTGATAAATCGTTAACTTTTTTGAACTTTGTTTCAATGACTTATTTTTAGATGATTTAAAAGCAATATAAGTTTCAATAGCAGTTTTTAGATTCATTTCTTTTTTGCCGCCTTCTTTTGCTTTAAACATTCTGTCTAATTCTTTTTTTTGCTTTCTACAATCATCCCATGAAAGGGCAGGGCCAATCTTTCCAATAGTAATATTATAGTACCTTTTTTTATTTTTTAATGGATCAAATGCATATGTAGAATACATTACATATCCATCTTCTTTACCATTTCTTTTTCGTTTATATATACTACTCATAATTAAAAATTATACTTAATTTAATGTTAATATAAACAATATAACAATATAACACACATTAATTATACACACTTTGTTAATAACTTTTTAAACTTAACAATAATATAGTTTACAGTCATTGTTTGTTTTATTAAAAACTTTTTTTTATGAAAGAAAAAATTGAAATAATTAGTAATAATCGTAAAGCATTTTATAGCTATACAATAATTGATAAGTATGAATCTGGAATGATTCTTTTGGGAAGTGAAGTCAAAAGTTTAAGGGAAAAAAAACTTAATCTTAAAGACAGTTTTATTACTTTAAAAAAGAATCGTTTTTTCTTAGTTAGCGCTCATATTAGTCCTTATTCCCATACTGGAATCAAGGGTCATGCTCCTACAAGAGATAGAGAGCTGCTCCTCAATAAAAAAGAAATAATTAAGTTAAAGAATGTTGTTGCTCAGAAAGGTCTTACTATTGTACCTTTAAAAGCATACTTTAAGAGAGGAATAGCAAAAATTGAATTTGCTACCGCCCGAGGGAAAAAAATGTATCAAAAGAAAGAATCTTTAAAAATAAAAGATCTTGATAGAGAGGCAAAAAGAGAAATGAGAGATAGATAATGGCTTTTTTACCTGTAGATGAACAATTAGAATTAATTTCCAGAGGAACTGAAGAGGTAATTCCTCTAAATGATTTACGTAAAAAGCTTGAGAAATCAATCTCAGACAATAAGCCGCTGACTGTAAAACTTGGTTGTGATCCAAGTAGACCAGACCTCCATATTGGACATGGAGTAGTATTACAAAAATTAAGAGATTTTCAAGATTTGGGCCATCAAGCAGTTTTAGTTATTGGTGACTTTACAGCTATGATTGGAGACCCTTCAGATCGAAATAAGACACGTCCTCAACTAACTTTAGATGAAGCAAAAGCTAATGCTGAATCATATATTAAACAATCTAAAGTATTACTTGATGTAAATAACCTTAAAGTTATATTTAATAGCACTTGGTTAAATAAAATGAACTTTGAAGAAGTTATTAAATTGAGCAGTAAATATACAGTTGCTCGAATGATTGAAAGAGATGATTTTACAAAAAGATTTGAATCAGAAGTTCCTATTTCAATGCATGAATTTTTATATCCGTTAGCTCAAGCAATGGACTCTGTAGAAATTAATGCTGATGTTGAACTTGGAGGTACAGATCAAAAATTTAATTTACTTGTAGGAAGGGACATTCAAAGAGAGTATGGACAAGATCCTCAGTCAATAATTACGCTTCCATTACTTGAAGGTACAGATGGGGTTGAAAAAATGTCGAAGTCATATGATAACTACATTGCTTTAGATGATTCTCCAGAGGATATGTATGGCAAAATTATGTCTATAAATGATTCTATGATTCTAAAATATTTTAAACTTGCTGTTTTTGCAGACAGAAAAAAAATTAATGAAGTCAAATTATTGCTTAAAGATGAGTCTAATAATCCTCGAGATATTAAAAGAAACTTAGCTAGAGATTTAGTTAAAAAATATTATTCGGAAGAAAAAGCTGATTTAGCTCAAAGTTCTTTTGAGCAGATTTTTGTTAAAAGAGATAATCCAGATAATATGCCTAGTTGTAAAATAGACTCTGATACAGGATTGCTTAAACTTCTTTCAGATAATGGCTTGATATCCAGCAAAGGAGAAGGAAAAAGATTGATTTCTCAGAAAGCTGTAAAAGTTAATGGCGATGTATGTGATGACATCAATTTTGTTATTTCATGTTCAGAAAAAGAGGTTGTCATTAAAGTTGGCAAGAGAAGATTTCTAAAGGTTGTGTCTTAGTTATTATTTTTTTTGTTACTCAATTAAAATAAATCATATAAATTAAGAAGTTTATTATTTAATGATTTGGAAAATTTATGTCTGATAAAACTGTAAAAATTACTGATGAGAACTTCGAAGAGCTTGTAATTAATTCTGATAAGCTTGTAATTGTTGATTTTTGGGCTGAATGGTGCGGTCCTTGTAAAGCTATAGCACCTATTTTAGATAAAATTTGTGACCAATTTGGCGATAAAGTTGTTGTAGGTAAGGTAAATGTCGATGAAGTCAAGCAAACGCCTGTAAAATTCGGTATAAGAAGTATTCCAACTCTCTTGTTTTTTAACAATGGTGAAATTGTTAAGCAAGAAGTAGGTTTACAGTCTGAACAGACATTAATTGATAATGTTAACCAAATCATTAGTTAACAATATTAATTTAATGACAGATAAAACTATTCATAAGACAATCATTATTGGTTCAGGTCCTGCTGGACTAACTTCCGCAATCTATGCTGGAAGGGCAAATTTAAAACCCCTCGTTTTTGAAGGAAATCAACCTGGAGGTCAGTTAACTATTACTACAGATGTTGAAAACTACCCAGGTTTTCCTAATGGTGTTATGGGTCCTGAAATGATGGATTTATTCAGAGATCAAGCAAAGAAATTTGGAGCTGAATGCTTTTTTAAGCATGTAACTAAGGTAGATTTTAGCTCTAAACCCTATAAAGTTTACGTTGGAGAAGAAGAATTTCTATCTGAAACTATTATCATTTCAACGGGAGCTTCTGCACGAATGCTAGGTCTTAAAGAGGAAGATGAGCTCATGGGCTATGGAATTAGTACTTGCGCAACATGTGATGGATACTTTTTTAAAGATAAAAACATTGTTGTCGTAGGAGGTGGAGATTCAGCTATGGAAGAAGCATCTTTCCTTACAAAATTTGCAAAAAAAGTAACTATCATTCACAGAAGTGAAATGTTTAGAGCTTCTAAAATTATGTTAGATAGAGCAAAAAATAACCCTCTTGTTGAAATTTTGGTCAATAAAAGTATCAAATCTATTAATGGTACTCAAAAAGATGGAATTTCAAGCATTATTCTTTCAGATACTGTTTCTGGTGAAGAGACTACATTTGAATGCCAGGGAGTATTTTATGGAATTGGTCACAACCCTAACACAGAGCTTTTCAAAGGAGTAATTGACTTAGATGATAATGGTTATATTTTAACAAAACCTGATTCTACTTTAACTAATATTCCAGGAGTTTTTGCATGTGGAGATGTTCAAGATGATCATTATCGACAAGCGATTACTGCTGCTGGTTCTGGGTGTATGGCTGCCATAGATGCTGAGAAATTTTTAGAAGAATAAAATTAGTGAATAGTTTTGCTGTCCTTTTTTGGAGGATGCAATGGAACTAAAACAAATATATGATGTAAAGAATCTTAAGTTAAGGTTCAAAAATAAGAAGGCTTTAGAGATAAAAACTTTAAAGTTTCATAACGGTCTAATCTACGGCATTTGTGGTAATTTTGGCTCAGGAAAGACTTCTTTATTAAAAGTCTTGTCTGGAGAGATAAAAGAATCTAGCGGTACTGTTCTTTATCAAGGAAGTGAGTTTAAAAAAGGTTTTTTTGGTAAAATTAAAAAACATAAGGATATCCAATATCTCGATGTTCAATCAGTAAATGGTTCATTAACAGTAGAACAGTTAATTAAGAAAAAATTTCCAAAAAAAACTCAACAAATAAAGTCTAGACATTTCACTAGTTTTCAGATGGAAGCAGTTTGGAAAACCCCTGTAAATCTTATTTCTGATGGAGAAAGACATTGGCTTAAAACTATTATTGGAGTCGAAAAAGATCCTAGAGTTTTATTAATTGATGATTATGGATTGTCAATGGACCCAAGGACTGAGATAATGCTCAGAAAGAAAATTGTTAAAATGAATAATATTCTTGGAACAACTGTATTACTTTCATCAAGTAATGATTATTTTTTGAAACAATTTGCTAGTGTAATAATTTATTTAGATAATGGACATGTTTCAAAAATTAGAAAAGGTTTTAAGAAAAATTCATCAAATAAGAAAAAATAAACTCTTTTTAATTACCTTATTTTTTTTCTTAGATGTAGTTCATGCACAGATAGATCAGAGATTTGATTTATTTGATTGGGAAATAATTAGGCAAAATGAATCTATTAATTCTATTTCAGAGGGATACCAGTATATTTTCTTTGCTACCGATGCAAATGGTATTCTAAGATTTAATAAATTTTCTAGAAAATTTGAATCTAGCTTATATCTCGGACAAGGCATTAAATCAAATAAAATCAAACACGTCTATTTTGATAAAAATACAGGAATACTATGGCTTGTAGGAAATAAAGGATTAGAATTTTCTAATTCTCGTCAAGGAAACTGGAATAATATTAATTTTAGAAGATTGTCCATCAATTCTTTAAGGGGCGTTGAAGATATAGGATCTTCCACAAGTTTTTTATGGATAAAAACTATATCAAATTATATCAAACTAGATCATGTTAGTGGATCGTTTCTTGGTGTTTTTACATTTCCAGATGAAAGCAATATTGATTGGGGAGATATTAATTTTAAAAATAGATACTCATTAGGAAATTTTTCATTCGAAGATTATTTTGTAGAAGAAGCTTGGCTTTTAGGACAAGACTCTGCTGCTGATAATAACGGCATTTTTCATAAATATAATTCTTACTTAAAGACTAAAAATGGATATAGCTGGATTGGACTATCAAATGGACAATTATTATTTCTTGATGATTTTAGCAAAACTATAAAACCTCAAACTGTTGGTGTAAGAGTTTCTGTTCCATTGACAATTTCAATAAGTGAAAAAATATGGATTGGCGGAATAAACAATAGTCAATATAGCTCAATATCCTCAATTGAAGATAGTTTCGAAAATATTGAAAATTTTGTTGAGACAAGCTATTCCGGATTTTCTGATTCAGATTTTTATTCAAGTGAAATTGTAAATGACGAAGTTTGGTTCGGCTCTAATGGAAAAGTAGTAGTGTACAATTTTAGGAGTGATTTTTTTAGAACTCTTGGCTATGAGAAGGGAATACCAATAAAAAGAATTGAGTTTATAGAAATGATAGATCAAAAAATTTACATTGCTTCTTCAGATGATTTGGTTGTTCTTGATAGTAAAAGTAAAAAAATTATTAATTCTCCTCTTACAGATTTAATAAAAAAGAATAATTTATTTATAAATTTTTTAGATGTTTTTGATAATAAGCTTCATTTATCACTCAATGGAAGGGTTTACTTGTTAGATAGCAAAGAAAATATAAACATAGATAAATATGAATCTTTATTCAATGATAGCATAAGGGTTGATGAAATATATGGTAACAATGAGAATTTATTTTTCTCTTCAGATAGAGGAATTTATAGTAGTCAGGATGATAGATTAATTCCTTCAAGCGTATATTTTAACTATAAAGTTAATGATGCGCTACAAATTGACAATACTTTATATATTGGAACATCAGGAGGTTTAGCCGTTTATGATATTAAAGAACAGCAATTAAACAATTTCTATGATTTTTCTTTTATAAGAAATATCTTTAAAGTGGAACAAGTTGATGAATTTTTGGTATTACTTACAAGTACCGGTTTAATTAAATTAAGGCTATCTTTATGAAAAAAAATATCTTAATAATTCTTTTTGCATCAATAATTGGAGCTCAAGGGATTAATTCAAATATTAATTCTTATAAAACTAATGTTGTCTTAAGGCCATCTGATGATAATATTGAAGTAATTGCTTTTGTTGAAATATTTAATAGAAACCTTCAATTCTTAAAGAAAGATGTTTACTTTGAATCTGCTTATGATTTGAGTATTTCTTTAATATCGAAAGATGGAAATAAGATTGATGAGCAGTCATTTTCAGAAACTATTATTGTTGAAAATTTCTCTCAAACTGTTTCTAGAGCTAATCCTAAATTAATTGTTGCGTCGTTTAACATTCCTCTTCAAGAATTTAATGTGAATTTTTCATTGAAAGATATGGATACCAAGCTGATTGGTAAAAAGCAAAAAAAGTATTCAAAGAAAGATCTCCCTTCAGGTAAAGATTCTAAAATCTTTGAACCAATTTTTGTTAAAAATAAAGAGGGAAGTTGGGAGTTTGGAATAGATAAGTATCCTATCAATATTAAAAAAGTTGAAGTCAAAGATAACACTTTAGAATTTTATCAATATTATATCATTGAAGAAGGAGATTATTCTTTAGATATATCACTTATTTCTGACAAAAAAATAGTCTGGAATAAGTTTTTTGAAGATGAAGCTAACAAGGATTATGATTTCAAATTTCTTCAAATTCCAATAGAAAATGTTGATACAACTGATTTAAGAGTTAAAGTTCAAGTATCTCAAAAAGGAAATGTTTTATCTAAATCTTTTCCAATTGTGCTTAAAAATGACTTTTTAATGCTCTCTTCTGTAAAGAATGTATCTTCAGCTTTAGATCAAATGAATTATATCTTAACTACTGAAGAAAGAAAAGAGCTTAGAGGATTAAAACCTTCTGAAAAAGAAAATTTCTTTAAGAAGGTTTGGGCAAAAAGAGATCCTGATGTAACAACAAAAGAAAATGAACTTATGATTGAATATTATAGAAGAGTTGCTTTTGCGGAAGAGAATTTCTCTAGAGGAACGTCTGGAGGCTGGAGATCTGATATGGGTATGATTTATATTCTTTTTGGAAGGCCTGACGATATTGCAAGATCTTTGAACCCTCAGCAAAGTTATAATTATGAAACATGGTATTATTATAAAATAAATGAAGAATTTTCGTTTGTAGATGATTTTGGTTTTGGAGATTATAGGCTTAGATCACCTTTTATGTATTAAAATTATGGATGATAAAAATAGAAAAATTTCAGATATTCTTGATAAGTATAAATCATCTTTTTCTAACGATGACTTATCTAATTTAGAGTCTTTACTTTCTGATGACTCAAATAAAAACAAAAAATATTTACTTTTTACAGACGGTGCATGTGAATTTGATGAGGAATACAAGCCAATTAACGCAGGTATTGGAGGAGTAATTAAGCTTAAAGATAAAACCCTTTTATCATTTTCTGAAAATATTGGTGTAAAAACAAATAATGAAGCAGAATATCTAGCATTAATTTCGGGCATTAATCTTTGCATTAAGAATCAAATTACTAATATTTCAATTTTTGCGGATAGCGAACTAGTTGTAAAGCAAATTAACGGGGATTATAAAGTAAAAAATGAGAGAATGGCTGCTTTACATAAAAAAACTCATGAATTACTTTCAGAACTTGATTCTTGGGAAATTAAACATGTATTAAGAGATTTAAATGTTGAAGCTGATGAACTAAGCAAGCAAGGATTGGCTAAATAAAAAAATAATGTTTAATGTTAAATATTTCATAAATTATGGGCTATGAGTTTCTTTGGATCAATAAAAAATTCAATTTCTAATAACTTAAACTGGGTTAGTGGAGATATTGCTATAGACCTTGGTACTGCAAACACTTTGATTTGGTTGTCTGGAAAAGGTATTATTATTAACGAACCTTCTATTATAGCTAGAAATAGTAAAACTCAAGCATTATTAGCTGTTGGCGATGATGCTAAGCTGATGCAGGGTAAAACGCATGAAGGAATCGAAATTATTAGGCCTCTGAGAGATGGAGTTATATCCGACTTTACCGCTGTAGACGAAATGTTACAGGGTTTTATTAGGAAGGTAAATTTAAACAGAATTACAAGACCAAGAATGGTCATTTGTGTACCATCAGGATGTACAGAAGTTGAAAGAAGAGCTGTTAGAGATTCTGGAGAAAAACAAGCGGCGAGAGAAGTATTTCTTGTTGATGAACCAGTAGCAGCAGCTATTGGAATTGACCTTGATATTAGCAAACCTGTTGGAAATGTTATTGTAGATATTGGTGGCGGTACAACAGAGGTCGCAGTTATTTCTTTAAACGGAGTTGTAACTAAAAAAGCCATCAAAGTTGCTGGCGACGTGATGGATCATGATATTCAAAATTATTTCAGAAATACTCATAGACTTGAGATTGGAGATAGAACTGCAGAGCAAATTAAGATTTCCGTTGGTTCTGCGATGAGATCTAGATCAAAAAACATTCTAGTCAAAGGAAGAGATTTAGTTTCTGGAATACCTAAAACAATTGATGTTAGATCAGATGAAATCAGACAGGCTTTAAAAGATTCAGTTAAAAGAATTCTTGAAGTAGTTAAAGATGCGCTTGAATCTACTCCTCCTGAACTTTCTTCTGATATAATTGATAGAGGAATTCTAGTTGCTGGTGGAGGTGCTCAATTAAGGGGGCTTGATCAGGTTATCAGAGAAAAAACTAACGTACCATGTAATGTTGTTGAAGAACCACATTTAGCTATTGTTAAAGGGTGTGGTAAAATTATTGAAGACCTGGAAAAATATAAGCATGTTCTTATTTAAGCATGTCAAGATTTCAATTAATTTTTAAAACCTATCAAGAAAAAATAACCCTAACTTTCTGTATTATATTTTCTTTATATCTTATTTTTAATAATGATTCTGATTTTATAAAAAATTCTAAAATAAATTCTTTAGATACTTTTTCATTTCTTTATCAACCATTTAATTGGTTAGATAACCAACTTTTTTTAAATAAAAAATTAGAAGTTCTTTCTTCAGAAAATTTACGTTTAAGTCTTGAAAATCAAATTTTAAAAGTACATGAGACTGAAAACTTAAGATATAGAGAATTTTTGAACTTTAAGAAAAGAGATAATCGAAATTTTATAGGAGCTGATGTAATTTCAAAAGGTGTTTCAGCTAATATGTCATCTTTAATAATTAATCGTGGATTTAAGGATGGTATTTCAAAAAACTTATCAGTTCTTTCCTCAAAAGGTGTTATTGGTAAGATTACTTCAGTATCTGAATCTTCATCAGAAGTTCAGTTAATTAGTGATGTAAACTTTAGGCTCAGTGTAAAAATTGCTCCAGATGAAGTAGAGGGCATATTAAGGTGGATTGGAGATGATATTTGTGAAATTGCTGAACTGAAAAAGATATCTGACATAGAGATTGGTGATATTGTTTTAACTTCGAACTTAAGTATTTTTTTTCCACCTAATCTTCCAGTTGGTGAAGTCATTAGTATTTTTGAAAAGTCTGACAGTTCAAATAGAATCGTTAGGATGAAACTCTTTTCAGATTTATCCACTGTAAACCAACTATTTGTATTGCTTGATGAGGTCGAAAAGTGAGTTTTTATATAAAATATTTTCCTGTAGCCGTTATACTTCAATTAATATTTTCTGAATTATTAACATTTAATGGATATCAGGCAAATATAATGTTGATATATGTAATACTTTGTTCAATGCCGCTAGGTAATACCTCAAAATCTACTTTATATGGTTTTTTAGTGGGTATATTCACTGATTTTGTATTATTTAGCGGAATTTACGTTGGTGCATCAAGTTTAGTTTTTTCAATATGTGCATTCTGGGCTTCAAAAATAAGTTTTAATTTTGCATTTAGAAATTTTGATATTTATTGGATCTCTTTTGTGCATTTAGGAGTTTTCATATATTCATTATTTAGATATGATTTCTTTTTTTTCAATGATTTTTTCCTCTTCTTAAGTAACTGGTTTTTTGTTACATATTTTACATGTTTTATTGGATTCATTCTAATTACACTATTTTCTCTTAAGGAAAAGATTCTTAATGCTTAAAATTGAAAATAAAGCAGATATTTTTCATTATAGAACTCTTTTGTTTGTTCTATGTCTTTCAATGGTAACTCTTCTTTCAAGATATTTTTATTTACAGGTAATAGAGCATGATAGATATTTTTCTAAATCTCAAGTAAACAGTGTAAAGGCACAAGCTACTTATGCTCCAAGAGGAATTATTTTAGATAGGAATGGAGTTGTTTTAGTTGAAAATTATCCTACATACATTTTGACAGTCACTCCCTATGAGCTTGAAGACAAAGATTTACAGTTTGAAATTATTTCGGATATAACTGAAATATCAATTGAAGAGCTTTCAAGAAGGTATAAGAAATATTATCAAGGAAGATTTCTGCCTACTGTGATTGCAAAAAATCTTACTTTTTCAGAGATTTCTCAAATCGAAGAAAGACGTCTAGAACTTAGTGGATTTCAATATAAGAGATTTGATGAAAGGTTGTACAGCGATGTATTAAAAGATGCTCATTTTCTCGGATATTTAAGAGAGTTAGATCGCCAATCCCTACCATTTCTAGATAAATCACAATTATATCGTGCTGGTGAGCTCATTGGATGGCAAGGAATTGAAAAGCAGTACGAAAAAGAATTAAGATATTCCAAAGGAATTGAATACATAGAGGTTGACACTTATGGAAGAGAAATTAATAGAATAAATGACAACAATATACCTGCTTTTCCTGGAGAAAATTTAACCCTTTCAATCGACTCAAGTCTGCAACAGTTTTCTAAGAATCTTCTTAGAGATCAGAAGGGAATCATTTTAGTTTCAAACGTAAATAATGGAGATATACTTTCTATGGTAAGCAATCCTTCATATAATTTAGATATTTATAGAGGAGAAACTACTGATTCCGATTGGAACGCTTTGCTTTCAGATGAAAATAAGCCAATTTTAAATAGAAACATTGCTGGTCTATATCCTCCAGGATCGTCATTTAAAATTATTACTGCTTTTAATCTGATTGAAGATGGACTATTAGATCCTGAAGATAGTTTAATGTGTACAGGAGCATATATTCCCCCTGGAAGTTCAAATACTTTTAAGTGCTGGAAAGAGGATGGGCATGGTCTT
>Ga0207985_1000453_pt1 | contig 11241 bp, 10 predicted proteins | sample ETNtaG_3_FD_185761 | JGI IMG/M metagenome (GOLD analysis project Ga0207985, IMG submission 185761) | Marine microbial and viral communities from oxygen minimum zone, Eastern Pacific Ocean - ETNP201302SV84 (SPAdes) (version 2) | ecosystem: Environmental > Aquatic > Marine > Unclassified ...
ACTCTCTCGGCAATTCCAACAGGACCTCCATGAGTTAAAAGACTCATTACTGCAGAACCTACATGAATATTATTAGTTCTAGCAAACATTAAATGTGCCAATTGAAAGAAATCTGTACAAAGACCAACTTCTCCTTGCCAATGTGGAACTACGGGATGCTTATTAGCTTTCTGAACTTCTGTTGATAAATGAGCCTGAGCAACCCAGGCTGTGCCAAAGCCTAACTGATCTGCCGATTCTAATTGCTCAAAAAAATTCGAATACATCGTATCTTCATCAGGAGTTTCTCCGTCTACAGGAGTCTGTGAAATTGAAAGAAATATGTCAAAATCCATTATATTGAACCTGTCCTTCCACCATCTACTGGAATACTGGTTCCTCTTACAAAACTAGCCGCAGGAGATGAAAGAAAGGCAACTACTTGGCCCAATTCGGAAGGTGATGCGAGACGCCCTTCTGGAACTGTGCTTAACCAAGAATTTTCTACTTCCTCTTCACTTATTCCCTTCTGCTTTGAAAGTGTTTCTTTTAACTCAGTTAGTCTTTCAGTATCTGTGAAACCTGGTAACACATTGTTGATAGTAATTTGTGGAGGTAATTCTTTGGACATTGTTTTAGACCAAGAAGCCATAGCTCCCCTAATGGTATTACTGACTCCTAAACCCGGAATAGGTTCCTTAACTGAAGTAGAAATAATATTAACTATTCTTCCATAATTTAATGATTTCATGCCTTCAAAAAGTAATTGAACTAAAGTCTGTGAAGCTAATACATGTCTAAGAAAGGCCTTTTCAAAATCATAGGGCTCGGCGCTAATGAGCGGACCTGACGGAGGGCCTCCTGAATTATTTACCAAAATATGAAACGGACCATTAACTTCAATTTCCTTAGAAACTAAAGATTTTAAAGAATCCAAATCTTCGAGATCGCAAGAGATAGTACCTGATCCAGAGGCGCTTCTAGATAGAATTACCACATCTGCTCCATTCTCTCTGAGTGCATTTACAGTAGCTTTTCCTATACCGCTTGTACCTCCACAAACCAGTGCTCTTTTACCTTTTAAATCAATCAATTATTCACCTCGAAACTCGTAAAACTCTTTATTTTTGAGTGTTGGTAATGCATCTTTTTTAATTAAAATACTTCGAACCGTCCATAAATCAACAAAGACTCTGTATTTAGTTGTCATATCAAGATAATCAACACCTGATGAACCGCCGGTACCAATCCGTCTTCCTATCATACGTTCAACCATTCTTGCATGTGAAGTACGCCAAAGAATCATAGCTTGCTCTAATTCAATTAAAGTCGAAATTAACTTACGAGGCCAAGACAAAAGAGGGAGATCACGGTATGACTCAATGAATACCAAACCGGCTCGTCTTCTACGTGATGATTTGTCTTCTTCAAAAAATCTAACTACGTCTTTGTTTGTATCTGGATATAATTTTTTATGAGCTGACAAGTAATCACTAATAAACAGGTCAACTTGTTTTTCATCTCCTTCTGAAGCGTAAACTGATCCTTGTATAGGAGTTCTCTCAAGCCAGTCGCATGTCGCATCGTACAGTGATTTGCCACTTTCAGATTTTCCAGCCAATTTACCATCAATCCACTTTGAACCCATCAAGGCTTCCATTTCCCTCATTTGAAAAGATTCAAAACCTGAAGCTGTACCTAATTCATCTCTAAAATTTAGGAAATCTTGAGGTTCCAATGTCTCCATAACACGCCATTGCTGAGACATGAGCTTGAATGCCTCAATCACTCTATCCATATGATGTACGGCCTGAGGTAGTTTTGTTTCCTCAACGTAATCTGATGATAAAATATCATATGTACATTTCAACTCATTTATTACCAATTTAAACCATAACTCAAAATTTTGATGAACTAGAATAAAATGCAACTCATCATTACTAATTTTACGATTTTCTCCCTCGACACCAGTCTGTAATTTGAGCAATTCCTCTAATCTCAGATATTCTGAATATGTTGGAGACATTAATGCCCAATAAGGATTGTATATTATATCGACTGTGTTTGGGGTACTATGTTAATCTGGGCGCACGGATTGTGGGGTAGTCCGAATGGAAGTAAGGTTACAGCTATAAGAGAAAGTGGAATTGAAGTCAATTCACCTGATTTTAATAATATGGAATTAGATGAAAGAGTGAATATACTAAATGAGCTTGTTTCTAAAGAGGAAGTTGTACTTGCAGGATCAAGTTACGGTGGTTTAGCATGTGCATTGGTTGCTCAACAACAGCCTAAACAGGTAAAGGGTATGTTGCTTCTGGCTCCAGCTTTGCATCTGCCTGAAGCTCCTAATAATGCTCCTGAAAATTTAGTAGCACCAAAGAATTTACCAATTACCATAATACATTCCACTACTGATGAAATAGTACCAATTAGTGCAAGTCAGAATTATATGGACCGCTCTGAAAATAAAATTAACTTAATTGAAGTGGAAGATTCCCACGTGCTGGAAAACTCCATTGAGCTTATAATTTCTGAAGCTAATAAATTACTTAATCGCTGAAATCCTTTACTTTATTGACTGGATTCTTCTTCAGGAGGTGCTTCTCCTTCACCCTCTTCAGTTGAGCCTGAATCTTCAGAATCTTCCTTTTCAGATGATTCCTCTTCTATTTCTTCATAGTAGTAATATGGTTCGTAGACTGGTTTATTATTTGAAGGCAACTCTGTGAAACCTGTTTTCTCCATATTTGCTACATTGTGTGCTGTAACTGCTTTTTCACTAATTGCGTAAATGTAATCTCCTCCGCCCATGAATATGCTTCGCTTGATATCAGGACTATCCCATGAATATCTTGAACCATAGTATGAAGAATGATCTATGTTTTCACTATATATCCCTAAAGATTTGCCTGGTGTGGCATTAATTAACATTAACTTAGAAATATACTCGTATCCATAATGGTGGTACGTCTTGCCATCTTCTTCTACCGTATCTTGATACCATCGACTAGTTGACATTGGAATGGCTAATAATCCATCATCTTCCCAATATTGGAAGGCTTTATGCTCGTATGTAGCTTCACTATATGAATAGGACCACCCATTTTCCCCATTTGGTGCTGGACTTAACTTTAAGGAGCTTTCAAGAATTGGGTTTGAAAAATCGCTAACATCAAAAAATGATATCTGAGTAACTCCCCAATCTAATCCATCATCATCACCAGCGATTCCTATTGTAAGAAGATGTGTGTCTCCTACCGGATGGATGTATGTAGATACTCCTGGAACTTTTAATTCTCCAATTATTCTAGGATTTGTTGGTTCACTTAAATCAATAGTCCATAATGGATCAATATTTCTGAATGTTACAATGTATGCTTTATCTTCAATAAATCTTGCTGACCAAATACTCTCATCTGGTGCAATATCTCCTACTTTTCCTATTACTTCGTATTCTGTTTTATCTGCATTTAATCCTAAAACAAATACATGGCTTAACATTGGTTCTGGATTATCCATCCACCATCTTCCCCACTGCCCTGTTGTAGAGCAAACTCGAATATTTCCATCATGCTCAGACAAAGAAAACTGATCTTGAATTGTACCATTTATTCTTCCACTAGCAATGTAATCTGTTTGACCAGGATTAGATATATCAAAAACATGAAGGTTTGTCATTTCTTGATAATTTGATTCTTCTTCTCCCCAAAACCACCACGAACTCTGGGAATCTTCAGCCATTATCATTACATCTCCTGAAGCATAAACTGTAGCCCAATTACTCAATATGTGATCTGCATTGAAACTAAAATTTTCTTCTAATAAATCAAGAGTCATAATTGAAGTAATACCTTGACCTGTACTATCTGATGCCGTAGCAAAATTTTGACAATTGCCACCTCCAGATTCAGTATACTTATGTATTGTAATATTATCTCCAGATTTTTCATAGATGCGAGGTAAAAGATCATCTAAAGGAGTTTGGTCAATAACCTTATCGTTGTGTTCAATTGTTTCATTCATTACTTCCATCCAAATTTGTTCTCTCTTAGAGCTATCCCAATCAAGCTCCCAATATGTTCGATAATCTGAAAAATCTAACCATGTCTTTAATCCATCGATTTCCATCCAACCATATGAGACCATTCGAACTGTACCTGCAGATTCACGTGCTGTCTGATAGCCTCCTTCAATGTATAATTCCTTAGAAATCTGAGGTGAACTTCTATTAGCTAAATCTAAAACTGTTAATTTGGTGAATGACGTGGTTCTATAATAATGGCCGTAGTCATAATCCATAATAACATCTTCAGATTCTTTAGAACTGCCAATAGAAATTGGTGCTTTTCTTTCCTTCTTAACAACATCATCAAGAGGATGTTTTTCTTCATAATAACTATAAATTTGAACGTTAGAATAAACGACTGCTTTATGATCAACTAAAAGCATCTCAGTTGGACGTCCTTCTATAGATATATTTGATAAATAAGAGATATTACCTACTTCCGGAATATCAAGAATATGTAATTTACCTGAAGGATATCTACCAAAATCTGAATAACCTTTGTTAATCATGTAAACAAAAGAACCGTCCGTTTTAACAAAATCAGCCTCGTCTACCCCTTGTTCTTGATTATTGGTTCCTGAAAAATCAACTCCCTGCTCACTTCCCGGTGAATTTTTAGGAAAACCTCCTGAGGAAGGTGCTGAATCTGTTGCTGAAGTTGCACCATCCATTTCCATAACTGCATCATCTACAAACATTATATCGTCTTCAATCCAACCTCCTCCATAATAGTAAGAATTAGTACCAAGAGTGACACGCATTTCTTCTTTCAAGTGCCCTTTCAAATCCATTTCGAGAAAACCACAAGTATCATAAGAAGACAAAGTGGGTGACGAACGTGATCTATCTGACAATATATTCTCAAGATAACTGGATTGTGAGGAAGTCAAACCATTTGGTGTAAAACTTTCTTCATCCTCAGGATTATATGATAAAAGTGCTAAGGATAGAATGACAACTGCAAATACAGCAAATACACCAGAAGGAATTCCCCCAAAAGGTTCGGGGATTGGGGCACTAGAACCTGATAAAACCTTAGGCTTATTCAACGCTTTTCCAAAAACTTCTATTTTATCCATCCAAAAAAATACCCTTACCTTTATTTCCATCGTCCTTGGAATATGATTCTAATTTTTCGAGACACCTTTTACATGTTACATGAACTCTGTTTGCACTTCTCAATTGCTTTAGTTCTCCGGTAGTCAAAGGCCAACCACAGAGGGTCTTGTCTTCAGTACCAAGCATGTGTCTTCTTCTCATAGAAATTACTTTTGTTAAAAGTATATAAAAGAATGCCAAAAAAATTTGGACTATTCTTTTAATTCTATTGTAAATAATCTTAGCAATGTCAAAATAGATTCCTCAAGAACCTTATTATCTTGAGAAATAGCTTGTGAAAAATCAATACCTAATGCCAATTTTTCAATTAATTCCTGTGTTATTACTGTCTCTTTAAGATATTTATATATATTTTTATCCGAAAATATCTGCTGAGCCGAATACAAGGAATCTATCTTAATTAATTGACCATTATCAACTAATTTATCAATATGGTAATCAACTAATTGCGATGAGATATCCGCAACATCTGCTATTTTCCTCTTGGATGCAGGTTTACCTATCTTTATTGCAGCAAATAAGATTCGAAACAATTTGTCGGAGTCCTCAAAATTATGTTTTAGACGTACATTTATTTCCGACATTATGTCATTAGCCAAACTTGACCATATAAGTTATTGCCAAAGAAATTTGGCATTTAATTAATCAAAATCGATCAATACTTTTCCTATATTTTTCCTATCTTGGATATAATGATGCGCATCAGAAGCTTGCTCTTTTGAAAATACTTTATCAATGTGAGGATTAATTTTACCTTCATCAATCCAACTTAATAAATCCTCTTTGGCCTTCTCTAAATGATCTAAATTTTTCCAACGTCCTAAATGGATTCCAAAAACTCCCCTGTTACTCGACATCATTTTCAAAGGATCAAACTTAGGGAATGTCAACCAAGATTTCAAGCGAGCCCATTGACTTTTACGCTTAGTAGGTGCCATGTCGGAAATTCCAAATGAACAAACACGACCTCCTGAACCTAAACATCTGTAAGACTGCATTAAGTGCTCTCCACCTATTGGATCTAAAACTAAATCAACTCCTTGGCCCTCAGTCCAATCCATTATCTCAGCCAAAAAATTATCCTTATCTATAGGAAGGACTCCATTATCTGAAATGAAATCATGCTTGTTCGGAGAACAAGTTCCAAATATATTCTTAGCTCCTGCAATTTTTGCTAATTCTGTAGCTGCAAGGCCGACACCTCCTGCGGCTCCATGAATAAGAATAGATTCTCCATGCTGTAAAGCTCCAGGATGAATAACCATCAAGTATGATGTAAAATACACTGCTGGAAACGCTGCTGCAACCTCAAATGTAATCTCATCTGGAATTTTAAAAACTGTGGCTGCTTTAGAAATATTGTGAGTCGAATAACCACCGCTACCGCCTGAACCTACTACTCTATCTCCAACTTTAAAATTATTAACATCAGGGCCTACTTCGTGAACTGTTCCTGAAACTTCCATACCTGGTGTAAAAGGAGGTTTAGGTGCTCCTGGATAAAGACCCATACGTGCGAGAATATCTGCAAAATTAATACCAGCCTTAGAAACCCTTATACAAATTTCTCCAGAACCCGGAGAAGGCGTTGGGAGTTCCTGAAGCTCCATACAATCCGGATCTCCATGCCTTGTAACTATTATTGATTCCATTAATCCTCATCATAATAATAATCTAATCCTAGATGGGTGATAATTGTTTCTCCCATTAGATGTCTAAGTGTATTTTCTAACTTTACTTTTTGAGAGAATAAATCATGTATTGGATATAAATCTGGTTTACACATTGGTGACTTAAAATAAAACGAGAGCCACTCTTGAATTCCATGTAAGCCTGATCTTTTTGCAAAGTCTAGAAATAATGCTAAATCTAGAACAATTGGTGCTGCCAAAATTGAATCTCTGCAAAGAAAATCAACCTTAATCTGCATAGGGTATCCCAGCCATCCCTTGATGTCTATGTTATCCCAACCTTCTTTGTTATCACCTCTCGGTGGATAATAATTAATTCTAACTTTGTGATATAAATCTCCGTACAATTCAGGATTCTTTTCAGGCTCTAATATTTGCTCAAGAACTCCCAACTTGGATACCTCTTTCGTTTTAAACGATTCAGGATCATCTAACACTTCTCCATCTCTATTACCTAAAATGTTTGTTGAGAACCAGCCATCGATGCCTATTTCTCTTGCCTTAAAGCCCGGTGCAAGAATCGTTTTCATTAATGTCTGACCTGTTTTGAAATCTTTACCGGCAATAGGAACACCTTCTTTCACTGATAATTCAAACATTGCTGGAAAATCTACAGACAAATTAGGTGCTCCATTTGCGTATGGAACTCCTTCTTTAATGGCTGAGTAAGCATACAATATTGAAGGCGCTATTGATTTATCATTTGAATCTAAAGCTTTTTCAAATTCTGAAAGATTACTGTAAATTTTATCAGAAGGATCTTGGTAAGTTTCGGTACTACCGCACCAAACCATCACTACTCTCTCTAAGTCATTTTCTTTTCTGAAACTATTAATATCCTTTCTAAGAGCTTTAATCCTATCACGGTGATTTGTCTCAGACTTTACATACTCACCATCTAACTTTTTGACAAAATTTTTGTCAAATACTGCTTTCATTGGTTTAATTTTTTCAAGTTCTTCTTTGATGCTGTCCAATAATTCTTTTTCGAGAACTCCTGCATTTATTGCAGCTTCATAGCAATTATCCTCAAAAATATCCCAACCACCAAATACTAAATCGTCTAAAGTACTCAACGGGACAAAATCTTTGATTGGTACCTCACGCTTTTCATTTCTTTTACCCAAGCGAATTGAGCCCATCTGCGTCAAAGATCCTATAGGCGTAGATAACCCAGAACGAACTGCTAAGGTGCCTGCAATAAATGTAGTACTAACAGCTCCAAGACCTGGCATTAACACCCCTAATTTTCCTTCAGCTCTCTTTATCGATGTTGGGCTTTCTATGGACATAATAGTACCCTAGACGTGATTATATTAGAAATTAAGTTAGTCATATAAAACTGATAGACACGTCAATGAACCATCTGCCTCTCTAAACTGAGACATCTCCATTTCATGCACGTCCAAATTCAAACTCTGTAATATTTTTAATGTTGAATGATAACCTTTAGCCATCATTACTTTATCTCCAAAAGGAAGAACATTTGCAGCGTATGCTTCTTCTTTAGGAACCCAAATAATTTCAGCTTCAGGGGGGAAATCTGATTCACTAAACCAGCCCTCCGGTGCCAATAACTTCCCTGGAACTGGTGATGTACAAACTGAAATCAAGTGGAGAGATTCTGGAGGAACTTCAACTACATGTAATCCGTAATTTCTGGAATTAAGAAATTTTTCTAAATCTTCAATACCCTTACGATTAGTTCTCTTGCTGTGCCCTACCAAAAACTTATCTCCAAATTTCAAAACATCCCCACCGTCCATCCTAGCTCCTTCACTCATGTATTCTAGATTTAAATCTACGCTAAGAGCATCTTCAATTTCCTTTCGTTCACCCAATCTGCTATCATGCCCTGCGTTTGTTAGCAATGCAGAGTCTCCTGCAACTATAGCGTGATCTTCCACAAAGCAACAATCGGGGTAATCTGAATGAGATGGAATCACTCTAACCGAAACTCCAAAGTCAATTAACTTACTCACATACGCGTCGTGTTGAGCTAAAGCTTCACTATGATCAGTAGGACCTGAACCAAAAAAATTAGCTAACGCATTTTCAAAAGAAGATGATACTTTACGTACTATTGCTCTCATAGTAGAGGACCAAAGATTAAAGGCAATAGAACTGTAGCATCACCTTCAACTGTAATTCTTCTTGCTTTAGAGCGCACTTTTCCCCAGGATACTGCTTCTCTAACACGCGCACCGCTAAGTGAGCCATCCCATTCGGGAGCTGTAGTAACTTGGACCGCATAGTCTAACCCATCCCTGAATTGATTCCACCATATTGTATGGTGCTTGGAAATTCCACCACCAATCATGACTGCTCCTGTGGATTTGGCCTCATGCACGATATCTGATAACTGGTGTTCTTCTCCGAATATATCTAGAGTAAAATCTTTATGAGATTGCCAAAAAAGCCATAACTGTGAACCAACTGATCCATCGGTTGGACCTGGAACAAAAACTTTGATTTCTTTCTTCGCACATATGCCAAGAAATGATTCTGAACCGCGTTCTTCTTCTAAAATCTTAAGTCCTAACTCATGCCAAATTTCCCAAGGTGCCCAATGCTTTTTCTTGCTATATAATTCTTCTAAAATCGGCTGTAGCCATCTCTCAATTGGAATTCCATAGGAATCATCTGGGACTAAAACATTTCCTAAACGATTAACTCCCTCCTCTCTTAAAAGTTCATCATCCATTGCAAAATCACCGTGGTAATAATCTGCTAAAACACGAGCAATATCATGATCTAAAGTGCCACAAGTAGTTACAACTACGTCGGCCATATTATTCTCAACTATCTGATTCATCAGTCCCCTTGTTCCAGTTGCCATAATGTCTGCTGGGAAAGAGACAAATTTCGTGCAGTCTTCTAAAATCATATCATTAATAATTGAAGTTGCTGTTGAAACCTTGGAGGCTACAAAGCCTCCAGCTTCCCCAAATTGACTAATTAAATCACTTAATTTAGTCTCTGAACTAATATGTATGTCTTTTACTGGATCTCTATTCATTACTCTCTTCACTGGAATTTAAATCTGAATTTCCTTCTTCTTCATCATCACTGGAATTTAAATCTGAATTTCTTTCTTCATCATCTTCGTTATGTAAAGCGACCGCCACTACTTTTTCTTTTTCATCTACAGACATTACTTTCACACCCCTTCCAACACGAGCTATCTCTCTTATTGAATCAATGTGCGTACGTATTACTTTACCTGATGATGTTGTAGCTAATATTTGGTTTGCATCTCCTGGAGTTAAAGCAACAACGACTTTACCACTTTTATCATCAACTTTAATGTTTTTAACTCCTTTAGCTCCTCGTTTAGTTAATCTGTAATTTCCTGCATTAGCCCTCTTACCATATCCCTTTTCTGTAATGGTTAGAAGAAGATCATCTTCGCTTACTAGGCACATGCTAATTACTTCATCTTTGTCTTTCAGACGCATCCCGATTACTCCTTGACCATTACGCCCAACAATTCTTACTTCCCCTTCAGAGAATCTATTAGCCATACCTAACTTTGAAGCGAGCATAACTTGACTATCGCCTTCGGAAATTGCAACCCCAATTAATTCATCATTTTCTTTGAGAGTAATAGCTCTAAATCCTTGATCTCTAGCCCATGCTCTCTCTATCCTTGAAGAATACTCCTCTAGCCTCGTTTTCTTTATGATACCTTTCTTAGTTGCAAAGAGGAAATAATGACCCTCGCCAGTCATATTTGATACAGGCAACATACAAAGAACTTGCTCATCTTTTTCTTTACGGCCTTCATCTAATTTTTGAAGTAACTGAACCAAAGGCGTACCCTTTGAATATCTAGAGACATCAGGTATTTGCCACGCCTTAAGGAAATACATACTGCCTGCAGTAGTAAAGAATAGCAAGTGGTCATGTGAGCCCATTGAATACAATTCTACCGGGAAATCTCCTTCCTTAGCTTTAATTCCAATTCTTCCCTTACCGCCCCTATTTTGAGCCTGATATTCATCAAGGTCAACTCGTTTTATGTATCCTTCTTGAGTTCTCATAACTACGACCTGTGATCTTGGAATCAAATCTTCTGTATTCAAATCTCCATCAAAATCTGAAATTAATGTTCTTCTCTCATCTCCATATTTTTCATTGAGAGATTCTAATTCTTCTTTTATAATTGACATTATTTTAGAGGAATCAGCTAAAATTTCAGATAACTCAGCCATTGTAGCTTTCAACTCCTCTAACTCATTTTTCCGTTCTTCTGCGTCTTGGCGCGATAGTTGGTAAAGCCTCATATCTGCTATAGATTTGGCTTGAATTTTACTTAATTTGAACTTAGCTTGTAGGCCTTCGATAACTGCATCCCTTCCTGCAGCATCTCTGATAAATGCT